>Ga0308157_10002200_pt1 | contig 33547 bp, 29 predicted proteins | sample PhyBR1_FD_201035 | JGI IMG/M metagenome (GOLD analysis project Ga0308157, IMG submission 201035) | Phyllosphere microbial communities from UC Gill Tract Community Farm, Albany, California, United States - DLSLB.R1 | ecosystem: Host-associated > Plants > Phyllosphere > Unclassified | place: USA...
GGCCCAATTCACGCCCAAGACCGTGGAAACCGCCACCGAACGCCAGAAACTCATGTTCCGCGTCAAGGCGCAGATCGCCCCGACGCTGCTGCGACAGCATCTGCAGCAAGTCAAGACCGGCCTGCCGGGCGTAGCCTGGCTGAAACTGGACAGCCAGGCCGCGTGGCCCGCCAATCTTGAAGTCAAGGTGCCGTAATGGCGTCGACCGTGACAGCCGCGAACCTCGCCCCGGTGGTCAAGCTGTCGGGGGTTACGCTGCGCTATGGCGACACGGTGGCGCTGGACGGGATCACGCTGGACATCCCGGCTGGCCGTATGGTGGGCCTGATCGGCCCGGACGGCGTGGGAAAGTCGAGCCTGCTGGCGCTGGTCGCCGGCTCGCGCGCGGTACAGGCCGGCACGGTCGACGTGCTGGGCGGGGACATGGCCCGCAAGCGCCATCGCGACGACGTTTGCCCGCGCATCGCCTACATGCCCCAGGGGCTGGGCAAGAACCTGTACCCCACCCTGTCGGTGGAGGAGAACCTGCAGTTCTTCGGCCGCCTGTTCGGCCACGGCGAGGCCGAGCGCCGCCGCCGCATCGACAATCTGACGCGCAGCACCGGCATGGCCTCGTTCCTGTCGCGACCGGCGGGCAAGCTGTCGGGCGGCATGAAACAGAAGCTGGGCCTGTGCTGCGCACTGATCCACGATCCCGACCTGCTTATCCTGGACGAACCCACAACCGGCGTCGATCCGCTGGCGCGCGCGCAGTTCTGGGACTTGATCAACGAGATACGCGGCGAACGCAGCGGCATGAGCGTCATCGTCGCCACCGCCTATATGGACGAGGCCCAGCGCTTTGACTGGCTGATCGCCATGGACGAAGGCCGCGTACTGGCCACCGGCACGCCCGACGCGCTGCGGCAGCGTACGGGCGCCGACACGCTGGAAGCTGCCTTCATTGCGCTCCTGCCGCCGGAAAAGCGGCGTGGCCACAAGCCGGTCGAGATCACCCCGCTGGCGCTGGACGACAACGCCCCTATCGCCATCGAGGCGCGCGACCTGACCATGCGCTTTGGCGATTTCGTCGCGGTCGACCATGTCAATTTCCGCATCCGTCGCGGCGAAATTTTCGGCTTCCTGGGCTCGAACGGCTGCGGCAAGTCCACCACCATGAAGATGCTGACCGGTTTGCTACCGGCCAGCGAAGGCAAGGCCTGGCTGTTCGGCACCGAAGTCGATTCCAGGAACATCGACACCCGGCGTCGGGTGGGCTATATGTCGCAGGCATTTTCGCTATATGGCGAACTGACCGTGCGGCAGAACCTGGTGCTGCATGCGCGCCTGTTCCACGTGCCTGAAGACAAGATTGCGGCCCGCGTCGACGAAATGGTGGCGCGCTTTGACCTGGCCGACGCCCTGGACGAATTACCCGAGAAGCTGCCGATGGGCGTGCGCCAGCGCCTGTCGCTGGCAGTAGCCATGGTGCACAAGCCCGAACTGCTGATCCTGGACGAGCCCACCTCGGGCGTGGACCCGGTGGCTCGCGACAATTTCTGGCGCCTGCTGATCTCGCTGGCGCGGCAGGACCAGGTCACGATCTTCATCTCCACCCACTTCATGAACGAGGCGCAGCGCTGCGACCGGATGTCGCTGATGCACGCGGGCAAGGTGCTGGTCAGCGCCTCGCCCGATGAAATCGTGCGCCAGCGTGGAGCGGCCACACTGGAGGAGGCCTTCATCGCCTACTTGATCGACGCTGGCGCGGGCACCCAACCGGGCCAGGCGCCGGCCGAAGCCCCGCCCGCGCACGCGGTCGAACAGGCCGCGGCGCCGGAGCATCGCGGCTTCAACCTTCAGCGCATGTTCAGCTACATGTGGCGCGAATCCCTGGAACTGCGCCGCGACCCGGTGCGTGCAACGCTGGCGCTCGCCGGATCGCTGCTGCTGATGTTCGTGATCGGCTTCGGCATCAGCCTGGATGTGGAGGATTTGCGCTACGCGGTGATGGACCGCGACCAGACCACGCTAAGCCAGAACTACAGCCTGAACCTGGCCGGATCACGTTACTTTATCGAACAGCCGCCCATCAGCGACTATCAGGACATGGATGCGCGCATGCGCAGCGGCGAACTGTCTCTGGCCATCGAGATTCCTCAGGGTTTCGCGCGCGATGCCGAGCGCGGCCGCAACGCGCAGATTGGCGTCTGGATCGACGGTGCCATGCCGCAACGTGCCGAGACCATCCGCGGCTACGTGCAAGGCATGCACCAGGGCTGGCTGCAGCAGCAGGCCCGCGAGCGGCTGGGCAATACCGCCACGCAGCAGATCGGCATCGAAACACGCTTCCGCTACAACCCGGACGTACGCAGCCTGCCCGCGATGGTGCCTGCCGTGATTCCCCTCTTGCTGCTGATGATGCCAGCCATGCTGACGGCGCTGGCGGTGGTGCGTGAAAAGGAACTGGGCTCGATCATCAACCTCTACGTCACGCCGGTCACGCGGCTGGAATTCCTGCTGGGCAAGCAGGGGCCATACGTGGCGCTGGCGATGCTGAATTTCCTGCTGATGACGCTGTTGGCGGTTACGGTGTTCGGCGTGCCCATCACGGGCAGCTTCGCCACGCTGCTGGCCGCGGCCCTGATCTACAACGTCGTCGCCACCGCCATCGGCTTGCTGGCATCGACCTTCACGCGCAGCCAGATTGCCGCACTGTTCTTCACCATGATCGGCACACTGGTGCCGGCGGTGCAGTTCGCCGGGCTGCTCAACCCGGTGTCATCGCTGGAAGGCGGCGGCCGGTTGATCGGGCAGATCTACCCTGCCACCCATATGCTGACCATCAGCCGCGGAGTATTCAGCAAGGCGCTGGACTTCGCCAGCTTGCAAAGTTCGTTTTGGCCGCTGCTGGCAGCGATACCTGTCATCCTTGGCGCGTCGGTGCTCCTTTTGAAAAAGCAGGAGACCTGATCATGTTGCGACATGCGGCCAATATCTTCCGACTGGGCGTCAAAGAACTCTGGAGCCTGGCGCGCGACCCCATGATGCTGGTGCTGATCTTCGTGTCGTTCACGTTGATGATCTACACCGCCGCCACCGCCGTGCCCGAATCACTGCACAACGCGGCCATCGCGGTGGTCGACGAAGACGTCTCGCCCTTGTCCGCGCGCATCGCGTCTGCCTTCTACCCGCCGCATTTCACTCGTCCGGCGATGGTCACGGCGGCCGAGGCTGATGCCGGCATGGACGCCGGGCGCTACACCTTCGCCGTCGACATCCCGCCGAACTTCCAGCGTGACGTGCTGGCCGGGAAGCCCGCACAGATCCAGCTCAACGTGGACGCTACCCGAATGAGCCAGGCGTTCACGGGCAGCAACTACATCCAGCAGATCGTCAGCGACGAGATCAACGAATTCGTGCGGCGCTACCGCAAGCCGACCGAGCTGCCGGTGGACCTGGCGGTGCGCATGCGATTCAACCCGAACCTGACTCAGGCCTGGTTCGGCAGCCTGATGGAAATCATCAACAACGTCACCATGCTGTCCATCATCCTGACCGGCGCAGCCCTGATCCGCGAGCGCGAGCACGGCACCATCGAGCACTTGCTGGTCATGCCCGTCACCCCGACCGAGATCATGGTGGCGAAAGTCTGGTCCATGGGGCTGGTGGTTCTGGTTTCCGCCGGCCTGTCGCTGACGTTCATCGTCCGTGGCCTGCTGCAAGTGCCCGTCGAGGGATCGGTGGCGCTATTTCTGGTCGGCGTGGCATTGCACCTGTTCGCCACCACCTCCATGGGTATCTTCATGGCCACGTTGGCACGCAGCATGCCGCAGTTCGGCATGCTGCTGGTGCTGGTGCTGCTGCCGCTGCAAATGCTGTCCGGCGGCACGACGCCCCGCGAAAGCATGCCCGCCTTCGTGCAGAACATCATGCTGGCGGCTCCCACTACCCATTTCGTGGAACTCGGCCAGGCCATTCTCTTTCGCGGCGCCGGTTTAAGCGTCGTCTGGCAGCCCTTCGCGGCGTTGGCGCTCATTGGCAGCGTCCTGTTCGCCTTCTCGTTGACACGCTTTCGCAAGACCCTCAGCCAGATGGCATGAGGCCTGTGTATTCGTTGCCCCTTACCACTCATTTAAAAGGACGCATCATGAAGACGACAACCGAAAAGGCCACCGCCCCCGCCCTCCAGGGTCTGGCTGGCGCCCATGCCGCCTATTGCCAACGCCTGGCCGAACTTGCCCGGGAAAGCCAGCAGCGCTGGCTGGAACTGGGCCAGCGCCTGGCCAGCGAAAGCACCAGCCAGTACCTGGCCGCGCTGACGCCGCTGAAGGCCGACGGAAACTGGCAGCAGATCGCCCCGACGCTGGGCGAATTGACCCGGAAACAGTGGCAATGCCAACTGGAAGCCACGCAAGCCGTGGCCCATGCCGCGCTGGAAGACCAGGCTGTGCTGGCCGCCGGTGTCAGCGAAGCGGTCAGCGGCTGGCTGCACAACGCCTCGGCCGCCGCCACCGGCGGCCTGGCGACCGTGCCAATCACCCGAATGTGGGCAAGCTTTTCTGACCAGATGGCCTCCACGTGCTCGGCCATGCGCGAGGCCAGCCAGGCCAAGGTAAAACATCAAGACTAAACGCACCGCGCGCGACTGAGGCGATGATAGGCATCGTCCATTGAACCCGGTATCGGTGTTCGTTCGCTTGTTCCTTCATGCCGAGCCCCGCATGGCCTGATGCGCAAAGGGGGTTGTGGACATTGATCCGCCGCGCAGCCGGCGCCGACTCGGATCGGGCCGCGGTACCGCGGAGATCAATTTGCGGGTGTAATCATGCGTCGGCGCCTGGAAGATCTGGTCACACTCCCCCTCTTCCACCAGCTCGCCCGCCGCCATGATCGCAACCCGGTCCGCAAAGTGCCGCACCACACCAAGATCATGGGAAATGAACAGGTAGGTCAGGCCCTGCTCGGCCTGCAGATCGGCCAACAGGTCCAGCACCTGCGCCTTTACCGAAACATCCAACGCAGACACGGCTTCGTCGGCGATGATGAATCGTGGCTCCAGCGCCAGTGCGCGCGCGATGGCGATGCGCTGGCGTTGCCCACCCGAAAACTGATGCGGAAAGCGCCGCGCATGGTCGGGCTGCAACCCTACCCTCGACAACAGCGCCAACATGCGGGCATGGCGTTCGTCCGCGCTATGCATCCTGTGGATGACCATGCCGTCCATGATGGCGTCACCCACCGTGCGACGCGGGTTAACGCTGGAATACGGATCCTGGAAGATGGTCTGCACCTGGCGGCGGAATGACATCAGCGACGCGCCGGCCAAGCCCAGCACGTCGTGGCCGGCCAACTGGATGCGGCCCGAGGTGGGACGCAGTAGCCCGGCGATACAGCGGCCCAGTGTGCTTTTTCCCGACCCGGATTCCCCCACCAGCGCCAAGGTGGTGCCCGGCGCGATCGACAGACTGACGCCTTTGACGGCCTGTACCAGGCGCGATGGCCTGCCCAACAGCGTGCGCGCGGCCACATAGTCCTTGGTCACGGCTTGTGCTTGCAAGAGGTATTCACTCATCGTGCCGCTCCTTGCGTCGCGGCAGACCGTGGCGCCAGCCGGCGCCTACGGTCCCGCGGCGCATCCACGTCCGGCACAGCCGCCAGCAGCGCCTGCGTATAGGGCTGGCGCGGCTGCTTGAAGATCTGCCGGACGTCGCCCTCTTCCACCACCCTGCCGGCCTGCATGACCACCACGCGGTCGGCGATCTCGGCCACCACGCCCAGGTCATGGGTGATGAACAACACCGCCGCGCCGGTTTCGGCCTGCATCGAAAACAGCAGTTCCAGCACCTGGGCCTGGACGGTCACGTCGAGCGCGGTGGTGGGCTCGTCGGCAATGATCAGTTTGGGCGTCAGGGCGCACGCGATCGCGATCATGACCCGCTGGCGCATGCCGCCGGACAGTTCATGGGGATAGGCCCGCGCGCGTTCCCGCGGCTCGCGGATGCCGACCCGGTCCAGCAGCGCCACCGCCCGTTCCCACGCAGCCTTGCGGTTCAAGACGCCATGGATGCGCAGGACCTCGGCGATCTGGTCGCCCACGGTGCGGCCCGGATTGAGCGCGGTCATGGGCTCCTGGAACACCATCGCGATGTCTTTGCCGCGCAGCGCGTCCTTGTCGCGTTCCGATGCCTGCAACAGATCGTGCCCGTCGAACCACAGGACATCGGCCGCAACCCGCCCCGGCGGATCGACCAGGCCCATCAACGAAAAGCCCGTGACGGACTTGCCCGAGCCGGACTCGCCGACCAGGCACACGACCTCGCCGCGACGCAATGTCAGATCCACGCCCTTGACCGCCGATACCGTGCCCTGGGCGGTGTGGAAATCAACGGTCAGGTTCCGGACCGACAGCAGCAGATCGGGGGTCAAGTCATCATGGGGGGTCATCGTTGCAGCTCCGGGTTCAGCGCGTCCTGCAGACAGTCGCCCAGGACGTTGACGGCCAGCACGGTAAAGAACAAGGCCAGCGCCGGCACCAATACGGGCCAGGGATTCGTGTACAGGTAGTCCTTTAGCGACCCCACCATCTGGCCCCACGACGGCTCCGGCGGCCGCACGCCCAGCCCCAGGAAGCTCAGTCCCGCTTCCAGCAGCATGGCGAACGAAAACGTAAAGGACGCCTGCACCGCGATGATAGAGCGCATGTTTGGCAACACCTCGTGCCAGATGATCCAGCCCGTGCCCGCACCCAGCGACGTGGCGGCCAGCACATGTTCACGCGCCCGGATGCCGCGCGCCACGCCCCACGCCACCCGTGCAAACTGCGGCGCGTACAACAGGCCGATGGTGGCGACCAGGGTCGGCAGGTTGCCGCCAATGAAGGCCAGGACCACCAGCGCCACGAAGATCTCGGGCAGCGACACGAACACGTCCACCGCCCGGATCGCCGCGGCCTCCAGGCGTCGGCCCAGAAAGGCGACGCCCACTCCAACGGCCACGCCCAGTACCCCGGCCAGTACGACCGCGGCGGCCGCCACCGTCAGCGAAACGCGGGCGCCATGCACGGCGCGCGACAACAGGTCGCGCCCCAGTTCGTCGGTGCCCAGCCAATGCTTGGAAGATGGCGACGACAACAGGTTCGCGGCGTCGATCTGGTAGGGATCCGCCAGCCCCAGCGCCGGTCCGAAGATGGCGGCTAGCACCATCAGGACCAGGAAGCCCAGGGCCAGTCGGGCTGACCAGCCGCCCGGGAAGGTTCGAAGGAATGCGATCATGCGGACGGCCTGCGGATGCGGGGGTCGACGAAGCCCTGAGCCAGGTCGATGACCAGGCTGATCAGGATGAAAAGCGCAAAAATTGCCAGCAGCGACCCCTGGATCACCGGGTAGTCGCGCGAAAACGCCGCGCTGACCAGCAGCGAGCTAAGGCCCGGCCAGTCGAACAGCGCTTCGATGATGACCGTGCCGCCCAGCAGGTTGCCTGCGCGGATACCGACGATGGCGATCACCGGCACCAGCGCGTTGGGCAACGCATGCCGCAGGATTGCCTTGCCGCGCGGCAGGCCCTTCGCCCGGGCCAGCTTCACATAGTCGCGGCCCATGACGTCGGACAGGCTGGCGCGGGTCATCCGGGCCACCACGCCCATGAAGTTCAAGCCAATCGTCAGCGACGGCAGGACCAGGGCCAGGCAATGCTGCAATGGATCGTCCGAAAACGCCACGAAGCCGGACGACGGCAGCCAGCCCAGCGCCAGACTGAACAGCAGCACCAACAGGATGCCCAGCACGAACACCGGCGCCGAGAAGCCGGCCACCGCCAGCACCGATGCCGCCATGCCGGTCAGCCGGCCGCGCGAACGGGCCGCCACGACGCCCAGCGGAATGCCCAGCAGCATCGCCACCAGGAGGCCAGCGCCGATCAGTTCCAGGCTGCGCGGAATGCGCCGCGCCAGTTCATCGGCCACCGGTTCGCCTGTACGCAACGACACGCCCAGGTCGCCCTGTGCCAGCGCACCGGCCCAATGCGTGAATTGCACGCCCAGTGGCAGATCCAGCCCAAGCTGGGTGCGCACGCGGGCCACGGCGACCGGGTCGCTGCCCGCCTGGTCGCCCAGCATGATGGCCACCGGGTCGCCAGGCAGCAGATGGATGGCGATGAACACCACGCCCGCCGCCAACATCAAGGTCAGCGCGGCCGACGCCAGGCGCCTCAGTAGAAAAGGCAACATGCCGGCGCGCTCAGTTCAACCACATGGTGGGCAGCGAGATGCCGGGGCTGCTTTCGCTCAGCGCCCCGCCCAGCTGCGTGTAGCCATGTACCTTGCGCAGATAGCCCTGCGCCTGTTCGCGCCAGCTCACGAAGACCCACGGGCTGGTCTCCAGGATGCGCTTTTCGGCTTGCTGGTAGATAGGCTGGCGTGCCTTGGGGTCGGTCAGCGCGCGGCCCTGGGCCAGCAGCTTCTCCAGTTCCGGGTCGCGATAGCCAACGGGCTTGGCCCAATAGCTGGAATCGCCGCCCAGGTAATAGGCGTAGGCGTCGGGATCCGGCAACTTGACCGAGACGCCGTAGATCATCGACTCATAGTCGCCACGGTTCTTGCGTTCGACCAGCGTGGCCCATTCCACGGGCTCCAGCTTCAGGTTGATGCCGACTTCCTTCAGGTTGGCCTGCACCACCTGCGCCATGGTCGTGTAGATGCCCAGCCCCTGGAACACCACCATCGATGCGTCCACGCCATTGGGGTAACCGGCTTCGGCCAGCAAGGCGCGCGCCTTGGCGGTATCGCGCTGGTAGGTCCCGTCCAGCGCCTTGTCGTAGTATGGCGAATCCTGTGGCGTCGGCGCGCCGTAGATCGGCTTGCCGTAGCCGAAGAACGCGGCCTTGGACACGGCTTCGCGGTCAATCGCATACGACACCGCGCGACGCACGCGCGCATCGTCGAACGGCTTCTTGCCGGTATTGAACCAGACGCTCATGAAGGCCCCGCCAGCCGTATCGATCCGGGTGCCGGCATTGCGGCGCAGCACGTCGATGTCCTTCCACGGCACGAAGTCGATCATGTCCAGCGACTGGCTGCGCAGCGCATTGACGCGGGCGTCGTCGCTCTTGATCATGCGAAAGTCCACCCCGTCCAGGTACGGCTGGCCGGTGACGAAATAACGCGGGTTGCGCACCAGGCTGGCACGCACCGCGGGTTCGTAGCTTTTCAGCAGGAACGGGCCAGTGCCATTGGCCGACAGCTTCAGATTCGCGCCGCCCTGCACCCACTTGCGCGACACGATCGCGGCCTCGGGCAACGCCAGCACGCTGAGCATGGTGGCATCGGGCGTCGGCTTTTCGACCTTGACGGTGGCGGCGTCGACCACGGTGACCGTGGCGCCTTGCAGGTTCGACCGCAGCGTGGCACCCGTGGCCGGATCCAGGATTCGGTCCAACGAGAATTTCACGTCGTCCGCGGTCACCGGCGTGCCGTCCTGGAACGTCACGTCCGGGCGCAGGTGGAAGACCAGCGTGCGCGCATCGGGCTGGTCCCAGCGCTGCGCCAATCGGGGCACGATCGCCCCGCTCTTGTCGTAGCCCGCCAGCGGGCTGTACAACGCCTCGATCAGCACCTTCCAGGCGCTGCCGCCATAGATGTGCGGGTCAAGCGACACGATTTCCGACACGGTGCCGTAGCGTAGCGTGCCGCCCGGCTTCGGCGTCTCGGCGGCGGCCGCGCCCGACGTCCAGGCGGTCAGGGCGCAGGCGCCCAGGGCCAGCGCCAATCGGCGCCAATTTCTCAGCATTGCCATGATGTTCCCCTTGTGCATGATGTTCGTCCGGTGTCGGGCGCGCCGTCAGGACGGCAGCGCGTCGACCAGGCGATCTATTTCACTCGTATCGTTGTAGTAACTGGGCGAAATGCGCAGATTTCCGCCACGCACCGCCAGGTCCACGCCGGCCTCGCGCAAGCGCTCGGCAAGATCCTGCGCGTCGTGGCCGGCATGCTTGAACGACAAGTTGCCGGACGCCTCGCCGGGCACCCGCGAACTGACGATCTGGTAGCCCTTGCGCTGCAACGCAGCGGCGGCATGGTCGGTCAGTTCCAGAATGTGCGCTTCGATGCGGGCCGGCGTCAGCGCCAGCTGGATACGTACCGCCGCGTCCAGTCCCCAGATGCCGGTGAAGTTGGCCAGCGCCTCTTCGAAGCGGCCGGCATTGGGCCGGTACTCCAACAGGTAGTGCATGTGGTCTTCCGTGCTGTCGACGCTGTGGTACCCGACGCTTGGGGGGTCCAGCAGGCCCAGCACGCTCTTGCGGCAATAGAAATAGCCCGTGCCGATCGGCGCCAGCATCCACTTGTGCCCCCCCACCGCCAGGAAGTGGATCCCCAGCCGCTCCACATCCAGTTCCAGCGCACCGGCCCACTGGATGGCATCCAGGTTCAGGTACACGCCGCGTTCGTGGCACAGGTTCGACGTGGATTCCAGGTCTTGGCGAAAGCCATTGGAGAACTGCACCGCGCTTAGGGAAACCAGGCGGGTGCGATCGTCCATCAGCTTGCGGATATCGTCCACCAGGATGCGGCCGTTGCGGTTCTTCACCCATCGGATCGTAACGCCGCGCGCGGCCAGCTTCATCCAGCAATACACGTTGGACGGGTACTCGATGTCGGCCAGGATCAAGTTATCGCCATCGCGCCAGGGAAAGCCGTTGGCCACGTTGACCAAGCCTTCAGTGGTGTTCTTGACGTAGGCGATCTCGTCGCGGCTCGCGCCGATCAGCCGGCCGATGCGTGTTTTGATGGTCTCTTCCGCGTAGCGGCACCATTCCGGATAGGCGTTGCGACCGTTGTCGCGCACGTCTTCCATGAAGCGATTCACCGCTGCCACCACCGGCAGGCTCAACGCCCCGATCGACGCGTTGTTCAGATACGCCCGCCGTTGCTTGATCGGAAATGCCTGCCCGATGTTGCTCCAGTCCAGCTGTTCGATGCCGTTGCGGTCATCGGGAAACAGTGCCGCGGGCCCGCCCACGGATGCCGATTTTTCCAGGATATTCACGCCGCGCCTCTTTCATTGAAGATGAGATGATCCTAAGATTGCGTGAATCCATGCGTCAATTTCGTTTGGGGTATCGATTCATGCACTTTTGTAATGTGTCGCCGCGGCTTGGCCCCGTTCTCCTATGGTGCGGGGTGGCCACGTCCGACGAGCCCCCATTCCGCCTTTCGGGTTTGTCCTTATGCGCCTGAACCGCTTGCAAGCGTTGCGCGCCGTCATGGAAACGGGCAGCGTTACCGAGGCCTCGCGCCGCATCCATCGCACCCAGCCCCAGATCAGCCGACTTATCTCGGCGCTGGAGGACGAAGTGGGATTTTCACTGTTTTCGCGTCAGGGGCGCGGCCTGATTCCCACCCAGGAATGCCTGCGCTTCTATGAAGGCACGCGGCATATCCTGGCCGGATTCGAAGAAGTGTCACGGATCGCCGATTCCATTCGGACCCAACAGGACGCGTGGCTGCGCATACTGACCCAACCGTACTTTGCCTATAGCGTCACGCCGGGCGCCATCGCGGAGTTTTCCCGCCGTCATCCACGGGTGCGCGTATCGCTGGAAGTCCGGTCCCGAGTAGATGTCGGGCTATGGATGTCCGGCCAGCAGTTCGACCTGGGACTGGCGGCGCTGCCTATCGACTTTCCCGGGATTCGGTCCCGCCCGTTCGCGGACGTCCGTCTGGTCATCGCCATGCAGGCAGGCCATCGCCTGGCCGCCAAGACCGTATTGACGCCCGATGACATCAAAGACGAGCCTTTCATTGCGCTGCGCCCGTTCACCCTGTTGCGCCAGCGAATCGACGACTTGATGGAAAAGCAACGCCTGCCATTGCGCATGGTCATGGAGACGTCGTCCGGGCAATCCGCCTGCCAGCTCGCGGCGTTGGGCGTGGGCATTGCCTTGGCAGATCCGATTCTGGCGATGAATGTGCCGGGTATCGTGCTGCGCGATTTCGAGCCCGCGCTGAGCATCCCCTATGGCTTCTTGCTGCCCCGCAGCTATGCGCCTTCAGAACAGGCTCGCGAATTCGCCCGCCTGTTCGTGCGCATCGTCAAAGAGACGGCCCCGGACCGGGTGCAGCTGATCACGTTGCCGCCCACTGACGACGACGACGGGCTATTTTCCGCTTTCTGAGCGAGATCCGCATGAATTTCAAGAGCCTCGAAGTTTTCTACTGGGTGGTGAACCTAAGCAGCTTCAACAAGGCCGCGGTGAAATTGCACACGACGCAGCCCGCCGTGTCGCAGCGCATTGCAGCCTTGGAAGCGGAGCTCGGAGTCAAGGCGCTGGACCGCAGCTCACGCTCCATCAAGCTCACCACCAAGGGGCGCGTCTTGTACGACTATGCCGAACGGTTCATGGCGCTGCATACCGAAATGATGTTGAAGGTTGCGGAAGAACAAGCCGTCAGCGGCGTGGTGCGCCTCGGTGTGGCCGAGACCATCGTGCACACGTGGCTGGTGGAGTTCCTGGAGCAGGTGCAGCAGAAGTATCCCAACCTGAGCATCGACATCGTGGTCGACATTACTCCTACCCTGCGTGACTCGCTCAAGTCCGGCGAGCTGGACATGGCGTTTCTGTTGGGCCCACAACTGGATGACGAGCTGGTCGAGACCACGCTCTGCAGCTACGAGCTTAATTTCCTATCTTCGCCATCGCTGAAGCCGGGCAAGGAACCGTTGTCCAATAGCGATGTGGCTGCGCACCCCCTGATTACCTTCCCCAAGCGTACGTACCCCTACACGTATTTACGTCAGGAACTGACCACGCCCGAGCATGGAGCGCCCCGTTTTTTCACCAACTGGTCGCTATCCACGATCGTGCGCATGGCGGAAGACGGCTTTGGCATTTGCGTGGTGCCTCGGCTGGCGGTGCTGAAAGAGGTCGAGCAAGGCCGCCTGAAGATACGCAATACGCAGCTGCAACTGCGTGACCTGACATTTGCGGTGGCCTACGCGCGCGGCAGCGACGAACCCACCAAGCTCGCCCTGGCCAAGCTCGCCGGCGAAATCGCCCAAGCGTCCATGGCGGCCAGTCCACGCCGCCGGGGCATGCGCCGCATGGCAAAGTAGCGCGACGGTGCGAATGCGGGTCGCCTGCCCCGCATCCGATTAGTGCTTTCCCTGATTGCCGAAGGCGTCGTCTCCGCGCGCTCGCCGGGTTTCCAGGGCGTGGCCCCCATGGATAAGCTGAACTTATCCAATTCGATCCATATTCACGATTGGTTCTTATCGAACGGTCACGCTGTAATGGCTGCGCAATATCGCATTCAGCCAGGAAAGAAACACCGTGACCCTTCCCTCTACTCCGCTTCCATTCGCTATATCGCTCAGCGAAGTGCAACAAGCGCATGAACGCATCCGTGCGCACATCGTCCGCACGCCGCTGTTGGAAAGCCAGACGCTGAACCGCCTGTTGGGCGGCCGGATTCTTGTCAAGGCCGAATCCCTTCAGCATGCGGGCGCCTTCAAATTCCGCGGTGCGTGCAACCGTCTGCTGCAGCTCAGCCCGGCGCAACGCCAGGCGGGCGTCGTGGCGTTTTCATCGGGCAACCACGCGCTGGCGACCTCGGCAGTTGCCCGCAAGCTGGGCATTCCCGCAACCATCATCATGCCGTCGGACGCACCCAAGGCGAAGATTGAAGGATCGCGCGCCAATGGCGCGACAGTCATCCTGTATGACCGCCAGAACGATGACCGCGAAGCAATCGGAGCGGAGATCGCCACCCGCACCGGCGCGGTCATCGTGCCGCCTTATGACGATCCGCACATCATGGCGGGCCAAGGCACGGTGGGCCTGGAAATCATCGAACAAACCACCGAACGGGGCGTAGCCCTGGACGCGGTCATCGCCGCCAGTAGCGGCGGCGGACTGGTCGCCGGCGTTGCCACGGCCGTGAAAAGCTTGTCGCCCAAGACGGCGGTCTATGCGGGCGAGCCGGCTGGCTTCGACGAGTTGGCACGTTCCCTGGCGTCGAGTCAGCCCGAGTCAAACGCACCAGGCGCCCGCTCCATTTGCGACGCATTGCAGGTCGTGCGCCCCGGCAAGCTCACTTTTCCGGTCAATCTGCACCTATTGGCTGGCAGCCTGGTCGTGACCGACGACGACGTCCAGCAAGCCATGAAGGCCGCATACCAACACCTGAAGCTGGTGGTTGAACCGGGCGGCGCCGTGCCGCTGGCCGCCTTGCTGGCGGGCAAGCTGGACGCCGCCGGCAAGACCATCGTGGTCATCCTGAGCGGCGGCAACGTGGATACCTCTGTCTTCATTGAAGCGCTCAATCGTTAAGCGGCGCTTGTCACCGGAAACATCATGCTGAATCCCGAATCGACTACTTATCAACGCGTTGCCCGCACGATCGACGAGTTCATGCGGCTGGATTACACGGGCGTCGGACTGATCGGCAACCTGTACGCTGCGCTCCAGACCCGGCAGCCGGGGCATGCGTGCATGGGCGCAGCCGAACGCCTATACCAGGCGACGCAAGCACAAACCGGCCCGATACTGATCGCCACCGGCTTTCCGGAGGGCGGTGGCGCACCCGAGACCGACGGCCCGATTGGCGCAGCGTTGATGGCGCGCGCCTTCTTTCTTGGCATGCGCCGCGAAACAGTCATCGTCATAGACGAAGATTGGGAAGCAATGATGATTGCCACCTGCCGCGGCGCTGGCATGGCACCCATGCCCTTCCCGGCCGATGGCGTCATCCGGCCCATCGAGTACCTGCGGCCGGTATACATCAAGACCGTACCCAAAGGCGACGAGGCCTCGCAGGCCATCTGCGATGAACTGATGCGGGTGACGCGCCCCTGCGCCGCCATCGCCATCGAACGTCCGGGCCGTAACGCCAAAGGGCTTTATCACGGGTTGGGCGGGCGCCCGCTGGACGGCCTGGTGGCCAATCTGGATTATCTGTTCGAACAGGTGCAAGCGGCCGGCATCCCATTCATCGGTATCGGCGATGGCGGCAACGAGCTGGGCATGGGCGTGATTGCCCAGGACCTGCCGCGCTTTTCCCCAAAAGCGGCCGATACCGGCATGCCGGGGCGTGGCGGCGTAGCGGCCGTAACGGCCGCCGATTGGCTGGTAGTGTCCAATGTGTCCAATTTCGGGGCAACGGGCGTAGTGGCGGCATTGTCTGCCTTATTGGAGAACCCCGTGGTGTTCCATACGCCCGAGCTGGAAACCCGCAGCACCGAAATGTGCGTGGCCAGCGGCGGCGTGGACGGCATGTTCATGGCACCAGAGCCGGCACATGATGGCATTGCCATGGAGGAATACGCCGGAATGGTGCGCGCGTTGCGTGGCAGCGTGATGCGCGCCCTTGGTCACTCCATCAACTGGCAGGGCCATCAGGGTGATTGGAGGCAGATCAAATGAGCGCTGCCACGATCTCCGCGCGGGTTCGCGGCCTGGGCCTGACACTGCCGGCCGCCAACCCGCCTCGCGGCAGTTACGTGCCTGCCGTGCGGGCCGCGGACCTGCTGTTCGTCGCAGGCCAGGCACCGCGCCTGGACGGCGTCCTGATGTTCTCGGGCCGCGTCGGACGCGACCTGACGATCGAGCAAGGCCGGGAGGCCGCGCAACTGTGTGCGCTGAATATTCTGGGCCATCTTGCGCAGGCATGCGGCGACGACTTAACGCGCGTGGTCGGCGCGGTACGGCTGGCAGGCGTGGTCAATTGCGCCGAGGATTTCGACGCGCATTCGCAGGTTTTGGACGGCGCTTCCAACCTGATCGCCGCCGTGCTGGGCGACGCCGGACGCCATGCCAGGATCGCGACTGGCGCCTCGTCCCTGCCGTCGCGCATGGCCGTGGAAGTGGAAGCCATCTTTCAACTCAAACCATAACGGCCGCATCCGGGCCAGCCAGGTGCGAGTCCGGACGTCTGCCGATCAAACAAACAAGGGGTAAGCCGTGCAAGCAACATTGAATCCTCCCGCGCAGGCGGGCCAGGCGCTGGAGCGCAACGCTGTCTACCGCAAGGTCGCCTTGCACATTATGCCGTTCCTGATGCTGTGTTACGTAGCCGCCTATCTGGACCGCATCAACATCGGCTTCGCCAAGCTGCACATGCTTAACGATCTTGGCTTCAGCGACGCCATCTACGGCCTGGGTGCGGGCCTGTTTTTCATTGGCTATCTAATCTTCGAAGTGCCTAGCAACCTACTGATGATGCGTATCGGCGCCAAAAAGACGATTTCGCGCATCATGATCCTGTGGGGCTTCATCTCGGCCGGATTCGCCTTCGTCGAAACGCCCACGCAGTTTTACGTACTGCGCTTTCTGTTGGGCGCGGCCGAGGCCGGTTTCTACCCCGGCGTAATTCTGTACCTGACCTATTGGTTTCCTGCGAACAAGCGTGCAAAGATGGTGGCGCTTTTTGTTGGCGCCGTGCCCCTATCTGGCATGATCGGCGCACCGCTGTCCGGCGCGATCATCGGCTGGGGCCATGGGGCGCACTCCCTCGCGGGTTGGCAATGGATGTTCCTGATTGAAGCGATTCCTTCGCTGGTGCTGGGGCTGCTGTGCCTGAAGTACCTAGCGGACAACCCCGCCAATGCGCGTTGGCTGGCAACCGACGAGCGCGATCTGATCGAGCGGGAAATTCAAGCGGAACGCGATCTGACCAGGCATGACAAGGCAACGGGTTCGCTCGCGGCAACCCTTCGGGACAGACGCGTTTGGAAGATGACGTTCATCTGCTTCTGCTCGGCGATTTGCTCGTACGGGGTGTCGTTCTGGCTGCCGACGCTGGTCCAGCAACTCAATGTAGGGGACGTCATGCACGTGGGCCTGTATACGGCCGTGCCCTTTACCGCCGCCTTTGTCGTGATGATTCTCATCGGCCGCAGCTCCGACCGAATGCGCGAACGCCGTTGGCACCTGGTCGGCCCCTTCACCTGCGTCTGCGTTGGTCTTATCGGCAGCGTCTGGTTCCATGACTCGATTGGGCTGGCCTTACTGTCGTTGACGATTGCCGCAATCGGCGCCTACAGCACTACCTCCATGCTATTCACGATTCCAGGCCTTTTTCTGTCCGGCGTCGGCATGGCCGCAGGCGTGGCGATGATCAATTGCTTTGGCGGCCTGGGAGGGTTTGTCAGCCCCTATGTAGTGGGGCTGGTCAAGGACATGACGGGCAGCACCGACAACGGCGTGATCTTTATCGCCTGCGTCGCTCTGATCGGCGCGGCCCTGACCCTTACCTTGCCCAAACGGCTCGTTAACCGCTAGGTTCCAGATTTGGCCGGGCAACGCCGCTGATCCCAACCTCATGTCCGTCACCCGACTGCCAGTTCGCGCCGGGGAGCATCACAATTTCGGCCGGATCACCTTGCCGGTGCGCGACCCGGTGCCTGCGCCGGCCCGCCACGCAACGCTGCCATTGACCAGCACGTAATCAATGCCTTCCGCCTGGCGCGTCGGCGACGACCACGTCGCGGTGTCGGCGATGGTGTCCGCGTCGAACACGACGAGGTCCGCCGCTTGGTCCACCGCAATGCGGCCGCGTTGCGGCAGGCGGAAATAAGCGGCGGGCTTGCCGGTCATCTTGTGCACGGCCTGCTCCAGCGTGAACAGCCCGACGTCGCGGCAGTAATGGCCCAGCACGCGGGGGAACGTGCCCCACAGGCGTGGGTGCGGCGCCGGGTCGTGCGGCATGCCATCCGAGCCGATCATCGTGCCGGGATACGCCAGGATGCGTTCGACGTCGGCCTCGTCCATGATGAAGTAGATGGCGCCCGCCGGTTGCAGCGCGTCGACCGCCTCTTCCGGGCTTACGCCCATGTCCTGCGCGATATCGTCCAGATCCCGTCCCGCGTATTGCGGGTGCGGCACGGACTTCGTCACGATGACGCGGCTGGACACGGCCAGACGATCCTTGCGCAGAATCGTCGAGCCGGCCACGTAGGGATAGCAGTCCAGCGCCACTTCCTGGCGCTGGCTGGCTTCGGTGATGTGCGCCAGCGTTTGCACCGAGCGGCCGTGGTTGCGCGGGCCAATCAGCTTGTGATGCGAAATCAGCACGGGTGCGCCGCCCGCCTCGCCCACGGCGAAGGCTTCGTCAAGCGCTGCGAAGATGCGGTCGCCTTCGTCGCGGATATGGCTGGCGTACATGCCGCCCTGCTCGCGCAGCACGCTGGCCACTGCCATCAGTTCGTCCAGCGTGGCGGGCATGGCGGCCGGATACGCCGTGCCGGTGGACAAACCAATCGCGCCGCTTTGCATGGCCTCGCGCAGCAAGCCCCGCATGTGCTCGATCTCGCTGGCGGTGGCGGGCCGGTCGAACTCGTCCATCGCAGCGGCGCGCAGCGAGGTGTGGCCCACCAGGCAGGCGGCGTTCACGGCGGGCGGGTGGAGGTCCAGGTTGCGCAGGTACGCGCCAAAGGTCTCGTAGGGAAAATCGCTGACGTCATTGCCCAACAGATTGACCGGCGCCGGCACATCGCTGCGCCAGCCCGAACGCCACGGGGCCTGACTGATGCCGCAGTTGCCCGTCACTACCGTCGTCACGCCCTGGCTCAGCTTGGCGGGCATGCCAGGGTCGATCGACAGGTAGCGATCGTCGTGCGTGTGCGTGTCGATGAAGCCGGGCGCCACGATGCGGCCGACGGCCTCCAGCACCTGCGTGGCGTGTGCGCCGTCCAGGTCGCCGACAGCCGCAATGCGGCCGGCGCGCACGCCCACATCGGCGCGGAAGCGGTCGGCGCCCGTGCCATCGATCACCGTGCCTCCACGGATCAGCAAGTCGTAGCGTTCATGGGTCACGGTGGTCAGGTTCATGGCGTTCAGTCGATTTTCACGTTGGCTTGCTTGATCACCTGCGCCCACACCGGGCGTTCGGCATGCGCGCGGTCAAACAGCTGCTGGCGCGGGCCGATGTTCGGCACATAAGACAGGCTCTTCAGTTTCGCCTGCACGTCGGGCGATTGCAGCGCCTTGTTCATGGCCGCGTTCAGATAGTCCAGTACCTTGGGATCGGTGCCGGCGGGCGCCACATAACCGGTCCACGCCACCGCACGATAGCCCTTCAGGCCCTGCTCATCCAGCGTGGCCAAGGCAGGCATGGACGGATCACGTTGCAGATCGGTCACGGCCAGCGGCACGACCTTGCCCTGGTCCACGAACGATGCAATGGACGAGATGTTGTCGAACACCAGGTCGGCTTCGCCACGCAGCACGGCCAGGTCCGCCTCGACGCCGCCCTTGTATGGCACGTGCATGAGTTCCACGCCGGCCATCGAACTGAACATGGCGGCGCTCAGGTGCCCGGTCGTGCCGTTGCCGCCCGACGACACCACCAGCTTGCCTGGCTCCTTCTTGGCCAGCGCGATCAGTTCGGCCACGCTCTTGACGTTCAGGCCCGGCCGTACGGCCAGCAGGTTCTGCACGGAACCCGTCAGGGCCACGGGCGCCAATTGCTTGTCGGCGTCGTATTGAAGCTTGGTGTACAGGCCCTGGTTGATGGCCAGCGTGGCCACGTTGGCGAAACCGATCGTGTAGCCATCGGGTGCGGCGTTGGCCACCGCCTGCGTGCCGATGATGCCGGAGGCCCCCGTGCGGTTCTGCACCACGTAGTTGCCGCCCGTCTGCTTGGCCATTTCCGCGGCCAGCAGGCGTGACACGAGGTCGGGTGTCGTGCCGGTATTGAACGGCACGATGATGGTGACCGGGTGCTCGGGGTAGGCGGCCTGGGCGGCGGAGGCCGCCGTCAGGCTCAGCGCGGCGCTCGCTGCGGCGAGCCAGCGCTTGGCGCTGCTTTGGTGCGTGGACATGGTTTTCTTCCTTGGACTGTTATGGGTTTTGCCGCGCCAGCTCTGCGTCCGGCGCGGGTACGGCATGGCCGGGCCTTGCGGCCCCGCCGATCTGGAACCAAACGCTTGCGCGCTTAGCCCAGGGCAATCTGGCGCAACAAGGGCAAATCGATATTCCCTCCCGACAGCACGATGATGGCGTCGCGGCCCTCGGCCGTGATATGGCCAGCCAGCAAGGCCGCCAACGCCACGGCGCCACCGGGTTCCACGACCAGCCGCAGTTCATCCAGCGCGAAGCGGATGGCGGCGGCGACTTCGGCATCGCTGACCGACACCGCCGCGCTCAGGCTGCGGCTGTTGATGGCATAGGGCAGTTCGGCCGGCGTGGCCGCCTGCAAGGCGTCGCAAATGGTCTTGGCGCCGGGCGGGTTGCCTTCACGTTTGCCGGACGCAAGGGATCGCACCGTGTCGTCGTATTCACGGGGTTCCACCGCCACCATGCGGGCCTGCGGTGCCAGCTCACGCAACACCAGCGAACACCCCGCCGCCATGCCCCCGCCGCCGCACGGCGTGGCGAAGAGCCCCAGGTTTGCGCGCGAGGCGGTGGGCAGGTCTTGCAAGGCTTCCAGCGCCAGCGTGCCCTGCGCCGCCAGCACATCGGGGTGGTCCCCCGGCGGCAACAAGGTCGCGCCGGTTTCGGCCAGCAGCCGCATGCCGATTTCCTCGCGGCTTTCGCGCAGCCGGTCGTAGCGCACGACCTTCGCACCATGGCGCAGCGCCTTTTCGACCTTGTTCTCCGGCGCATCCACTGGCATCACGATGGTGGCGGGCACGCCCAGGCAACGGCTGGCCCACGCCACCGCCTGCCCGTGGTTGCCGGTGGAATACGCCACCACGCCACGCGCGCGTTGCTCGGCATCCATATTCAGCAGCGCGTTGAATGCGCCACGGGCCTTGAACGAGCCCGTGACTTGCAGGTTTTCCAGCTTCAGCCAGATGGGCGCTTGCGCGCGTTCATCCAGCACGGGCGAGCGCAGGAGCATCGTGCGGCGCACGTAGGGGCCCAGGCGCTCGGCGGCGGCGGTGACGTCGGCGTAGCCGGGCACGCGCATCGTGCCCAGCATTTCATGTTCGATGGTCGGAGGCAGAAGCGTCGCGGTCATGAGGAATGTTCAATCCAGGGGAAGAGTCGATTGGGGCGCGTCAGACCGACGGCGTCCACACGGCGGGGGCCACGCTGCCGGTCTGTTCGACCAGGCGGGTATACGCTTCGGGGCGGCGGTGCTTGGCGAAGTTGAAGACGGTGTTGCGGCCCAGCTCGCACAGCTCCAGGTCGCAGTCGGCAACGATCAGCTCGTCGTCCCAGGTGGCCGCCATGGCGATGATTTCGCCTTGCGGATTGACGATGATGGAATGGCCCAGCAGTTCGTGGCCGTCTTCGGTGCCGGCCTTGGCGACGGCGGCGGCGAAGGTGGCGTTCTGGTAGCAACCCGCCTGGATAGACAGATGCGAATGCAGCACGCGCAGGTGATGCGCTTCGAAACCGCGGTTGTCTTGATTTCGGCTGGGCGTGTTGTAGCCCAGCATGACCAGTTCCACTTGCTGCAGGCCCAGCACGCGCCACGCTTCCGGCCAGCGCCGGTCATTGCAGATCAGCATGCCGAGATTGGCATCCAGGCCCGGCGCGACCGGTGCACGCACCACCGGGAAGCCCAGATTTCCCACTTCGAAATAGCGCTTTTCCAGATGCTGCACCTGACGGTGTTCGGCAAACTCTGCGTGGCCCGGAAGATGGACCTTGCGGTACTTCAGCACGATCTCGCCATTGGGCGCGATGACGACCGACGTATTGAAGCGGCGCTTGCGCGCGATGCCTTGCTCGTCCGGCTCCCACGCCAACTCGGCATAGCCCAGATACACCATCACGCCAAAGCGCTTGATGGCGTCAAACAGGGGTTGCGTGGCGGGCGACGGCAGGCTGGGTTCGAACCAGGCATCTGCCTCGTCCAGGTCTTCACAGTACCAGCGCGGAAAGAACGTCGTCAGCGCCAACTCGGGAAACACCACCACCTGCGCGCCCCGCTGGTGTGCACGTTCCAACAATCGGAGCATGCGGCCGATTACCACCTCGCGCCCCTCCGAACGTTGAATGGGACCCAACTGGGCGGCGGCGACAGTGACGATGCGAGACATGAGGCGATCCTGGAAGGGGTAAAAGACAGGTTGCTGGCAGCATGCCGCGCCCCGCGCGTGCCGGGAAGCCGTCCCCTTGCGCGGGATAGTGCAGACACCGCCGACGGGAATCGACTGGAAGTCCTTGAAAACAAAGGGTTCTGGCCGCAGCGCCGCATGCAGAAGCATCGCCCAGGACTGCGCATTTAGTTATGGGCTACGCGCAAAACGTCATGGCGACCGCGTGGCGGGCGCGCCGCAGCGCCTGTCAGGCCATAAAATGGCAGCCACCCTTTTCCTTTGCGGACATTCCTTCCCATGGCCGGCCCCCTCCCCTCCGCGCCCGGAGCCCTGACGCTTCGCCAGATCGAGGTTTTCCACGCGGTGATGTTGACCGGTTCGCTGAGCGAAGCCGGCCGCATGCTGTCCGTGACGCAGCCCGCTGTAAGCCGCGTGCTGGCTTCCGCTGAAAACCGCTTGCGCTATCAGCTGTTTGAACGCGTCAAAGGCCGGCTGCATCCCACGCCGGAAGCGCGGCGGCTGTACGCCGAGGCCGAAGAGATCTTTGGCCGCGTCAACCGCTTCAACGCCCTGGCGGGCGCATTGGGCGCAGGGTCCGCCGGCACGGTCAGCCTGGTGTCCAGCCCCAGCTTCAGCGAATGGCTGATTCCGCACGCCATCCAGAAGTTTCGCGAGCGCCACCCCGACACGCCCATCCGCTACCGGCCGCTGGCCTTTGATGCGCTGTTGCCTCACCTGCTGCTGGGTCAGGCCGACTTTGGCCTTGCGTCGATGCCGCCGCCGGTCAACGCCAATATCGTCAGTGAAGAAATCGGCCAGGGCTGGCTCGGCTGTGCGGTGCCGCGCGGCCATCCGCTAGCGGTGCGCAGCCGCGTGCGGGCCGAAGATCTGCAGGGGCATCTGCTGATCGGCTACGGCGCGGACACGCCATTCGGGCGGCTCGCCAGCCGCTTCCTGAATTCCGGCCCGGTGCCGGTGCAGCCGCAGATCGAAATCCGCTCGACACCCGAAGCGCTGGCGCTGGTGCGCCAAGGCGTGGGCGTGGCGTTGATCGAGTCATTTGGTTATCACCCGAGCTTCGGCAAAGACTTCGTGCTGCTGCCCACCGACCCGGCGCTGGGCCACGCAATCCATCTGCTGAATTCGGCCAGCAGCCCGCTGTCCAGCACCGCCCGGCGCTTTGCAAGCGTGCTGAAGGCGCTGATCAAGCAGGCGCAGAAAGACGCGCCTTTCTAAAGAAGCCCTACTGAAAGTCCAGCTGCGAGATCGGCCGCAGGCGCACGCCTTCGGCCAGCAGCGCGTCGCGCACGGCCTGCGCAATCGCAACCCCTTGCGGGTTGTCTCCATGCACGCAGATCGTGTGTACCGGCATCGCCACTACCTTGCCGCCTACCGTCCGTATCGCCTGTTCGCGCACCATGCGCAGCGCCTGCGCGGCCGCCGCCACCGGGTCATGGATGACGGCGCCCGGCTCGCTGCGCGGCAGCGTCAGGCCGTTGTCGCCATACAGACGATCCGCAAATACTTCACACGCCACGCGGATGCCCGCCCGGCGCGCGGCGCGTTCGGTTTCGTTATGCGGCGTGCACACCAGCACCAGGTCCGGGTCCAGCGCGCGCATGGCCCACGTCAAGGCCTCCGACAACGCGCGGTCTTCGAAGGCCTGCGTGGCCAGCGCGCCATGCAGCTTCACATGCGACACGCGATGCCCCGCCGCGCGCGCCATCCCCTGCATCGCGGCGATCTGGTACGCAATCATGTCGCCAATCGCTTGCGGACTATCGCCCGTGATCTTGCGCCGGCCAAATCCCCACAGGTCGTTAAAGCCCGGATGCGCGCCCACGTCTATGCCCCGTTTTAGGGCGGATGCCGCGGTTTGGTGCATGACGGAAGCATCACCACCGTGAAATCCACAGGCCACGTTGGCTGATGTGATGAGGTCGAGCATGGCCTCGTCCGAGCCGATTTTGTAGGGCCCAAAGCTCTCTCCCAGGTCGGAATTGAGGTCTACGTCGTACATGTGAAGAACTCCGAAAAAAAACGAATTGCGATGTTTGGCATACCGTTGGCATGCAATTTGCATGCCAAGGACTTGCTGAGGCGATATGCCCAGGATCGGGGCAGGTTTGCCCATCGCGTTTTTCTTCTCGAACGGAGTCCAAGCAATGCATCTCAAATGGAAGAACGTCACGTGCGCTGTTGCCGCCACGTTGGCAATGGCCACGGGCGTGGCACAAGCAGCAGAACTCAATTTCGCAAGCTGGGGCGGCAACTACCAGGGCGCCATCCGTGACGCGTGGCTCAAGCCGTTCTCGAAGGAAAGCGGCATCACCATCCACGAGGACACCGACCCGCAAGTGGCGAAGATCCGCGCCATGATCGACACCAAGTCGGTTACCTGGGACGTGGTGACCGAGAACAGCGCCCGCCTCACGCGCGGCATCAAGCTGGGCGTGTTTGAAAAGATCACGCCCGACATGGTCAAGCAGGATCACGTCATTGCCAACGCGCGCAGCGACTACGGCGTGCCGTCGGAAATCTTCTCGACCAACATCGGTTTTTCCACGCAGGCCTTTCCCGCAGGCAAGCCGCAACCCAGCACCTTCGCGGATTTCTGGGATGTGCAGAAATTCCCCGGCAAGCGCACCCTGCAGGATGACCCGGCCACGGTGATCGAGGCCGCGCTGATCGCCGATGGCGTGGCGCCCGCCGACGTCTACAAGGTGCTGGCCACCAAAGAAGGCCTGGATCGCGCCTTCAAGAAGATCGAAGCCATCAAGCCGCATGTGGCACGCTGGTGGAAAAGCGGCGCCGAGCCCGTCAACGCGCTGGGCAGCGGCGAAGTCGTGATGGCGCTGGGTTGGAACGGGCGCTTCCAGGCCGGTATCGACTCGGGCCTGCCGATTGCCATGGGCTGGGGCGACAGCATTGCGCAAGTCGGCTACTTCGCCATCGTCAAGGGTTCGCCTAACCGCGATGCGGCCATCAAGCTCTTGAACTTCATGATCCAGCCCAAGAACCAGGCGGAGTTCAGCAAGTACATCGCCTACGGCCCGACCACCGAAGCGGCCCTGCCCCTGATAGACGCCAAGCGGCTGGAACGCCTGCCGTCGACCACCGAGCGCCTGAAGAACAGCATCTTCCTGAACTCGGAATTCTGGGACGCCAACGGCCCCGCCATCACCGAGCGCTACAACCAGGTCCGCGCCCGCTGATCCGCCACCTTCCTTACCCAACGCCGGCGTGCGCGCCGGCGTCCCCTGCCATGACTACGAGCACCGACGCCCTTCCCCTGCCCGCCGCCCGACTCCGTCCGGCCGCCGCTCGCCGGCGCGGCCGCGTGGCGGCCCTGGCCGCATTGCCGTTACTGTTATTCCTGTTGCTGTTCTTCGCCGGCCCCATCGCTGGCTTGCTCAGCAATGGATTCAAAGGCGAGGACGGCGGCCTGACGCTCGCGCATTACCGCCATCTGCTGGACACCCCGATCTACCGCATCGTGCTGGGCAACACCTTCACGATTGCCGCGGCGGTCACCGTGTCTTGCGTGGTGTTGAGTTATCCGCTGGCCTACCTGATGGCGACGGTATCGCCGACGGTGGCGCGCGTACTGTTCTTTGCGGTGCTGTTGCCATTCTGGTCCAGCGCGCTGGTGCGCACGTCGGCGTGGATTGCGCTGCTGGGCAAGAATGGGCCGCTGAACACGCTGCTGACCACGGTGGGCGTCCTGGATCAACCCATGGCGTTTCTCTATAACTTCACCGGCGTGATGGTCGGCATGACGCATGTGCTGATGCCGTTTGTCGTGCTGCCCTTGTATGCTTCGTTCCGGTCGCTGGACGGCAGCCTGGTGCAGGCCGCGCAGAGCCTGGGCGCCGGGTCCGCGGGGATCTTCAGCAAGGTCATCCTGCCGTTGACGAGCCCCGGCGCGGTCGCGGGCGGCATCATCGTGTTCATGAACGCGGTGGGCTACTACATCACGCCGTCGCTGATGGGTGGCCCTGCCCAGCGCATGGCGGCCGAACTGATCTCGCACAACATCACCGAAGAATTGAACTGGGGGCTGGCGTCGGCGCTGGCTGGCGTATTGCTGGTGACGGTGCTGCTGTCGCTATGGCTGTTCAACCGGCTCTTCGGCCTGAACAACCTGATCAGCGCGAGTTCCGGCAAGGGCAGCAACCACGCCGGCTACCGGCGCACACCCGGCGGGCGCGTGGCGGCGCTCCTGGGCGTGGCCTGCGCGATCTTCCTGCTGCTGCCCATCGTCGTCGTGATTCCGATGAGCTTTGGCACGACAGATTTCCCGATCTTTCCGCCGCCCAGCTATGGATTGCGCTGGTACGAGAACTTCTTCACTGACGGCAAGTGGCTGGCGGCGTTGGCCTCCAGCACCAAGATCGCCATCGTCGTGACGCTGCTTGCCACGGTGCTTGGCACCGCTGCCGCGCTGGGCGTGAGCCGGCTGGCCGCGCGCCGCCAGGGCTGGCTGGACGCGTTCTTCATCATTCCGATGTCGGTGCCGGCCATCGTCACGGCGGTCGCGCTGTACTACCTGTTTGCACCCATTGGCTGGGTGGCGAACTCGATGGCGGTGATTCTGGGTCACACGGTGCTGGCCGCGCCCTATGTCTACATCACCATGCGCGCCGCGCTGCGCAGCCTGGACCCGAATCTGGAATTGGCCGCGCTGGGCATGGGCGCATCCTGGCCGCGCATGTTCCGGCTGGTGATGCTGCCCGCGCTGATTCCCAGCCTGGTTGGCGGCGCGGTGTTCGCCTTGGTGAGCTCGTTCGACGACGTCGTCATGGCGCTGTTTCTGACCACGATTCGCAACCGCACCCTGCCCAAACTCATGTTCGAAGGCCTGGCTAACGACTTCGATCCCACTGTTATCTCGGCCTCTTGCCTGCTGGTTGGGGCAACGGCGCTGATTCTGCTTGCCAACCTGCTGCTGCGCAGGAAGAAGGAAGACTGATATGCAAACCGCTTACGACATCCGTCCGCAACGCCCGCCCGAAAGCCAGGGCAAAGAACTGGTCATGACCGGCATTCACAAACGCTATGGTGATTCCGTGGCGCTGCCCGAGGTCGACCTGACGGTTGCGCGCGGCGAATTCTGCACGCTGCTGGGCGCGTCGGGCTCGGGCAAGACGACGCTGTTGAAGATCATTGCGGGCTTCGAGACGCCTGATGCGGGGGTGGTGAAGATCGGCGGGCGCGACGTCACGCATACGCCAATCTCGGATCGCAACATCGGCATGGTATTTCAGAACTACGCGCTGTTTCCGCACATGAGCGTGTTCGACAACGTGGCCTTCGCCTTGCGCATGCGGCGCTTGAACGAAGACGACATCCGCCGCCGCGTGGGGGAAGCGCTGGACCTTGTCAGCCTGGTTCCGCTTCAAGACCGCAAACCGGGCGCGCTGTCGGGCGGACAGCAGCAGCGCGTGGCGTTGGCGCGCGCGCTGGTGTTTACGCCCGACATCCTGTTGATGGACGAGCCGCTAGGCGCGCTGGACAAGAACCTGCGCCAGGCCATCCAGCTGCAACTGCGCCGCCTGCATCAAGACCTGGGGCTGACGGTGGTGTTCGTGACGCACGATCAGGAAGAGGCGATGAACCTGTCTGACCGCATCGTGATTCTGGAGCAGGGCCGCATCGTCGATGCTGGCTCGCCAGAAGGCTTGTACCGCCAGCCGGCCAGCGCGTTCGTGGCGGGATTCCTGGGCGAGTGCAATTTTCTTCCAGCTGAAAGTGCCGCTACCGCTGCCACATTGGGCGTGCGGCCCGAACACCTGCGGCTGGGCAGCCTACTGGCGGGTTCGGATGTGCGCCACAGCGGCCGTGTCGTAGCGGCAACCTTCTGCGGCCTGCACTGGAAAGTGTTCATCGAAGCCTTCGACAAAGTCATTCTGGCGTATGCGCCGGTGGGCATTGACGCCGCTGACCGCACGCCGGGCCAAGCCGTGACGTGGGGCTTTCACCCCACCGACGCCATGGAATTTGCCGCCGCAGCATGACGAGCGCCACGCTTTCCTCTTGCAGCAACACCGCGCCGCGCATCCTGACGGCGGGCGATGGCACGCTGCTGGTCGAATTCGCCAACCGCATCGACGCCGATACCAATGCACGCGTGCTGGCGCTGGCGCAGGCACTTCGGGCGCAGCAGCGCAAGATGCGTGGTTTGCTCGGCGTGGTGCCGGCGTACCGCTCGCTAAGCATCCGCTTTGACCCACTGACGATCAGCCCTGCGGGGGTGCGAGACGTGATCGCGCGTTGCCTGGACACGCCGGCCATCGCCATCGACACCCCCCCGCGCCGCTGGGACGTGCCCGTCTGCTATGGCGGCGCGTATGGCGAAGACCTGCACGCGCTGGCGGAACGTCATCAGCTGGAACCCGCCGAAGTCATCGCGCGCCATCGCGCACCGGTGTACCGCGTGTTCATGGTTGGGTTTCTTCCGGGCTTTGCATATCTGGGCGGGCTGGACCCCGTCTTGCATACGCCGCGCCGCGCCATGCCCCGCGCGCATACGCCGGCCGGCAGTGTGAACATCGGCGGCCAGCAAACCGCCATCGCCTCGGTGCCCGGCCCCAGCGGCTGGCACTTGATCGGGCGCACGCCGTGGCGCAGTTTTGATTTGCGCCATGCGCAGCCATTCCTGTTCGAAGCGGGGGACGAGATCGTGTTCACGCCGATCAGCGAAGACGAATTTGCGCGCATCGATGCCTTGCATGCTGATCCCGGCTACCGGCCGCAGCCACGCACCGGAGGCCACTCATGAGCGCGCGGCTGCTTGTCGTTACGCCCGGCATGCTGACCACCGTGCAAGACCTGGGCCGGCCGGGCTATGAACACATGGGCGTCCCGCCATCTGGCGCGATGGACCCAGGCGCGCTGCGGCTGGCGAATGCCCTGGTGGGCAACCCTGGTGATCTTGCCGCGCTGGAATTCACGGTGACGGGTGGCCGGCTACGCGTGCTGGACGCCGCCTGCACCCTGGCGTTTGCGGGCAGCGCCGCGCTGCATGTGTCGGCGGCGGGCGGCTTGCCCGCGCGCGCGTTGGCACCCTGGCAATCGCACCGCGTGCCGGCCGGCGCCCTATTGACCATCGGCCCGCTGGAACGCGGCATGCGCGGCTACCTGGCCGCAAGCGGCGGCATCGTGGTGCGCCCGGTGCTGGGCAGCGCGTCAACGCTCACGCGTGCGGCCATGGGCGGCATTGAAGGCCGGGCGATAAAGCGCGATGACGTCCTGGCCGTCGGCCGCGCCCGCGCGCCTTTCCTGCGGCGCTGGGTGCCATTGCGCCACACCGCGTGGTTCTATCGCGATACGCCCATCGGCGTCATCCTTGGGCCGCAGCAAGATCACTTTTCCGCCAGCGAGATCCGCCGCTTCTTGAACGCCACCTATCGCCTCGCGCCGCAGTCCGACCGCATGGGGTTGCGCCTGGACGGACCCGCCATCGCGCCCGCCCTGGGCGCTGATATCATTACCGACCCCATCGCGGCAGGCAGTATCCAGATCCCTGGCGCGGGCCAGCCCCTGATCGCCATGAATGACCGTCAAACCACCGGCGGCTACCCCAAGATCGCAACCGTTATCAGCGCCGACCTGCCGCGCCTGGCGCAAATGCGGCCGGGTCAGCCGCTGCGATTCGAAGCGATGGACGCGGCCGCCGCCGTAAGACGTTTGCGCACCGATACGCAATGGCTGGACACTCGCGAACGCGAGCTGCGCGCCGATCCGAATTTTCCCATCTTCCCTCTTCTGCATCCGTGATTCCTATGCCACCCACCCCTGCCATGGAAAGCCCCCCGCGCGCGACCGCACCGGTTGCGGCAAGCGCCGCCGATGAGTCGCGCGATCTGGTCGATGAAGCCTATTCAACCTTGCTCGACATGATCCAGCTGGGCCAACTGCCCATCAATCAACCGTTGCAGGAACGCAATCTGGCCAGCGCCCTGGGCGTCTCGCGCACGCCGCTGCGCGAAGCGATGAGCCGCTTGATCGGCGGCGGTTTCGCGGTGCGCACGATGCGCGGGCAGTTGATCGTGCCCGAGCCGACGCTGCGCCAGTACCTGGAGATTTTTCAAATGCGCCTGCTGCTGGAAGGCGATGCGGCAGCGGCCGCAGCCACTCGCATGACGCCCGAGCGGGCTGCCGCGATTCTTGAGCAGGTCAGCGAGATCAAACGCCGCCAGCATTCGACCCATGAAGAAAATCACCGCGTCGACAATCTGCTGCATGACAGCATTGCGGAAGCCAGCGGCAACCGGCTGATGGCGCAGGCCATTCACGACCTGCGCATCAAGGCGCGCTGCTTTGATCAGAACGGCGCGCCCGAGCGGCTGATTCCCTGTTGCGATGAGCACATGGATATCCTACAAGCCATCCTGGACCGCAACCCCGAGGCCGCGCGCGCGGCCATGCAGCGGCACCTAAGCAATGTACGCGTGGGCCTGGTGGCCCGCCACACCCAACTCTGAATTTCCTTCGACCCCATGCCGTCTTCCTCGCCTTTGCTCATCATCATGAACCCGGTCACGCAGGCCGATCGGGATCAGATCGCCCAACACTTCGAAGTGATCTTCGCGCCCACGCCGGAACAGTACGCAGAGGCCGTGGCCGCGCACGCCGCGCGCGTTGAAGTCGTCCTGACGATCGGCGCCATCGGCCTTACTGCGCAACAGATCGACGCGCTGCCCAACCTGAAAATGATCTATTCGATGGGCGCGGGCTACGAGAAGATCGACCTGGCGCATGCCAGGTTGCGCGGCGTGAAAGTCGCCAACGGCGCTGGCACCAATGACAGCTGTGTGGCGGACCACGCCATGGGGCTGATGATTGCCGTCATCCGCGGCATTCCCCGGCTGGACCAACTTACGCGCCAAGGCGTTTGGCGCACGCAGCTGCCGTTGCCGCCCAACGTGTCAGGCAAGAAGCTGGGCATCGTGGGCTTGGGCGGCATCGGCGAAAAGGTGGCGACGCGTGCGCAGGCCTTCGAGATGGAGATCGGCTATTTCAACCGCCGCCCGCGCGCGGGTGCAACACATCGGTACTTTCCGACGCTGAGCGAACTGGCGCAATGGTCCGACGTGCTTCTCGTCGCCATCCCTGGCGGCGACTCGACCTTCCATCTTATCGACGCCCGCGTCCTTGCGCAGTTGGGCCCGAATGGATACCTGGTCAATATTGCGCGCGGCAGCGTTGTGGACACGGCCGCGCTGGAAGGCGCGTTGCGCGAACGGACGATTGCTGGGGCGGCGCTGGATGTCTATGAAGGCGAACCACACCTGCCTGAGGGCCTGGCCGGCCTGCAGAACCTGGTGTTAACCCCCCACGTTGCCGGATGGTCGCCCGAGGCGATGCAGTCCATGGTGGAGAAGTTCCTGGAGAACGCGCGCCGCCTCTATGCCGGCGAGCCACTGTTGACGCCACTTTGACGCTTGATCGACGGCGACGACACCGCCGCGCGGATCCCATTGTTCACGGACGCCAAGATCGGTTCAGATGGCCCCGCTGGAGCCAATAGTCCGATCCGTAACGTCCAGGCCAGTTGTCCGCCCTGGGCCTCTTTGCCGCGCCCTTCGCGCCTGTTTGTCGGCATACATCAGCCGATCAGCTTCCTTGAGTGCGGCCTGCACGGAACTGACAGCCGGATCGACGCTGACAATGCCAAAGCTCGCGCCTCGATATTCAAAACTACACTCGCCCAAGGTAAAGGCGCCGATCAACGGCATCGCCAGCCGGTGACGCATCTCGTCGACAGCCTCTCGCAGGGCCTCGGGCCTAGGGGCAGCCACCAGACCAATCACGACGAACTCGTCACCCCCCCACCGGCCCAGCATGTCGCTCGCTCGCAGTGCCGCCGACATACGCCGGCCGACCTCGATCAAGAAGCTGTCGCCGACCTCATGCCCGTAGGTATCGTTGATCGGCTTGAACCCATCCAGATCAATAAACGCCACGAGGACCCATTGCTGGGTGCGCTTTGCCAACGCGAACAACCGGTCCAATTCCGTCAACACTGCGCGTCGATTGGGCAGGCCGGTCAGCGCGTCATAGTTGGCCGCGTACCGTTCATCTTGACGCCGCATCACCATTTGCGCAGCCGCGTGGCCGGATAGCAGGATCAGAACCAGGCCTAACGCCGCGAACAACCCTGCCACCCAAAGGTGCTGCTTGCGCATGGGCGTCAAATGCTCCAGTGACGCCAGCGTCAGCAATTGATATTGCGTGCCAGCCAGCGGCTGCCGCCGCAGCAGATAAGGCTTGCCATCGATCAGCCATTGGTCGCCCTGGCTGGCGTCGGCTACCGCATTGACGTCCATGGGCTGGCCCGGCTCTTCTTCGCCGTCCGGCGGCAGCACCGTGCCTGGCGGCAGAAGCGCCGCAACGTTGCGCAGCATGAACGGCGCGGACGAAGTGGTGATTACGCGCCCTTGGCGATTCACGATCAATGCAATGTGGCGGCCCGTCAGGTAGAGCGCCACATCCGGCGCGTCGAACTTCACCGTGACGGAGCCCAGCGGCGCGTCGTTCGCGTCCTCGATGCGACTGGCTACGAAATAGGAGGGAGTCTTGTTCAGGCGGGCGATACCGAACGAATGGCCATTACCGGTACGCAACGCCTCGATAAGGTACGGCCGCCCCGAGTAAATCATCCCCACGATGCTGTCCGGCTCGGCCCAATTGCTGGCCGTCACGGTGTCGTCGGACATGTTGTTCATGTAAATGCGGGCGTAGCGCAGGTCGGCAGCCAGCGCATTCATGACGTCACCGACCCTGCGCACCAAGGGGTCGCGCGTAAATTGCACCGCCCGCTCCTGCCGCGTGAGTTCGGCGAGGCCTGGAGGGTCGATGCGATAGCGGGTGGCAAGTTCGATCACCAGACGCTGGCGCGCCAACATATTGGCCACGCTAGCCATCTCGGTAAACAGGCGATCCATGACGCGCGCGGTGGTTTTCGTTTCGTATTCGGCGCTGGCAGCCAATCCATCCAGCTGTGCCGTCACGATCCGCTGGGATGTCCACCAACCTATGCCAGCCACCAGCGTCAACCAACCTGCGGCCAAGCCGAATGTCACTTGGCGCGCGATCGGCCGCATCTGCCTTACATGCAGACTATGCTGCTGCAACACGTCGCCTCCCACAATAATCGATCATTCAAACCGATATTATCCAGCGTTCGTGCCCTTTTTTCTCCTGGCGGCAGTATATATCCACATTATGCGCGAATTTATCCCCGAATATTCGTTAATAATCCTTGACGATGTAAGGCTTGCGATACCCGGCGACACACTGCAATCGTCGACGCGAGCATTATGTCGGACAGTAATGGACTGCGACCGCCCTTCCCTCTTGCCTTGATGGCGCAGGCGCCCGCCGGCAGGCGGGCGCGCCCATCAACGCGCCGCCAGCCGCTTTACGAAGGCAGCGCCAGCCTCGCGCGTGCCCAGGTTGCCGCCCACATCGCGCGTGCACTCATGCGCCGCGATGCTGTCGGCGATGGTTGCCTCGATGGCGCCGGCGGCTTCGTGAAAGCGCGCGTCGCCATGCTTGTTGCCGTGCCAGTTCAGCAG
>Ga0308157_10002201_pt1 | contig 33534 bp, 57 predicted proteins | sample PhyBR1_FD_201035 | JGI IMG/M metagenome (GOLD analysis project Ga0308157, IMG submission 201035) | Phyllosphere microbial communities from UC Gill Tract Community Farm, Albany, California, United States - DLSLB.R1 | ecosystem: Host-associated > Plants > Phyllosphere > Unclassified | place: USA...
GCGGGGGTCATTAGATTTCCTCCAATTTGAGGGACACCTGTGCGTGGGTGCTGCTGTACTGGGTGTTGATGGAAAACGCCTTGTAGATGCCAAGGATCAGGAAGGCTTCAAACCAGTCGCTTGAGCCCTGGTCATCCAGGCCGGACCACACGGCGGGCACCGTGTTCAGGCGGATGCGGGCGTCGAGCAGGTCGTTGACATACGCCTTTTCGATCAGGCATGTCTGGCTGGTGGTGGGCAGGGTGCGGCGTGGTCGCAGGGTGGCCGTTCCGTACAGGTCGCGGTCCACGGTGGAGAAGTTGAGTGCGTCGTTCTCGGCACCGGGGGCGATCTTGCCCATGTACACGTAATTGCCCACCACCAGCGACCCGAGCTTGACGGAGCCGGTGGCGCGGGTGAGCGTGACGCGGACCTGTGCGGCGAAGAACGGGGGCAGGTCGAACTGCAGCACCGAAGCCTGCAGGCCGAATGGCTTGAAGCAGTATTCGTAGCCATCGCGCACGCGGCGCAGCTTGAGGTCAAACGACTTGTCGTACACCACCACGCCGTCGTTGATCATCTCGATGCGCAGGCTGTCCGCCTCCAGGCCCATGCACGCCACGGAGTTGATGCGGGCGCCTGGCGCCACGGTGATGACCATGGGCGATGTGCCCACCGACTGCGTGTTGCGCGCCGAATCGAGGCTGGCCCAGCGGTTGGTGACACCGACTTCCAGCCACCAGTCATTGCGGTCCAGCGGAGGAACCGGGAGCGCGTTGCCCGTGTTGCCCGCCTGCAGGCTTTCGTAGACGCGGTGCGTGCTGGGGCTGATGACCTGCGCGCCCAGTCCGTAGGTAGTGCCCGCGTTGTAGACGGACTCGCCCGTATCGGGCTCGGGCACGGTGCTGCTGATGAGCGTTGGGGTGACGGGGAGGATGACTCGCATTTATGCCGCCTTGGTTGCCACTTCGATGTCGCCGCTCTCGATGCCAGCCATCACGCGGGAAGTGTTGTTGCTGGTGCCCTTGATGGCTTGCAGCTCTGCTTTATGGGTGGCAAGCTCTGCCGTCACGCGGACGAGCTGGTCGTTCACGCGGCGCAGTTCGGCCACCACGTCGGCATTGCCCACACCGCCCGCTGCGGGGTTGTAGGCTTTGGGGACGATGGCCTCGCCCTTGTGGATCTGCGCCAGCATGTCCTGCGGGACGTAGTTGGTGCCCACCGCAAACCCCGGAATACCCAGCTTGCGCATGTAGGGCGCGATGTACGCGCGCAGGGCTTCGTCGGGCGCACCGGCAGCGGACTGCAAGAACTGCTGGGTGAAGTCCGACATGCTCACCGCGCCAGTTGCCAGGCTCTTTGTCCAGTAGTCGTAGCCCTCTTGATCTATCTGGCTCACATCGGTGCCGATGCCGCTGCGGCCCACCATGGCGTAGGCGTTGCGCACGGTCTGGTCAATGGTGCCCATGCCGGACAAAACACCGATGGCTTTTTGCGCTTCGGCAGACAGGCCCAGCGCCGTGCCAAGCATGGGTAGCAGGCCCTGCTGCAAACCGAGCCCAGCGTGCAGTGCGTCGGCGGTGTCGGGGTCGAACCCGATGCCGCCCAGCATGCGCTCTATCGTCACGCGGTCCACTGCGGAGAGCTTCAGGCCGTCCAGCAGCCCGCCGACTTGCTCTGCGGCTGCAGGGCTCAGGGTCAGGCCATTGAGCAGGCCATTGACCTGTGCAGATGCGGTAGACGACAGGGACACGCCAGAGGCCAGGGTGTTGATCTGGTCTTGCGCAGGGCCGGAGAAGGACACGCCCGCCGCAATGCGGTCAATGCCTTGCACCAGTGCATCGGAGATGCCCAGCCCGCCCGCGATCAGGTCAAGCTGCCCCACTGCGGCCCCGGTGAACCCAATGCCACCGGCCAGCGCGTCGGCACGGCCTGCAGCGTCTGGCGCAAAGCCGATGCCTGCCATGAGTGCATCCACCTGCGCGGATGCCTCGGACGACATGCCAAGGATGGTCTGCAAGCTGCGGAACTTGTCGGACTCCAGATCAAAGCCCAATATGGTCTGCAGGGCCTCGAAATTGGGAGAGCTGGTGTCGTACCCGACGATGGTGCGCAGGGCGTCGAACTTGTCGGGGTCGAATGCCAGGGCACCACCGATTGCCGCAGCGAGATCGGTCGCGGCTTGGCCCACCAGCAAGGCGACTTCCGTGCCGAACTGCTGGCCGATCTCCGCGACGTTCTCTGGCGTGAGGCCGAGGGCGCCAGTGATGGACGCCAGGGCTTCGTCGGTGATGTTCAGCGCCGCGCTCAGGCTGTTGGTCTGGTTGGCCGCGATGGCGTTCACCAGGTCCTCGGTGAGGCCGAGCGCATCGAGTGCGGCCAGGGCCACGTCGAGCTTGAGATTGGCCGCTGCCTGCGCCTGTGTGGCTCCCACGTATTCGTCGCGCAGTTGGGCCAGTGTCTTGTCAACGGTCTGAATGCCCAGGTCGGTGCTGGTGCCGGTGGCCTCCATCAGCGCCAGGTACTTCACCACGTCGATTTGCGCGTCGGCAATCTGCTGCTGCAGGGTGAGGTTTTGCGCGTCGTACTTCTGGACCAGCGGGTCAGACTCTGCCGCCGTCGCCAGTTTGTTGAGCTGGATGCTGACGCGGGCAGCGTCGCGGGCGTATTCCACGCTGGTGCGGGCGTTTGCGCGGGCCACGTCGAGGTATGCGCCAGCCACTCCAGTGAGGGCATCGCGCGCCCCCTGGTCGCCAGCACCCGCGCGGGCTGCGGTGGCATTGAACTGCTGGCCCAGCATCTGGTAGCGGGCGTCCAGCCCCAGCCCGCTGTTCGGGCCGGTGGTGAGGTCGGACACGAAGCCGCGCAGCGATTGCGCAAAGCTGCGCGTTGCGTCTGCGGCCTGCTTTTCGAGGTCGATAACCTTTTGCTGGGCGTCGTTGTAGCCAGCCCAGATGTCCATGCGGGACGCTGCCACGCGGGCGTCAGCATCAGCGACACCGCCGCGCATGTCGGCGAGGCTTTGTGCCAGAGAGCCGAAAGAGCCGCGCAGGGTGGATGCACGCTCGCGCTCTGCCTGCGCTGCGGCCTCGGCTGCCTGTGTGACGCTGGCAAATGCACCAGACACGGCCAGCAAACCAGCCACTGTTTTTGCCCCGGCATCGCCCAAGGCAATGTTGGCCTTGACCTGCGCCGCAAATTCTTCTCGGGTAGCAGGCATTTCCATACCCAAAGCTTCCAGGGCGGTGCGCACGTTTTCGGTGGACACGGCGAGCTTTTCTGCATCGGTCGTGTACAACTCCACAAACGTCGCCATGTTGCCCGCCAGGGTCTGCGTGCCGCCCGATGCATCCACCAGCTTGCCGATGGCAGAGTCAGCCAGCCCTGCAAAGGTGGGCATGTACTGCCCGAAAGCCTCAAATGCGGTTTGTGCCTGCGCGATCTGCGCCACGGCAGCAGACAACTGATCCATGTTGGACAGCTCGCCCAAACGGGTCAGCATGGTGTCCGCCCACTCGGGGAGGTCCATATCCAGCAGCACCTGGCGCGTGTCGTTCGCAATGGCTGCCAGATACTGGGCCTGGCCCTCAGCGCCGTCGGCAAACTCCTTGGGTGCCCAGCGGCTGGTGCGGGTGTCCTGCCAGTTCAGCAGGTCTTTGCCGCCCTGGCTGATGCGCAACGCGCCCCATGCGCCGTCTTTGCTTGTGTCGTCGGCAAACGCGGTTGCCACTTCGTAGCCCGCCTTTTGGCCGAAAGCCTTGGCGATGCCATCCAACGCAGAACCAAGCCCCGACGCAATGCCGCTGGCCAGGGCTTGGCCGTCCTTGTTGTATTCGCGCACGTCGCCCATGCCGAACGTGCCCAGGTTGTAGATACCAGCGCCTTCCTGCAAACCAGTTTCAGCGCTGTAGATGGCGCCAGCACCAGAGTGCAGGGTTTGCTTTTTGCTGAGCATGCTGCCAAGCACCGCAACGCCAGCAAGCGCCCAGCCCCAGCCGGGGATGGAGTTGATCGCGCCCATGATGCCGCTACCACCACCAGCAGCGGAGGCGCCGGTTGCGGCGGCAGAAGCAGAAGCGGCATCAATCCCGATGGAGCTTGCCAGCGCTGCGTTGGATGCAACGGTGTTCGTGCCCAGGAACGATCCAATGTTGCCAAGGATGCCGGTGGTTCCCTGCAGGCCGGTCAGCACATTGGCACCACTGGCAACGCCACTGACACCGCTCAAAATGCCGGATGCAGTCCCACCATACAGGGCTGAATTGACAGCGCCCGCTACGGGATTCACGAAGGCGCTCACAACAGGCCGCAGCACCAGCGTCGAGAACATGTTCTTGACGGTGTCGCGCAGGTTCTTGGCGAAGCCCTTGCCCGATTCGAAGCCGCGCAGCAGGGCATCGGTAAGACTGCGGTTGATGTCCGCTGCTGCACGCTCCCACTCGCGGGCCGCGTCCTTGGCGGAATCTTCGGCGGCCTTGCGGGCCTCCTTGGCGCCGATAAGGCCCACCAACTCCTTGCGCGCGTCGATTTCTTTTTGCACAGCAAGATAGGCATCCTCATTGCCCATCAGGCCGTCGCGCTTTTCCTCAAGGCGGGCGATGGTCACCAGTTCGATTGCCTGGGCCAGCGAGTAGTAACCGCTTGCAGCAATCGCGGCGGCGGCTTCTTCGGTGCGCAGTTGGTCGGCTTGCTGCTGGGCGGCATTGGCGCCCTTGGCGAAGCTCTCCACGTATTTCAGGTGGGCCTTTGCCGCCTCTTCGGATGCCTTGGCCTGCGCCTTGGTCGCGTCTGCCTGCTCTTTTGCGAGGGCAACGGCAAAGGGTTGCTTCTGGATCAGCGCTTCCACGTACTTGACGTACTCTGCTTCGCTCAGGTTGCCCTTGGCCCGCTGTGCTTGCGCTGCTGCCAAGTCGTTGTAGTAGGTGCTGGAAACGCCTGCCAATTCGGCATAGATGCGCTGGCGCTCACGCAGCTCTTTGTTCTCGGCGGCGGTGCTGCTGCGCCCGCTCTTTTCCTTGACAGCGGTCACTCCGCTCACCAGCTTGATGTAATCCGCCTCAAGCTTGTTTCGCTGCTCTGTGGTCAGGTTCTGGTTCGTCAGCGCGGTTTCGAACTGCTGCGTGGCGCGCAACACTTCGCGGCGCTGCTTTTCCAAGTCTGTTTCGTACTTGAGCGCGCCCTGGGCCAGATCTCCAGAAGCCTTCACGGCGGCAGCGCGATCACGCTCCATCTGCGCCGACTTACGCTGGTTTTCGATCAGGTCTTGCAGGCCAGCAATCTCACGCTGCAATCCTTCAACTCCACCGTATTCCTGCACGGCTGCGACTTGAGCGGTTGTGCGTCGGCCTGGCAATGTGTTCTGGTACGACTGAAGTGCGTTCTGGGCCTTCTGCAGTCGCGTCTCCAGCGTGGAAACACGGCCAATGTCCAGAAACGCATCCATGGCGAAACCGGCCTCTTTCTTGATGGCCGCCCATGCTTTTTCAATGGACCCAAGATTGCGGATGATTTCGTCTTTGCGCTCGTTCAGGGTGTCTGCGTAGGCGCGCTGGGCAACGTTTGCGGCTTCAGTCTCGCGTCCTTGCTCCTGCAGACTTTGAATCTGACGAAAGATCGATTCCGTCAGGAAGTTCATTGAGTCATTGAGCTTCAGCGTCGCCTTCAATGGGTCGTTCGCTAGGTCCGCAAAGTTCTTCGCCACGTCATCCACGGACTGCCCAGTAACTCGCGCAAATTCAATCGCGGCTTGCGTGAACTGGCGCAGGTTGTCGGCGCCCACCTTCCCGGATGTGGCAAAAGTTGCGAGCGCACCGGCTGCCTCGCGCTGCGAACCGGTCACGACGCCGATCTGCTGCGCCATTTGCTGCATCTGCCCAATGGTCAGGCCCGCAGCGTTGCCAGTGAGAACGATTGCTTGGCGATAGCCGTCAGCCTCTTTGCTGCCAGCTGCATATGCGAGCCCAAGACCGCCCACAGCAACAGCAGCCAGCGTGAACGGGTTCACCAGGCCCAGCACGTACCCACCCAGAGCGCGTGCAGCCGCACCAGCCCCGCCAAACATATCCTTCAACTGCCCGCCCTGCTGCAAGAACACGGTGAGCGGGGCTTGCCCACCTTGCAGGCTGGTGATGATGTCGGTGAACTGCGCGGGCACGCCACGCAGCGCGGCAGCGGTCTGGGCTGCGCTGATACCCATCTTGTCCAGCGATCCAGATGCAGCACGCTGCGCCTGCAGCGCCTGGGCCTCCAGCTCGCGCAGCTTTTTCAGGGCTGGCTCAAACTTGGCCGCGTCCAGGCCCTTGTCGCTGATGTTGAACTCAAGGCGCTGCGAAGCCGTCTTGCCCAGCAATTCCAGCTCGGTCGTGGCGCGCTTGATAGATGCCGAAATGCGGCTTTCTGCGCGGGTGAACTTTTCCGCACTGGCGCCCGCTCCGTCGCCGATCTTGTCAACGGCCTGGCCTGCCTTGGTCGCAGACGTGGCAACCTCGTTGGCCATCTGCGTGGCCTTGTCGCCAACCCGGTTGAAGGCGCTTTCAGCCTGTTCCGAGTTGACGACTACGTCGGCCTGGATGTTGAGATCAGATGCCATGGGTGCCCAAATGAAAAAGGCCCGCCAAATGGCGAGCCCAGAAATGAAAAAAGCCACCCGAAGGTGGCTTGCTTATTTGATGCGTTGCTATTTAACGCGTTGAACTAACTCATGACACAGCCAAGGACCGGCAGGCAAATAGCCGCCACTCTCGTCGGGCCCATCGATATATCCCATGTCCTCATAGACGTAGAACTTCCGGTAACCAACATACGCGCCATAGGCGTTCTTCGCGTTCACCTCGCCGCAGACAGTTACGCCACCTTTCCCTGTGGTGGATTTGTAAATTCCGACATCCCGGAATTTGGCACTGTCTGGGTCTTTCAGGTCCCTTGCGATAGTTTTCTTGGCCTTCGATACCAGAGCCGAATAGCCCTTATCCTGCGCGACGACAGGAAGGGCAAGAACACCAGCCAGAACAAGAGCGAGAACGCGGACCATGGCACCTCCATATTGAAGGCGCCATGGTACTACTCAGCCCGGTTCTCGCTCATTTGCTTGAGGGCGGCCATTTCAAGGACGCGAAGATCCTCAAACATTTCGCTCCACTCTTCTTCTGTTTTTGCAGATCTGTCGATGAGTGGGTACGCCGCCTCGTACCTGAGACCGGTGGCCCCGCCCATTCCTACGCTCCACTGCGTTTGCAGCGTGCAGAACATATCGAAGACCACCCAGTTTTCGGGCCAAACCTCTATGCACTTATCCTCTTGACGCGCGGCCAGGGCTGCAAGGAAGGGATTTCCAGAAACATCCTCTTCACGGGCATAGAGCGCAGCCCCAGCCGCTTTCAGTTTCCCAGGCGGCCTTCAAGTACCGCAGTGCGGTAGGTTTCGATGATGGCGGCAGTAGCTCCCGGGAACTCGTTGCCCAGGTCTTCCAGTGATTCCTTGGACAGCTCTACGTCCAGATTCCAGCCTTCCAGAATCTGCAGGATGTAATCCGCGCCAGCGTCTACCGAGTTGTCCAGGTACTCAGCCAGGCTAAAAGGCTTGTCCTCGACACCTTCTGCCTTGGTGGTTTCCTTGGCCTTCTCAGAGGCGCGGGCGGCTTCGGTGATGCCGTCAATGAACTCGCCGTATTCCTTCTTGGTGCGGTACTTGAAAACGCATTCCACGGTTCCTGTGGTGCCGTCCAGCATCTGCACGGAGATGGTTTTCTTGAAGTTCTTGGGCTTTTTCCCGAGGGTGATTTTTGCCATGATGGTTCTTTCGCAGAGGTTAAAAAATGCCCTTGCGCACCCATGCCTCCCTCTGCGAAAGGAAGAACATGGATGCGTAGGTGCTGGGGTGGCTTTCGCCGTGGATCAGTACGTGAGCGAGCGGCCGATGACCGTCATCGCCGCGTCAACGGTGTTGACCTGGTTGCTGTTGAGCTTTGGCATTTCGGACACGTTGAGGTAGCCGTAGCCGTAGGTCACGGCGCCGCCAGAGATGACCTGTTTGAAGGCCACCTTGGACAGGTTGCGCGAGATACCCAGCATGGTCTGGTAGTTCGCCTGGTTGGGGTCGTGCGCCAGGGACAGCGTGATACTGGTTGCGTTGAAGCCAGTGGGGATGCGGAGGCTGTTGCGGCGCGCCAGCAGTTGCACATCGGTGAAGCGCGCATCACCACCCGACCCGCTGATCGTCAGCACCTGCGGAATGGCGGTCCAGCCGCTGATCTTTTGGGCGGTGCCGGTTCCGGTGCCAACCGGATAGAAACCGGTGTTCGTGGTGTCGATACCAGTGAGGCTGAACGTGTCAGCCGTCAGCACGGTGATCTTGACCACGGTATCGGTCACATCTTCCCAGCCGGAAGTGATCAGGATTTCATCGCCAGTCGTGTAGCCGTGGGCAACACTGGTGGCCACCGCAGGATTTGCATTGGACAGGGCGGTGATGTTCTTGGCAGACGCAAAGGTTTGCGAGAACTGTTGGCTAGAGCCTTCAGGGAAATACAGTGCCATTTTGTGGGCCTTTCAGAAATGAAAAAACCCGCTCGGGGCGGGTCTTGGTTGCGCCCACAAGGGGCAAGAAAAAGCCCCGCCCGGTTTCCCGAGAGGGGCTTGCTTGGTTGGCTTTCGCCTAGATCAGTTGGCTATCTGGCGGCCCAGATAGAAAAGCGCTGAATTGCGCCGTATAGCTTTGTGTCTGGTTCATAGGTAGCCAGCGGCTCGCCCATGGGGATGCAGGTAAATTCAGTGCTTGCGCACATCGCCTCTTCTGCGGCGCGAATCTTGTTCAGCGACTCCAGACGGGTCGTGCTGTAAACCGACACCTGCAGATAGCTGTTGCGCTTGTCCAGTGCGGTGTTGTCCAGCGCGCGGACCGACTCGCCACCCAGCAACTGCCAGGCGATGAACGGAGGCGCCGTCCCAATGTCCGCCACGTCCGGGAACGTGCGCGGGCAAATGGTTTTCAGCAGCGTGTTGAGGTCGCTTTCCATGCTCATTTATTGACCTCTTCCAGATAGCGCGCCTTGATGGCCGCCCGAACTTGTGTGCGGGTTTCGACCACCGCCTTGCTGATGAACGGATGGGCGGCGGTGCGGCTGGTGCCGTTGTGGACGATGAACCCGTACGGGGCTTCGCTCTTGTTAAAGCTGATGTGATACGTGCTCACGTCCTTGAAGCTGTTGTCCTTGCTGAACACCTGATAGATGCTGTCCCGCAGCGTGCCGGGTGCATATGGCCCGTACTTCTTGCCCCGGATGTAGAAGTAATGGCTGTCAGCCGATACGGGGGCTTCAAGGCGGGCGCGCTCATAGATGATCTGGGCGCCTGCCTGTGCCGCCGGGCGGGTGGCGGCATGGAGCTTGTCCACCTTGGCGCGCAAACCCTCTTTGAAGGCCGCGACGTTCATGCGTACAGCCATGCCCATGTCAGCTCACCACCTGGCAAACCAAGTCCACGTACTCCCGCCCGCCAACGTCGGGCTGGACAGCTAAAACCTCATACGGCACGGAGTCCACCAGCACGCGCATGCCAGCGTTGATGCCCGTGCGGTATCTGATTCGCACACTGGCTTGCACCGTCGAAACAACTGCGCCAGCCTTCACGCTTTCCAAGCCGCTACGCAGCCGAACATCGCCCCACAGCGTCGCAACATCAGTCCAGCCAGGGATGGGCTGGCCTAGCTCGTCCTGCGTCGTGCCGGGGGCCTGCAGAGTGCAGCGGCGGTTGAGGCGTCCGGCTTGCATCAGGCGTACACCTTGAACGGCTGCAGCAAGTGGTCAGCGCCGTTGGGCAGCGCGGACACCGACGCGCCCACCACAGCATCTTCGCGATTGGCGTACAGATGGCCTACGGTCAGCAGCACGGCGGCCTTGATCTGGTCGTTGACGACGATGCCATCGAATACTTGCCGGTAAGCCACCAGAGCGCGCATGTAGGCCTTTTCTGCGGCCTGCAGGGCTGCGGCTTTTTCGTCTGCGTCGGTCAATGCTTCCACAGCGGCGACGGCGGCCTCTTTGGCTGCGGTGGCGGCTGTGAGCGCAGCCGGTGCGGCAGTCATCGCAGCCTGCAATGCCGTGTTGTCGGCATAGACGCCACGATCCATCGCCTTGATGGCGGCTTGCTCGGCGGCGTTGATGTAGAGGCCGATCAGGGCGTCTTCATCGGTGCCATCGGTAGCGCGCAGATGGAGCTTGGCCTCGGCCAACGTCACAAAGCTCATTACAGGCTTTCAGCGTAGGCGACGGCTTCGGGGTTCGCGTCAACCTGGCCGGATGCCAGTGCCTGGGCAAGTTCTTCGCCTTCCAGCTCGATCACGTCATCAGGCTTGCCGAACGCACCTTCGACCAGCACGCGCACCTTGGTGGCGCCGGTTTGCTTCTTGGTTGCCATGGTTGTTCCTTGTGGAATCGCAATGAAAAAGCCGCCAGGCGAACCGGGCGGCTTTTGCTTGGGACTGAGTTGTTTATTGCCTTGCGGCGAGCGCTTTCGCGAAAGTTGTCACGATCTCGTCCGACCACTCGGACTTCGCCATGTTGTAGATCCAGCAGACTATTCGGCAGTTGTCCTGCGTATAGCCCTTCTTGCAGTCCATCCGGTCAACCGAAGGGCTCCAGGGGTGAAACCTGAAGTTTGCTTCGCGGCCAAGATCTAACTTGATCCCGGTAACGCTGCATTCGCCGCGAATGAGTGCGTCAGCAATCCACTCCCGGGTCAGATCAAACTCTAGCCCCTTCCTAGCGGCGCGGATTCGTATCCACGCCAGCATTCGGCCCGACCGAACCCACGCATCCGAGTTCTCTTTTGCCCTCTGTGTAGCTCGATAGCCTTCCCAGCGGTCTTTGTGCTCTGCGTAAAACTTGCTGCTGTAGTTCGCTCGCTTAACAGCGCCATCTGCTGTCTTCAATCGCTCGCGTTGCTTGTCCAGTTGCTTTTGTGCGTTGAGCGCGTAGTGCGCCTTGCCTTTGGCCGAGTTGCAGGAGCGACACATGTACGAATTTGACTTCGCCATGCCTTCGGTCCAGTTCTCCCCAAACACCAGAGCAACGCCGCAGCGGTTGCAACTCTTTCCAGTTTTCATATTGGCGGCACCTTTGTGAGATGCCGCCAATTTTACTGTAAAGGTTTACGTTTCAGCTAGCGCTATTTACATAACATTTGACTGCTGCTGTGTCGAGCAGGTTGGAGCCGGTACGCATCCAGCCGCAGAAACCGACTTGGCCGTTCAGCGCGAAGGCGGAGTCATCGAAGCGGCGCAGGCTGGTGGAACCTGCAACGTCACGAATGACGAACTGCGAGAAGTCACCGAAGGCGATGGACTTTGCGTTGGCGGCCATGGCTGCCACGTCATCGTTCACGGTGTAGGGATAGCCGCAGATGGTGGAAGGCGTGCCGCCGCTGATGCTTTCGTTGTCGCCGGGGTTCCAGATGGGACGGCCCGAGGTGTCCTTCAGCTTGCGGATGACGGCCACGGACGTGTCGCGCAGCATGAAGCGGGCGCCGCGCGAGCGGTAGGCGCTGTTCACGCTGTGGATCAGGTCGATCAGGTCGTCATAGATCACCGTCAGCGTCTGGCCGGTGGTGCCGGTCTTACCGGTCGTGGCGCGAGCCATCACGCCGAACGGCTGGCTGGAGCCGGTGCCGATCGTGTAGTGCTGGTTCGTGATGCGGCCCAGACGCTGTGCCAGGCGGTTGACCACGAACTGCACCACGTCGATGGCGCTGTCTTGGATCAGCTCGACAGGCAGGGCGATCTTCTTGGAGCTGTACTTGTAGGGGTTCACAGCCACCGTGCCGAAGGTGATGTCAGCACCCGTAGCAGCGGCGTTTTCCGCCACGATTTCGCCGACTTCAGCAGTGCCGTCGCTGGTGGGCCAGTTCAGGGCGTTGCCGCCAGCGGTCGTGATGACCTGGGAGACTTCGCGCATACCGCCAAAGGCCTTGAGCGAGTCCACCACCATCGCGGCGATCTCGGCGGGTACGGTGTAGCCGCCTTCTGCCGGGGTCGTGGTGCTCATGGCGTTACGGATGGCCACGGCTTGCTCGGCGGTCACGTTGTTGCCATGGCGCAGGTACAGCGCAACAGCAGTCACGGCGTCGATGGTGTCGTCGGCGCCCTTCTTGCCGCCCTGGTGTGCCGCGTTCTCGAAGAACTTCTCGGCGTCCAGGTTGCGCATGCGCTCGATGCTCTTGATCTGCGCTTGCGTGCGCTCGATCTCATCGGCGATGTTGTCGAACGAGGCTTGTTCTTCCTTCGTCCAGGTCTGCGAGCCCTTTTCGGCCAGCTGGTGGTTTGCGGTTTTTGCGAGGTCGGCAATCTTCTCGCGCAGTGCGGTGATTTCGGTCATGGTGACCCTTTCAAAATGAAAAAACCCGCTCGATGGCGGGTTGGTCAGGGCATCCGGCCCTAGCGGTTTGCTGCGCGAGAAGCGCTATGCAATCTGGGCAAGTCGCAGGCGGTTGGCGTTTGCTGCGGACATAAAAAAACCCGCCTCGGGGGGTTCTTTGTTCTGTCTGGTTGCGGTGTTGTCGGTCTGCATCTTCATCGGCTTCATCGGCTTCTTCTTGTTTTCAGGCGCCGCGATATCCGCCAGCCATGTTTCGATCAGCGCGATCTCTCCAGCCTGCGCGGCAATGATGGCTTCCGCCAAGCCGCGCACCTTTTCGCTGGCGGCGTTGGGGAGAATTGCGCGCGCCATCTCTATGGCCATTTCGTGGTGAGGGATCATGTCCTGCAGGAATGCCGCTTCTTTGTCGCTCAGTTCGGCTTCGACATTTGCCACCTGAAGGTTCTGCGGCGCCCGGGCGAAGGCAGATAGGTTCCAGGTGTTTTTGGCTGCGGTGGACTTCTCAACGATGCGGTCAACGAAGCCGAATTCGAGGGCCTCGTTAGCGGTGAACCAGGTTTCCGCATCCATCAAGTCGCGGATTTCCTTCTCATCTTTGCCGGTTCGAGTCGTGTAGTCGTTGACAATGGCGCCTTCGATCTTCTCCAGTACATTCGCGGTTTCGCGCAACGCTGTCTTGTCTCCCCACGCCATTCCGCTGGCGTTGTGGATCATGAAGAACGCTCCATCAGCCATCTCAATCTCGTTGCAGGCCAGGGCGATGCTGGTCGCAGCAGACGCGCACAGGCTGTCAATCTTGGCGATGGTCTTGCCCCGGAACGCTGCGATTGCGGCCATGATTGCCCGGCCCTCGAATACATCACCACCAGGCGAATTGATGTGAATGTTCAGGGTCTTTGCATCGCCTGCCTGGTTGATGGCGTCGATCACCGACAGGGCCGAAACACCCCAATCAGCGCTGATGACGTCATAGATATAGAGGCTGGCCGTGTCGCCATTCTTGGCGAGGTTGAACGGGCGCGGCTTGTCGGCCTTGTTGTCAACGATCAGTCGAAATAGCTTGTTCATGGTGTCGCCCCTTCAGGCTGTGGTGTTGCTTGCGGCTTGCTGGGGTCAAAGATCACATCGCCGCCTTCCACGGGTGGCAATCCCTTGGTCTTGCGCACCTCATTGACGGTAAGCCAGCCCTGGCCAGTACCCGGCCCGCCCAGCGCGGCGCGGTTGTATTCGGCCTGGGCCTTGGCATCGCCTTCGATCAGGTCGGACAGGTCGAAGCGCACGAACTTTCCGGTGTCGCGCGGGAACAGCTTCCGGTTCAGCTCCTGCTCTAGCCGCTTCAAGTGCAGGCGCAGGGTGTGCATCACAAAGTCGCGGGCCTGCTGCTCATACCCAGCACCCACGGCGGAAGAACCGGTGGTTTCGCCGATCATGTGCGGTGGGACGCCGAAGGCGCGGGCGATGTCCACCACTTGGAACTTGCGCGCCTCCAGCAACTGGGCATCCTCTGCGGACAGGCTGATTTCCTGAGCTGCCAGCCCCTCGGTAAGCACCAACGGGTGCTTGTGTGCGTTGTTTGCGCCGGAATACTTGGCGACGAATGCGGCGCGCAGCTCATTCTTCTGCGTCTCCGTCATGGCCTTGTCGGTCTTGAGGATGATCGATGGATGGGCGCCGTTGGCGAAGAATTTGCCGCTGTAGTCGTCCATCGCCAGGGCGTTGCCGATGGCGTTTTGCGCGCCGTAGGCGATCACACTCATGGAGCGCAGACCGTCAAAGCCGTGACCTGGGAAGTGCAGGACTTCCGAAGGTTCCAGCCATGTCGTAATGCCGAAGTCGGGCAGGATGATGTAGTAACGGATGGAGCCGTCAGGCATGCGCCAGGGCTGCACGGCACTCCACGGCAGCGGGAACAGCTCGGCAATGCTGCCATTCGGTCGGCGGCGAATCCATGTGAAACCGTCACCGCGCAACAGCTGCTCGGACACCTTGTTATCCCAGTGGCTCGTCGCTGTGAATTGGCTGTGCGGCTGCTCGTTCAGCAAGTACCACAGGGAATCGCGCGGGAGTTTGACCTCGGTGTCATCGGTGATCCGAAGCACATCGAGCCGGAGTGTGGAGATGGACCCGGCGATTTTCTGGCGGCAGGCCGACACCGCGGCTACCCGCTGCGCAGACAGCGGCGTCACGCTCACACCGGCAGACGCGGCGGTAACACCGAATGCATCTAGGATGTCTTGGCTGTAGGTGACGTTCTGCACGCTGGTGGCTTTTTCCGGGCGCACCTCTCCCTGGCCCGACTTGAACAAGTCAGCCAATTTAGAAAAGATGCTCATCAGAGTGCTACAAAGCCTTGTGTTATGGCCGTGTCTTCCACAGCCTGCGGCATTACGCCAACTGCCATTGCAAGGGCGACCATGCCGTCAATGCGGCGGGTCTGCTTGCGCTTGTCGAACTTGCGCGCTCCAGAGTCACCGATAACGGTGGCATTCTTGGCGCACATTTCCAGAATCGGGTGGTTGCCGTGGCGCAGCTTGCCAGCCAGCAATTTCACCTCCAGCTCGCGTAGGGCTGGCGTCATTGATGCCGTACCCTGCCCGAACGCTACGAACTTCTCCAGTTCATCCTCGGAAAACCCTGCCTTTACCAGCCAGGGGCGAAGGTGAACCATGTTGTATCGGTCAAATGCCATTGCTTGCACGTCGCACCGATCAAAAACACCGCGCAGGAACTCCGCGATGTACTCGTATTCAATGGCACGGCCTGGCGTCGTGTTGAGCAGCCCTTGTTTCGCCCACAGGTCATAGGGCACACGGTCCTTGCGGCTCTTTTCCTTCAACCCAAACTCGGGCAGCCAGAACTCAGAATGCACGCCACCGTCTTCGGCCACCAATTCCAAGGAGGTCAAGTCATTGACGCTGGACAGATCCAGCCCGCCCCACACCTTCTTGCGCTCGATAGGCCCGCACTCTGCGCCGTTGGCCTTCCACACAGAGCCGGTAACGAAGGGTGCCGTGGCATCCACCCGCATGTTGAGCACCAGGTTCTTGAACTCTGGCTCGTTGGCGGGCAGTTCCTGCGCTTGCTTGCACTGCTTCTCGATGTCCGCAATGCTACGGAACTTGCCCATGGCGGGATTTGCTGCTGCCCAGGCCTTCCGGTCGTCAATTTCGCAGTCTGGCGGCGCGGAGTAAACATGGCACACAACGCGCGGGTCTGGAGCGTTCTTCTGCGCGTCAATCCACGTACTCAACAGATCCGAGTCAGATGGGGCCTGAGTCGAAATCGCAATCAGCAGCGGGTTGCTGTACGCACCCTGCGCGCTAGTGATTGCGCTCACAAACTTGTCACTCGGGCCGACCACTTGCCCCACCTCATCCAAGATGGCAAGAATCGGGCTCAGGCCGTGGGCAGTCTTGCCCTCTGCGCTCAGCGCCTTGTACGTGACGTTCTTGCGCAGCCCAATGAGCCGCTTTCCGCTGGGCTGGACCCGCACAAGGCTGGTCAGCTTGGAACCCTCAAACTCCACGATCTTGCGGGCCAACTCGAACACGACTGCGGCCTGCTCTTTGGATTGCGCGCCCGACACGATCTGGCTGTTTTGCACCGCCTCGGGACCGCACAAGTGGGCTAACAGCAGGCAAGCAATCAGCGCCGTTTTGCCGTTCTTGCGTCCAATGCTCAAGATGGCTGTGTGCGTCCCGACTGGGTTGTCGTAAAGCTCCAGCACGAACTTGCGCTGAAACGGCTGCAGCACGATAGGCTTGCCGATGTGGTCGCCCTCTGGCGCCAGGCAATATTTCTCAATGAACGCGCAGACCTTCTCGCCGCGTGTGCGCGGTTTCTTCGCGGTAGCCATCACGCAAGCAGTTCGTCGTCTTCCAGTTCCTCGCGCAACTTCCGAGACTGACGCTCAATCTGGCGGGCTGGGCCAAGGTCGCGGGCTGCGCCTGCCACCCGGCCACCCATGCGGAGGGTGCGCATCAAAGCCATCTCGCGGCGGGCAAACTGTTCCAACACGGACACGCGAGGATTCACCACCGGCGTGCCCTTGTCGTTCTTGATGACCGTACCTTCCACGTCCAACGCAGCCTGCTCATCCTCGATGTCATGCAAGCACCTGGCAAGCTGCCCAGCAACTACCAAATCAGTCTCAGTCCACTCGTCCCTCGCGCGTGCGCGCACGACACCTTCCCAAAACACCTCATCGCCAGGGCGCAACTTCACATGCGACGGCACTGCAATGGTGTCCTTTGCCGCGTTTACCATGGCCTTCACAGCGCTGGCGGCGGAATCAGCGCGGTTTCGTCTGGGTGCCATGTCCTATCCATGCCACTTTTGGCGGCGAGTTGTGCGTTAGCGTTAAATCGAAGGGAACAGGGCGGTTTCCAGCCGGATCGCCCCAGACTTTTGACCCGCCCCCCTTCACCACACAACGCGGCCAGTTGCATCGAACTGCGCCCGCTTGGTGTAGCCCATGTCTTCCGCTGTCTTGTCGATGTGGCAGCCTGTCTTCACGCCGCCCTCAGTGCGATCGACACACAACACCTGCATGTTGTCGTCGTCGTTGGTGCTTCCATCCTTATGCAGCGCGGTGATGTGATCCAGCTCAAAGCCACCAGGGAAGGCGACCAGCTTGCCGCAGCGTGCGCAGTGGGGGTTGTTGCTCCATATCCGCAATCGTGCGGCCTGCAGCTTTCTGCCGCGTATCCGCCCGTCGTTGTTGTCGTATGCCATCCCATCCCCCTATCAAGCCACCATCGGGCTACGCTTTCGCGCTGGTGGTTGCCGTTCGCACCTCTACGGATAACGGATGTGCATCCGCAGGAGATACAGCGCCACTTGCCCCTGGCGCTCCCGTTCCGTGTCCGGGATGAATGGGGTTCGAATAAGTGCGGGCGCGCTGCCTAGTGGAACGTGTCCTGCTATGGGTGTGCAGCGGCCCGCGACCTGGTATCACCTGCAAGCTCTCGCTTGGCTTTCCCTTGCGGGTGTTGTATCTGCAGAGCAGAGGCGGCAAACGAAAAAGCCGCAGGGCATGAACCGTGCGGCTTTGAAATTTTGAAGACACCAATCCTGCTAGATGCGTCTGATGCTGCTACGGGCTACACATCAGGTATTCAGCAGAGATTCGCGCGCGACAGCCTCAGCAGGCTGTGCAATCGACGGCTGCATTATCACACATTTGGCTGTTTGTGCAATCTTTTTTTCATGCTTGTTCTAGCACGGGTCACGCTGTCCTCCATCAGCGACAGCATCAGCCGCCCAGCCTCGCCCCTGGGCTCCTTGCGTTTGCCGGTCCCGTTGCAGGCCTTGCACTTGCGCCCGAGCGACGGGGTTCCGGGGATTACCTCGTTTCCTCGCCCATGGCATGAGTGGCAGTTGCTATCCAGCCAGAACGCCACGGCAGCCTGGGCCATCGCATGAGGGTCTGGAAATGCGCGCATGACCGCCCATTCAGCCAGGATCCCAACCACGCGGGGCATAGTCTTCAAGTTGCCCATCAGCAGTTTTGCCTGTTGGGTGTTGTGGTCGTGTGCCATCTTCTGCGCTGCGGCCAGCAGTGCAGCAGTGGTTTGAACCGGCTTGCGGCTGTCGGCTGGGCGTTGCCTGGCTGTACTCACGAAATCAGCCGCGACTGCGGGGCGCATGCGCTCCGAGCCGTCCCACTCGCTGTGCAGACGCATCAAGGCGGCACCCAGAATGCCGGGGGTGCAGCCCGCTGCGATCAGAACATCCACATCCGTGCGGCGGTCAGCTTCGCAGCGCAGGTTGCTGCTTGCGGTGGCGCTGGTGTAGGACTCTTCTACTGTGCGGATTTCGTCATTGAGCATGGGTTCCTTTCAGTTTCTGTTCGGTGCTTCCACCACTGCCATCGAGCGGATGAACCCTTCGTGGCCGATCAACAGCGAGTAGCACACCGGGTAGAAGTCAACCGGCACCCCTGATGCGTCCACGCAATACACGGTGGCGGACTTCGGGATGCCTCCGTGTGCGTGGAATTTGCTGTGATATTCATCCTGCGACTGCTCAATCTTGTCGGCCAAACAGCGCAGGCTGGCGGCGATTCGTTCGTTCTTTGCGTGGCTCATGCTGTACCTTTCAGTTCATCCAAATCGTGTGCAGAGCCGGAGCGCGGGCGATTGCCTTTGCCACCGTGGTTTCCGGCTTCGGCTTGGCTGGGGGTTTCTTCGGCTCCAGCCGCTCGCGCCATGTGGGCTTGACCGTGTAGACAGGCACGCGGCCAACGTGATCCACCGTCACCAGCCCACGGAATGCGCAGCGGCGCAGGTACTGGCGGGCGGTGTCGTACTCCAAGCCCGTAGCGTCTGTGACCTGGCGGGCTGTGCAAGTGCCCCGTTCTTCCAGGGTGGTGAGGATGGCGATGGTGTGGGCGCCAAGGTTGTTGCGCTGGGTCACTTCTTCAATTCCTTGAGCTTTGCCTTGTAGGTGGCCTTGATGGCGATCAGTTCTTCTCGCTGCCACTTGTGCGGGGTGTTGTCGTTCTCCAGGGCGTCGAAGCGCTCCTGTCCGATCCTGGCTATGGCCCCGGCCTTGATCTGGTGCGGCTTGGCACCATGCGGCCCGTTGCAGCCCTCACATTCGCCCATGCAGTTGTCTTCGTTGAAGCGCAAGTGCCCAGCGGCGCCCCGGCTGCGGACGTGACCAGCGTGCTGAACTTGGCCAGGCTTGTCGGTGAAGGGGCGGCCACAGACAAAGCAGCCCTTGTCCTTGTCGCGCTCTCGGATGAATGCGTTGAAGGCCACCTGGGCGTCTGCGATCAGTTCCGCGATGGTTTTTAGCGCCTCCTTGCGGCGGCGGTCCTCTGCCTTCTCCACCCTGGCGGCGGCGCGAGCCTGCTTCTCTGCCTTGCGCTTGGCCTTGGCTTCCTCGGCTTCGGCGTAGGCGTCGATGCACTCAGGGTGGATGCGGACGCCCTGCTCCATCTTTCCCTTGCAGTGTGGGCAGCGGGTGCGGCGGAATGTCATGTGCGCCTTTAGAACGTACATGTTGGATGAAGCTCACGCTTCTTTTGCACATATGCTGCGTGCGCTTCTTCAGCAGTCTTGAATCGACCGATATATATGCCCTTGCGGTTCACTTGAATCTGAGCGACCCACAAATTCTTCCGCTTATCCAAAGACACGCCTAGAAATTCGCATGATTTGTTGCTCACTTGTGGGCGTCGCTGATTCTGCAAATTCTGTGCAACAGTCACATCCCGCAGGTTAGACAGGCGGTTGTCTGTTTTGACACCGTTGATATGGTCTATGTGGTTTTTGGGCCATGAGCCGTGATAGAGCGCCCAGGCAAGTCGATGAGCTTTCAACTTCTTGCCGTCGACCTTCACCACCAAATACCCGGTATCGCATATAGCCCCTACCGTAGACATACTGCGGCTCCTTCCAGCCGCAACAAGGCGCGTAATAACTCCAGTGTCTGGCTCATAGGCGAAAAGCTCACGCAGCCTTTCAATGGATGGTGTGTCGGTAATCTTTCGATCCGAACTCATTGCCACCCCTCCGGCGCAGTGAAGCGCACACCGCGTTCAGCTCCAAAAGCCTCCATCAGCTCTTGCAGCTCGCACATCTCGGCCTTGGTCATCTTGGATGTGGACTGGCCGCACACCACAAACCCACCGTCAAGGCCGGGAACGACCTTCGTGCGTTTCAGGCTCGCGCTGAACACGTCTTTCCATTCCTCGCTGGTGAGCTTGTTGCCGTACCAATCCACCTGGGCGGATATGTCGGCCAGCATTGCCCACAACCTGCGGTTCTGCGCATCGCTGCGCTTCTCTGGGCGTATCTCCAGCGTCAGGCGCTGGTCACCGGCCATCAGCCAGCCCTTGGCGTGCTGCCATGCGGTTTGGATGGCTTGGTGGGCCTGCTGGGCGTTGTAGAGGGGGAGAGTGAGGCGTTCAGCCATGCTTGCGAGCCTCCTGCGCGTCAATCTCCGCAATCGCGCGCTTGCAGTAGATCGCTGCATCCAGCAGTTCTTCGTACTGGTGCGACAGCCACTCACGCAGAGAAAGCCGGTTCTCTGCAACCGTGGTGCCGTACTTGTTGATCCCCATCTGCTGGCGGCGGGCAATGTCTGCGCAGACTTCGGCTTCTATGCCTTCGGGAAGGAATACGCCGATGGTCATACGCCCTCCTTCGTGCCTCGGGCGCGGATGGCTGCGGCGCACATGTCGGCCCGAAATGCTCCTGCGGCTGTGGTTGATTTCTCAAATTGCTCATCGCAAAGATGCGCACAAGCCTCCCGCTCCTTGGCTGCTACCAGGGCGGCGAAACGCCCTAGGTCATGTTCATCCATGACCAAGTTTTCGGGGTAATGCGGGCTTTCATAGCCACCAGCTTCGCGCGCCATGGCGATGATTTCTTCTTGTGTCATGCCGCCTCCTTCCCAGTGCTTGGCACTGGTAGCCATTGCAGGCTCTCGTCCTGGGCGTCGGCTCCAGGGTCGCGTAGGGGGCGTACGTATGAGTCTGGCGCAACTCGCATCGGGCCCCTCAACGTGTCTACCTCCTTGTCGGTTTCCCAGACAAAATCCAAATGGCCGAACCCAGCAATTCCCCGCTCTCTGCGCGACAGCAACCGCAGAACGCGAACAACCACACCATGGTTCCGCCGCTGGCTGCGCACAAATACAGCCAAATCCCCAGGCTTACAGTTCATGATTCACCCCCCACTCTTTGGCCGTGCGGGTGAGGACTCGATAGGCGCAAGCTGCCACGCGGCCTTGCGAGAAAGCTCCCGCACCTGCGGACCATTCAGGCCATCCGCCACGGCATCCGCCAGAGCCTTGCGGCACCGCTCCTGGCGCTTGTCCACAATGTGTTTCTGGTCGCCCTTGAACAGAACCCTTTGCAGGTACTGAATGCGCCTGGCTGCACAGTGCAAGCACCCCTGCGCGAATAGGCGTGAGTGCTCTGGCGCGGCTCTGGCTTCGTTGCAGGTGCTGCATGTCATGCATTGATGGCCTCCGAGAACAGGTCGCCAGTTAGCCAAAGTGCAAACAGAATTTGCGACTCGGGGACCGTGCCGCCAGCGCGGACCAGATCGAGGAGATGATTGGCTTGGGCGCGGGTCATGCTGCACTCCTTGGGCCTTCGATGGCCGCTGCGATCGGGCCACCAAGTGATTGAATGGATTGGAAGGAAATGGCCGTCTTGCCAGCACCGCCGCCGCGATACACCAGCTTGGCGCGCTCTGCGTCGCCAATCACAGCTGGGCGTGGCAGCTTCAAACCGGCTTTTTCATACTCGCTGTCAGGGCTACGATCGCCGCCCAAACGCTTCGGGTAATCAAACTGGCCGCGCTCGGTGTAGGCGCGATAAGACTGCATGAAGCGGTGCTGCAGCAGGCCCAGCTCTTTCAGTTCGGTGCGGCACATCTTGGGCCAGCCTCCCATGTCATCAGCCGCAGCATGAATCGCTGGGTCATCAAACACCACATCGGTGTACGCGCCAACGGAAGACATCGCTTCCAGAACCTTGCCCCAAGCCAGCGAAGCGCGATCTGTCGTCGTGCCCTGCAGAATGCGGACAAGGTCAGCCACCTTTGGTGCAAACTGGCCGTGCTCTGGGTCGGTCGCATGGCGCTGCATGGCCCTGCGAACCTGCTCCAGATCGAAAGGGCGGCAGGCGTTCCACCACAGGTCTAGCACGAACCGGCTGGCATCCTGACGGTAGTAGGCCAGCACATCGGTCACCAGCTGGGCGAAGTCGTTGCGGTCTGCGTCGGTCATACGTAACTCCCAATCCCTGCGGCCCAGTTCTTGGCAACGCCTCGGTTGCGCTCTTCAAGGGCTTCTTGCTTGTTGACCACGATTGCCGCACCTCCCTTTGCCGGGTCTGGTTTGAACAAGCCCTGCCAGCCGCCAATGGCTGCGTTCTCCAGCGCAGCGGCGTAGTCGATGCCCTCAGCCTTCCATGCGGCGAGCTTGTCCACGGCGAGCTGCTTCTGCTTGTCGGTAGCGTTGCGGCGCTTGCTGCATGAATGCCACGCATCCCAGTGCTCGCGGTTGATCCAGTCCGGGACCGGGAAGGGAGCGGCACGCTTGCGTGGCGCGGTCTCCCTTTCAGGAATCAGAGAATCAGAGTGAAGGGAATCAGAAGAGAGGGAGTCAGCCCGAGCGCTTCCGATAAATTCCGACGTGCTCGCGATTTCCTCCGGTTTTTTCTCGACTACTTCGGTATGTGGCTGTTCCGTTACCGAGATTGGCTGAGCGGCTTCTGGAGAAGGCAGAACGGATTCAGCCTCATTCCGGTGCGGGTTCTGATGCTTCACGAACTCCAGTACCAAGATGCACTTCTTGCCCTGTGCGGTGTAGCGCTGGATGAAGCCATGCGACTGCAACCAGTCCAGCATGTCGTCCACATTGACGCCATCGCGGTATGGAAACACCTCGCCCTTAATGCGAAGTGGTCGATCTTCAAGGCGGCCTTCACGGTCGGCCAAGATCCAGAGTCCTTCAAACAGGATCGTGTACAGCGGGTCTGCTGCTCCAAGAACCTCGTTCTTGAACAGGCCCGGTTTCAAATTACGCGCACGCGCCATGCTCAGCAGCCCTTCGGAGCAATGCCGAAATAGGCGTGGTAGTTCTTGCCAGGGATGCGGCGCTTGGTGATCGTCCAGCCCATGGCCTTGAGGTCAGACATGCGCTTGTGGGGGCATACGGTGCCCACGCGGCTGATGATCTCCATGGCTGTAGTGCCGCATTTGCGCGACAGCAGCTTGGCAAGGAGTTGATGTTGTGTCAGTTGGGTCATACAATGCACCTCAGTTGATTGAGAAGCCGGTCGGGTTGCAGCCCATATGACCGGCTTTTCTTTTGCCTGCGAAAAGGTGCGCAGGCTTCACCGTTAAATCGAAGCCTTCGCCACGGCCTTGCGCCGCTCTGCACTCGCCCGCCCTGTCTCCTGGTTCTCCAGCACAAAGCCGGGGTCACGCTTGCGGTTCATGTCGGGCTTGGGGATGCCAGCGCTTTTGCCTGGCTGAGCCTTGGGGCGGATGGAGGGGAAGCTCATGCGGCCCCCATGCCTTCCAGCTCGCGCATCATTTCGGCCATCTTTGCGCGCATGGCGGCAACCTTCTTGGCGCTTTCGTTCTGTGCGTCCTTGGCAAGAAAGCGCTCGATCAGATAGATGATCGGAGCCGTATCGCCGGTCTTCTCGATGTACTTCTCCAGGCTGTCCACGCTGAAATTGCGGCTGTGGTCTTCGGAGAGCTGCACAGACAGATTGCTGGGCGCCTGATCCAAGTCGATAGCCACGCGCTTGAGGCCACGCTGATAAACACCGGTGGCGATGCACTCGCGCAAAGAGCCGTAGCGCTCTGCAAGACCGGGTTCAAAGTTCAACGTGAGCTGGTCTTTAGCTGCACTGATAACGGCTGATGGCATGTGTTATCTCCGGGTATCACTGGTTATCAATGGCGTGCCAAACAATGGACGCCATGAACACGAAACAAAAATGCGCAATAGGCGCCCGCCCGCAGACGCTGGACAATGGAAGTGCAACCAACCAAGCCAACGAAAGGGGCAGACATGGAAAAGCGGAATTTCTTGTTCTTGTTCGCGCTCAATGCGTCGAATGCGAAAGTGGGAGCGGCGATCCTCGAAGCGATCAAACGCAACGTGGACAGCACCGCTGCACCGGCATGGATCGATTCGCGGGGAGTTGGCGTCTTCATTTCCAGCTCTCTCACAAAGCAGGAGATTTGGAAGAAGTCGATTCCGAATCTGCAGACGCAGGCAGAGCGCGAGACTTTTCGCGACGCTCTGTTGCTGGAGCTGGGCAAGGCACACCTGGGATTTCCGGAAACGAAGGGCGTTGCGTGGCTGAACTCGCACGCCACGGCAGAACAGCCGCCAGAGTGATCGGCGTATCCAGCAAGGCATCGCGCAACAGCGCCTCATTTACCCGCGAGTTCCAATTTGCCGCCCATGCAATGGGGCCATTGATGGCGATCCAGGAAAGTGCGCGCGCAGCGGTATCAGCCATGGCTCACCTCTTGGGTGGGATTGGCTTCGACGTTCCAGTGATTTGGTACGTCGCCATAGGCTTTGGCTTCGCTCCACTTAACCATCGATGGCGCGCAGCCTTGATCGACGAACACCTTGTTCGTGGCGCCAAGGCAAAAAAAGCGCTGGAGAGATGCGCGGGCCTCGCGGCGGTCTTTGATGGCCTGGGCGCGCGGCGGGCGGTTTTGTGTTGGGTGCAACATGGATCAGGCCTCCTGTGCGGCTGGCTTGGCTTTGCGGGCGGGCTTGGCCAGCTCGGGCCAGATCAGGTGCCAGTCGTCTGGGCGCAGGTCGCGGCGGGTTACTGCTCCATCGGTGGCCACCTCGATGGACGCGCAGCGGCGAACTGGCACCGGTCGGTTCCCGTTGATCCAGTCGGACAGGTCGGATGCGTGAGCGCCGATCTGCGCGGCCAGCTTCGCCCTTGCGCCGCGCTCCATGGAATCGAGGTATTCAGATAGCTTCATGCGCTCCATTTTAGCCACAGGCTAATACTTGTCAATAGCCGTGCGCTCATTGCCTTTAATAGCAAATAGCTAAAAACTACAAAGATGAAAACCGTCGAAGAAATACGCCGCTTGAAGCTGGCCGCCCTCATTTCGGAGGCAGGGAGTCAATCCATGCTGTCGGACAAGACGGGCAAGGCTCCCGCGCAAATAAGCCAATGGCTGAATGCGTCAATCAACTCCAAGACTGGAAAGCCGCGAGTCATGAGCAACGCTATTGCCCGCGAGTTAGAGCAGAAAATGGGCAAGCCGCACGGTTGGATGGATCAGCAAGACACTTCCATCGCAAACACCGAGCCAGGCCCGGACCTGCGCGGCAAGGTGCCGCTGATTTCCTGGGTGCAGGCTGGCGAGTGGTGCCACGCGGCAGACCCGCACTTACCTGGCCAGGCCGACAGGTGGATGGATTGCCCAGTGACGCACAGCGGCAGCACATTTGCGCTCAGGGTTCGCGGCGACTCCATGACCGCGCCCAGCGGCAACAGCCGGACCTACCCCGAAGGCTGCTATATCTTTGTTGACCCCGAGCGAAAAAACCCGGTGAATGGGGATCGTGTAGTGGCCTGCCTGGATGGCACCGACGAAGTGACGTTCAAGGTGTACAAGAACGAGGACGGCCGCCAGTGGCTGCAGCCGTTGAATCCATCCCATGAGCCCATCCGGGAGAAGTTCCACATCCTGGGCACGGTTCTAGGGAAGTGGGAAGATGGATAACCTAAGGAGATAGGGATGATGAAAATGACGATGATCGGCGGCCTTCTTCTAGTTGCTTCAACAGCTGCGTTTGCCACTACCTTTGATGATGCTGTGAAGGCATGCGAAGGCCAGTATCAGAAGATTGAGAACGTTAGCAACGACGGCGCAGCCACCTTCCCGGAAGATGATCGGATCAATGTGAAGCTCTTCCGCTTCGGCCGCGAGGTCATCTGCTCTGTGGGCAAAACCAGCGGCGAGATAGAGCAGGTCAAAGTTGGAAATACCACGATGGGGAAAGAGGAACTGCGTCAAGCTGCTGCTAAGGCAAAGGCTGCGCGGGAAGAGCGCGAACGAATTGCGAGCGGCGACCATTCAGAATTCGTAAAGCGCGCAAAACGAGCCATCTCGGATCAGTTTAAGGACCCTGATTCAGCAAAATTCAGAGACCTCTATTTGGCAAACAAGGGGCTCCCAACCCTTTGCGGGCAGGTTAACGCCAAGAACTCATATGGCGCGTATGTCGGCTATCGAGGGTTCTTTTACAACTCCGTTTCCTCACACATTGATGATGGAAAGGAGTTGGGAAGCGGCTATTTGTACAACCGCTTACAGCCCTCCAGCTGCAAAGACAAATTCGCAGATATCGAGCCTTAAGCCTGCCCAGTTGCTGGGCAAGTGGGAGGATGGGTGATGGCGAGCAAAAAACAAGACAAGAAAAGCAAACCAGTTGGCAATAGCGGCACGAAAACTCGCGCCCCTTTCACGCGCGACCTACCGCCCGAGTACCTGCAGCTCATCGGCTCAGTGATGGTCAATTGGGCTTTCTTGGAGATGCGTTTGCAGGAGCTGGTATTTCGGGCATTGGGCCTTTCCGACCAGCAGGGCCGCTTGGCAGTGAAGAGCCTTCGGGCCAAGGAGATGATGAGCCTGGCGGCCGAGCTGTCTACCCTGCGCGGCGTGCCATTCCCTGCGGAGTTGGATATTGAAGCCATCAACACGCTGGAGTCGCGTCGCAACCTGTTGGCGCACGGCGTTTGGATGCATCATGAAGGCGCCTACCTCCTGCGCGACCTGACAGGCACTACCAGCGTCAACGGGAAGAAAGTCCAGAAGAAGGTGCAGCCTGCCGGAATACCGATCACGCTGGATGCGTTGCAGAACCTTGCTGAGCAGATTCAGATAGCAGTGCAAGATACGCAAGACGTAATTCAGGCGTTGTGCAAACTACTTTCATCATCTCCTCAAACACGTCCTTGACCGCGCCAGCCGGGTCATCCGAATCCAGCCATCGCAACCCGGCGCCGATCATCTCGCGGGTTATCGCCATCTCGCCAATGGTCATACGAGCAACCAATGCACGCTGGCGCGCCGCATCCATGACGGTATAAACCTCCTCGGCCAGCGAATTAGCGCAATCGACCCCTTGCAAGCCGTACAGCTTCATCCAGCCAGCATGTAGCATCTCTTCGGAGATGAATGGCTTCTCATCACACCCGCCCTGAGCGGGTTTTTTTTCGCCTGTCGCTTCTGTCATGTGGTGCTCCTGTTGCGCGCCGGGGTGGCGCTGGCAGAAATTTTATCAAATTATTAGCGCAGGGCTATTGACACGCCGTTAGCTCATGGCTAATAATTCACCCATGCCGCAAACAAAGCGGCGTCGGGTGCCAAGTGATCGAGCCGCGCACCGACATGCAGACCAACGCAGGTGCCGGGTGAACCGGTGTGTAGTGGGCGTGAGTCCGGGGATCGCTGGCATGGGTCAGGACGATGGAGCTAACTCAGTGGACCACCTTGGCCTCAACAGCCTCGAACCCTCCATGTGCTTTCAAAAGAAGTGCATGGCACACATAGACGCTTTCAACGTCGCGCGCTGGGTGCCGTATCCAGCGAGAACAAAAAGATCGGGCGCCGCTCTGGGCGTGCCAAGTACAGATGAGGTAGGCCCCACCAAGAGCAGGAAGGGGCCAAAACCTGAGCCGCGTGACAGGCGGTTGAGGTTTTTAACCAAAGAGGAAACCATGAACGCAATTGACAACCTGACCTTCGGCGAACTCAAGCAAATCGCCGCAATGTTCTCGGGCCAGCAGGCAGCGGCCAAACCAACAAACCCTGTTATCGGCGAATACTGCATCGCGCGCTGCTACTCGGCGGGTGTGCATGCTGGTGTTGTGGAAAGCGTGGATGGCGAAAACGTGGTTCTGCGGGACTCGCGCCGCCTGTGGTCATGGAAAGCAAATGACGGCATTGCGCTATCTGGCGTGGCACAACACGGCATCAAGACCAACGAATGCAAAGTGGACGTGAACAACCCGGTCATTTACTTGACCGGTGTGTGTGAGCTGATCCCATGCACAAAGAAAGCCAAGGAGTCGATCAATGCCTAAGCATGTCTTCCGCGACGGCTCCGGCTCCGGCTCCGGCGACGGCTACGGCGACGGCTCCGGCTCCGGCTCCGGCTCCGGCGACGGCTACGGCGACGGCTCCGGCTCCGGCTCCGGCTCCGGCTCCGGCTCCGGCGACGGCTACGGCGACGGCTCCGGCTCCGGCTCCGGCTCCGGCGACGGCTAATCCATTCAACCGCCCTGCCAACGCGGGGCACCAGCCCAGCCCAGCGCCGGGGCTGGATTGCTTTGATGGGCGGCGGCGTAGGAAATCGGCACCACGCCAGCGACGCGGGAAACAGGAGGGCAGCAGCCACTCACCCTAGGTCCGTCGAGTCGGTAGACCGCATCGCTGTATCGCCAGGGTTGCGTCTGGCCCGCCCTTCAAAGCAATCCCCCCTCCCTGTCTTCCTATAGACAGGGCAAGCCACCCACACCCAAACACAGCCCTGCAATGCGGGGCTTTTTTCATGGAGCAGAGCATGGCCTTGCAGTTTGTGAACATTCATGGCGAAGCGCTTGCCGACCCGGTGGCGCTCAAGCAATACCAGAAAGCACCCACGCGGCCCAAGCCTGAGGAAAAGAGCTTTCACAAAGGCTGGCGCGTGATCGGGATTCCTCCAGGCGCGCTTGAGGAGGCAAGGGCTGCACACCAGCGAGTGCAAGCCATGGCCGCGAAGGCTGGCGGACGCGAGATCAAGCCATTTGATGAGGCTAACTGGCTGCAGAACCATCGCGGCAAAGCGGTGCGCAGCAAGCCATACGAAATCAAGGACAGCGCGAATGAATGCGCGGCATTGGCCGAGAAGGCTGGATGGCTGCGCGTCCGAGTTGAGGAAATCAAGCGCGATGTGCGCAAGCCAACATCAGGAGCATTTGCATGAACAACGTCCACGACACATTCCAGCGGATCTTTGCAACCAACCCCGCAGTTCCACAGCCATCGCGGCAATCCATCAACGACAGCGATATCTACGTGGTTGATCTGACCACGCGAAAGGTGGTGAAGGAATACGGCTCTGCAAGCGCTACGGCAAGCGATGCGCGCATCTATGGGGTTGCGGTGAAGCAGGGGCAGACTTGGATGACAGGTTTGCAGCTCAAGGGGTCGGGGCTTGTTGATCTGGAGGCGGCATGACCCCATCCCAACAGCGCTCCCTAGCAGAGAAGCTCAGTGCAGAGGCGCAAGCGAAGGTGAAGCAAGACACCTTCGAACTCGGATGGTGTGTGCATTGCGGAGAAGGCGTCACCAACTTCTGCCGCAGCAAGTGCGCCAACTTCCGGTGCCCAAAGGAACTGCCCACTATTCCACAGAGGACAAAGCCATGAACCGCCTTCACCCCAATTGGGGCACCTTCATCCTAGTAGCCGCATTCTTTGCGGCTTTCTTTTTGGCGCAATGGCTGGACAAAGGCCCAAGCGACATGCAAGCCGAAGCAGACACCGCAGCAAGCCTGCGCGATGCCCTAGCCCAGGCACAGAAAGACCGCCCCGAACTGTGGACAGCAGAGCACAAGAAGCGCGCTGATGTTGCGGTGGGGATTGTTGCGAAGGAATCGACATGGAAATGACAAAAGAGCGCCTGCGGTGGCTGGCCGAATCCGCCGTGCTTGGCATCCTTACGCGCACCACCGTCTCCGTGACACGCGATGCCAACTGCGAGCGCGAAGGCTTCCCGCTACCCATAAAGCGCAACAAGGTTCCCAACGCAGACGGGACGATCACTCAGGAATATCGGCCTATGGCGATCCTTGAGTACGTCGAGGAAGCGTGCAGCGGTGAGTTGGCTTCGCGGCTTGCCAAAGAGCGTGCAGCCAGCAAGAAAAGCGAGGTGCAGCCGTGATCCCTCTATCCAACCTGAACCCACAGGAAAAGCTCTGGTTCCTTGAGGACGCATTGCTAGACGCCGGGGCGACCCTGCGCCGCCTTGGCTTCTTGGAAGAAGGCGCCCGCTACATCAACTACGTCCGCGAGATGCGCGGCGAACAACAGAACCAGGAGGCCAGCCATGGGTGAAATGAAGCCGACGCCGGGGCCTTGGTTGGCGGTGCCGTACAGCGCAAAACGTTTTGGGCTGGGTACTGCTGGAGAGGGTGCCTGGATGTATTTGCAGACCATTTATCAGGATGCAGACCATCCGGAGATGCGAGCCAACGCCCGCCTGATCGCAGAAGCCGGAACAGTGTTCCACAACACTGGCCTGTCACCTGTGCAGTTAGTGGAGATGGTGAAGGAGTTGCGTGCAGCTCTCGGCGGCTTGGATGACTACGTTTGCAACAACATCGTCAGCGACTGCCCAACAGGCGTGGATGTCAATGCAAAAGCGTTCACGTCAGCCCGCGCCGCACTAGCCAAGTGCGAAGGAGTGGGCAATGACAGAGCATGAAATCGTTCAGGTCAACCCAGAGCGCGAAATGTTCGGCGGCTGCATGGTGGTTGTCACCGAAGTGAAGCCATGGGGCATTCAGGGCTATGTGCAATCTGCTGGCGTCCCTGGGCAGCAGTACATACGCCTCAAGACCGAAGAGTTCCAACCAACTGGTGGCAAGGCCGTGTGGGTAGTGCCATGACCAACACCGACGACATAGAGATCGGCCTGGACGACCTGCTCTTTCTGATCGTCTTGGCTACTCCATTTATTGCAGTCTTCAGCTTTGCGGCTGGGGTGCTGTATCCCTACTACTGAAAGAACACCATGACGGAGAAAACCCACTACCGCAAGGCGTTTGACTCGCCATACCTGAGCAGCGCTGACATTGTTGAACCAACCGTTCTCACTGTGGCGCGCGTCACCTTGGAGCCTGACCGCACCAAGAAAACGAAAGACCTGTTCAACACGGCATGGTTCGCGGAGAAGGAGTTGCGCCAGGGCGAAAAGCTCAAGCCGATGATCCTGAACGCGACCAACAGCAAGACCATGAAAGGGCTGACGGGATCGGCCTTCATTGACGACTGGCAGAACGTGCGGATCACGGTTTACGTTGACCCGAACGTTCGATTCGGCAAGGAGTCGGTCGAGGGCCTGCGCATCAGTCCATTCGCGCCAGAAAAGCGCGTTCTGACGCCTGACAACAAGCGCGGCTGGGAGAACGCCAAGGCCGCATACCGGCGCGACGGCAACCTGTCGCAAGTGCTCTCCCGCGTGGACATGAGCGCAGAGCACCAGAAGCAGATCGCCGATGAATGCAAGGAGCCTGCCGAATGACGTTCTATGACGTTGAGCAGAACTCTGACGCCTGGCTGGCGCTGAGACTTGGCAAGGCCACCGGCTCCAACTTCGGTTGCTTCATGGCAAACGATGGCAAGGCGTTCGGTGAGCCCGCAAAGGCCTACGCGCTGCAGCTCGCTCTGGAAATCGACACCGGGCGCCGCGCAGAGTACAGCTTCAGCAATGAGCACATGGAGCGCGGGCACGAACAGGAACCGGTCGCCAAGATGCTCTACCAAGATGAGAACTTTGTGACCGTGGAGAACGGCGGGTTCTTCTGCTGGGGGACTTACGGCGACTCACCAGACGGCCTGATCAGCAGCGATGGCGTTTTGGAAGTCAAGTCAGTCGGAGCCAAGACGCACTATGCGACGCTGATGCGCAAGTCCTATGACCCTGCATATCGCTGGCAGCTTGTTGGGCATCTGGACTGCACCGAGCGCGATTGGGTGGACTTTGCCAGCTACTGCGCAGAGTTTCCCGAAGGCAAGCAACTGCTTGTGTATCGACTGCACCGCGACGACTGCGCCGACGAAATCAACCGCCTGCGCCAACGCCGCGCCGATTTCCTCGGGCTGGTGCAGGAAACGCTGAAAAACATCCGGGGGTAACCCCATTCACTCCTGCCGCGATGGGCGGCGGGCAATTTGAAAGGGCCAATCATGGCACGCAAGTACGAAGTAACCGCAGTCACCGGCAAGTACACCGACAGCACCGGGGCAGAGAAGAGCCGCTACCAGACGCTGGGCTCTGTCATCGAAACAAAGAACGGGCTGATGCTCAAGCTGGAGGCTGTGCCAATCGGTTGGGATGGCTGGGCCTACCTGAACGACCCGAAGCCGCGTGACGGGCAGCAGGCGCCGCAGCAACGGCAACAGCGCCAGGCGCCGCAAGGTGGCGGCTTTGATGACGACATGCCGCCCTTCTGACCTCCCCCACCCCACACCCAGCCCGCACCAGCGGGCTTTTTTACGCCATGAAGCCAAAGACACAACACACGGTTGAAACCCTATTGGCGCGAACGGATGAGTTCGGAGACTGCCTCATCTGGAATGGGTACAGCTATCACAACACCCCGCAGGTACACCACGACGGAAAGATGGTGAGCGTCAGGGCACTGCTGTGGAGTCTGCAAGGCAAGACAGCGCCAGAGGGCCGCTTGTTTTACCGGGTTGTCTGCGGGCAGGACAAGTGTGTGAACCCAGCCCACACGCGATGCCACACGCAAGCCGAGCACATGAGATACATGAACGAGCCTGGCCGAAGAACAGCATCGGGTGAGGCAATCCGTGCGGCCAAGATTGCCCAGTACCGGAGAAGGATCAGCCGGATCACGCCAGAGATGCTTGCTGAGATTCTTGCAAGCCATGAGTCAGGCCCAGAGCTGGAAAGACGGCTTGGCGTCAGCCGTTCACTGATCAGCCAGTACCGGCGCGGAGAACTTGGTGCAACGCGCATCAGCAATCCATTTCAGGGCCTTGGTGCCCGATAGGAGCAGGCCATGACCCTCTACACCAAGCGCGGCACCCGCTATGTGCCAACCACACTATCCGACCAGGGCGCATGGGGCAGCGATGGACTGATGGCCATGGCTGCATTCCGCTACTGCCTTGGCCGCATGACCTACATCGTGGGCGACTGCGAGCGGTGGGTTTTTGCGAACTGGGAGAACTTCCCCGAGAGCGTGCGCAAGCTGATCCAGCGCGAAGTCGAGGACGAGATCAAGCGCGACGACGAGGCCCGCGAGCGCGGTGAGGATTACAAGCCGCTGGGCCACGACTGCGACCGGGCGGCATGGGAGCGTGTCAGAACATTGTGGAAGGACAAGACATGAAAGACAACACACAACCCGAGGCGCTGCGGCTCATGGCGGAGGTGTCCGCCGAGCTTCGCCGCCTGCACGCCCGCATCGCAGAGCTGGAAGCCCAGCTTGAATCAATCGGCGCGGGCGGAGTGAGTGGCCCGCTGATGGGCCAACCGCAGGAAATGCCCGACCTGTCAGCACTGACAGAGCGCGGGGCGAAGGCATGGGCTGGTGTGGATGCGCAGGGGCTGCGCGAGGGCACAGCAAGTGCGGGGAGTGAGCCAGTGGCTGGCGGGGCGATTGCAGAAGTAGTGATGACGGTACGCCCACCCAATGCGTCACCGGCATGGCTTCCTCACAAAATCATTTACGCATCTTTGCAATGGTTAGACAGCGTTCCAGTAGGCACCAAGCTCTACACCCACCCCTCTCCCCCAGAGGGAATGGTGGGAGGGTGGATGCCGATTGAGACTGCGCCGCGTGACGGCACTCCTATTTGGCTCTACACATGGGCAGGCCAATGCGAGGGCTACTGGAACTACGGCGAATGGGTGCAGGAATCCGTTTAC
>Ga0308157_10002202_pt1 | contig 33528 bp, 31 predicted proteins | sample PhyBR1_FD_201035 | JGI IMG/M metagenome (GOLD analysis project Ga0308157, IMG submission 201035) | Phyllosphere microbial communities from UC Gill Tract Community Farm, Albany, California, United States - DLSLB.R1 | ecosystem: Host-associated > Plants > Phyllosphere > Unclassified | place: USA...
ATGCTAACAACAAATGATGTGGCCAAGGTTTTCGATACGATTTTGAGTATCCCTGGCATGAATGAAGTAGTGAAGATTGATTTGAAAATCTCCCGAAAAAATGTATTGTTATTAAACCATGTAATTGAACAGGGTTTATCTATTGAAAAAGACCCGTCTAGTCTTTTAGGATTCATTCCCGAAGAACGGTTATTGGAATTAAAAGATCTCTCAGAGGAATGTTTGCAAAAAGCCGGGTTGGTTGAATTGAATTTGAAATTAGTAACATTAAGTGAAGCAGCGAAGAAGTAAACTTCAATTAAATAGAAGTGTCAAATGAATAGTAAATTATTATTTGGCACTTTTATTTTATCTATAAATATTTAAAAATGGCTCGTTTTTTAAATCTTTTAGCTTGATTTTGATATTCCTTAATAGAATAAACGATTTTACATTTGACTCTAGTTTTTAAAGTTTTAGCATAGGAGCTGATTTAAATTTAAAATGCCAGAGTATGAAATTAGCAATTAATTTTAAGAATGTCTATATTGAACTAGTTTGCTTGTTATATATACTATTGTTTATATACGCAGCATGTAGCAAGATATTAAATTTTGACACTTTTCGAATTCAATTGGGACAGTCTCCTTTGTTAAGCCCATTAGCTGATTGGATATCCTTTATCGTTCCAATTTTAGAATTAGCAATTTCATTTCTTCTTGTTTTTAAAAGGACGAAATGTATAGGGTTATGGGCATCATTTGTTTTAATGACGTTATTTTCTTTTTATATCTATGTCATTTTAAATTACAGCGCATTTATACCGTGTTCTTGTGGCGGAATTTTGGAGAAATTGTCATGGAATCAACACTTATTATTCAATATTTATTTTGTTGTACTTGCTGGAATTGCCATTCTACTATTTCCCCCGCAAGTAGATACGGAAAATAGAAATAGAAGTAACTATTTTCATTTGCAAGCAAGACTAGGACTAGAACTATTGGTACTGCTATCAAGTGGGGTTTTTATGTTTTTACTATTTAGTTATTCAGAAGAAATTATCCATTATAAAAATAAATTCATAAGACGTTTTCCACAACATGTTGCACAGGAAATTTATAAGGTTGATTTAAAATTCAATTCGTACTATTTTGCTGGCAGTGCTAATGGGAAGATATATTTAGGCAATAAAACAGCGCCATTAAAAATGCTCGTTTTGGATACTGCCTCAAAATCAAAACAGAATTTTAAAATTTCTTTAAAGCAAAGAAATCTTCGATTTTCAGTTCCTAAAATCAGAGTACTTGATAATGATTTTTTCGTGTATGAGGGAATTGTTCCTTATGTTTTTAAAGGCAATACCCAGACTTGGAATGCCAGTTTGAGCATCAACAGCGGTTATTACTTTTCTCAGCTTGTACCGATGGATTCGACAAACTTAGCCATTCGGTTTCTAGTTCCTAAAAGTGGTGAAAATGCTTTGGGTAGTTTGAACCTGAAAGATACATTAAAAGCAAAGTTTGATACAAATCTTTTAAAAAAGCAATTTGATGGAGTTTTTGATACCGATGGTATCCTGCTTTATAATGGACAGCTTAATAGGATAGTGTATGTCTATTATTATCGAAATGAGTTTTTGGTAATAAAGCCAGATTTAAAATTAGAACGCAAAGGAAAAACAATTGATACAATAAGTAAGGCGCAAGTAGATTTAATACAATATGAAAAAAGTAAAATGAAGACTTTCCTCAAGCCGCCTTTAATGGTTAATAAAGCAGCGGCTACTTACGGTAAATTCTTATTTATTCGTTCCACTTTAGCTGGTTTATATGAATCTGATAAGATTTGGAGGATAGCCAGTATTATTGATGTATATGATGTAACAGATAGTGCATATCGCTCCAGTTTTCTAGTATATGATATTAAGGGAAGGAAAGTGAGAACAATTTTAATTTATGGTAATTTTTTGTATGCCTTAATTGATGATCAATTAGTCTGCTACAAGCTTCTAAATTATTTAAGTCAAGAAAGGGCAGTACATGCTAGTGAAGATAAAAAACAATAAAAATATATCGGCCGATGTCAGGGATTAGATCGAAAACCTGCAAAAGAGTAGATCATAACCATATAAAACTTTTAATTATGAAAACAATTTTTTCAAGAAGATTGATGGCACCAATAGTTGTCATGATCTTAGGAGGCGCGGGTGCTTTTGTTACTACTTCAATGAAAAGTGCAAACGTTAATACGCCGGTAACAGGTTATCGATTTGTGTCACAACAAAAACCTTGTGTAGCATCTATAGATTGTCAAAGGGAAAATAACGATATAATTTGTACTTCAGGCAGTTCACAATTATTCGAGAAAGATAGTCCAAATTCTTGCCCATTGCCATTGTATAAATTAGAACCGTAATTTTTTTAGTATTTTAAATGCAATGCTGTTTCAATCGAAAACAGCATTGTTTTTTTACATAGCTTCCATCCAGTTTAGTTTTGGCTTATCTTTTAAGTAATAATCAAACCATTCCTTTAATTTTTGATTGAGATCTTTTTGACTATACAAACTGGAGAAGACATGATTTTGAGTTGGATACATCAATAGAATATGCTTTTTTTGCAGTCTTCTGAGTGCCAAATAGAACTCTATGCTTTGTGTTGGAGCAACCTGCATATCACTGGTTTGTGAATAAGATAGCAATGGTGTTGAGATATTTGCTGCGTGGGTAACTGGAGAATTATTTAGATAACCTTCATAATCAGTAAACAATGATTTTTTCATACGCATTTGATAATGTTCATAACACCAGGTTTGCGGCCGCAATAGAGTAGAGTTGTAATCCAAATAACTACTAATAAAATCCGTTATTGCAGCTCCAGAGGCAGAGGCTGCAAAAAGTTTGGTCTGCGTTATAATAAAGTCTGTTTCATAGCCACCAAAAGAATGGCCAGTCAATCCAATTTTTTTGTCATTAATAGGATAAGAATTAATTACTTCTTTAACCGCAGAAACTACACAATCTGTTGCAGAAATACCCGGATTTCCAAGTTCATACTCAATATCAGGGAGCAAAATAAAATAATCATCATTCATGAAGTTAATATAATTTATTGTAGAGCCATGAAGATAGCTAGGATTGGTATAATGATGCAATTCGCTAGTTAGGCTCTGGTAGATATAAACGATCATCGGATATTTAGTCTCTGGATGGTAATTTGCTGGAAATATTAATACGGCATTTAATGGCTTGCCTTGGGCATTTTTATAAGTAATTAATTTAGATTCTCCCCAAGTATAATTTGAATACTGCCGATTGGATTGAAAGACCATTTTGTTGGAATTATTACTAGAACTGTACAAAGCTGGAGGGGTCTTAAAATCTTCCTGAGTATAGAGAAATATATTTGAATTTTTTGCTTTTATTATGTGGGTAATGTTTTTAGATTCCTTAACAATGGTATGCCATTTATTCTGTTTATCCATATAGGAAAATCCAGATAAAGTATTATTCTTTTTTAATACTTTGACAATGAAGTTTTTTCCTTTTACCAGAGAAGACTCCGAGTCAATTATATTTTCCTGAGGCAAAATGTTTTGATTTGCCAGACGATACATCTCTTGGTTCTTTCTGCCGAAACTTAGTTGTTTGCCTTGACCCGTTTTGGTATTGAATTCCCAAATATCAAATTCGTCATAAATATAAACAAACTCATCATTTTCTGACCAGCCCGCAATTCCATAAAGACTGGGAGATACACCACTATGATATTTATCATCTATAAAATTACCTTTATATCTTTGTGTTAAATTAAAATGTTTGTTGGTTTCAAAAGAGTATAACCACCAATTTAAATCTTTGCAATAGACAAAAAAGTTGCCTTTTGGAGAGAAGTTGTAACGACCTCCTCTACCAGGTTGTTCTTTTATAAAAAGTGATTTCTTTTTCGTTGTTGTATTAAATAACCAAAAGGTATAGGTTGGTTCCATTGTAAAATAAGGCTTGTTTTCATTTTCGTTATAAAGTAAAACTGACACTTGATCTACATGGCCATAGGTAAGTGGATGATCGTTATCTCCTATTAGGGTACATGAATTGTTTTTTATATCCCATTTCACCAATCGATGATTTGTTAGCAAGCGTCCACTTAACTCTCTTTTAGGATATAGTTCCTTATCGGCAGCGTTCCAAATTTGTACTGTTTCCTTTTTTTTATCTGATGCAGTCTTATCATTCGACTTGATAGTAAAATAAACAAATTGTTCATTAGTACCAATTGATAAATTATCTAAGTATCTCGCATCTATATTCATTGTATCTGGAAGTATGCGATTAATTTTAGGATCAAAAGTGTATACCTTTTTTTCTTTTATCTTGTAAAAGTAGATTTTGTCATAGCTTATGCCATTACCAATTTCAATACCGTCTGCGAATAAGAAAGAGGTACCGCCAGTATGCCATTTGATAGCGGGATTGGAATGATTAGTACTTGTTTCCATTGTGTGTAGAGATTTTAAATTTTTAAAATCTAATACTGCAAAAAAATTATTTTTACGATCATTAACGTAGTAGGCAACAGTCGTATTAGTTGGGTCTATGGTATAATAGCTTACGTTGGGAATTGTATGAATGATCTCTCCCTTAGAATTAATTAACTGCAATTCAAAGGTTTTATCAATAGTTAATTTTTCAAGAAGGATTCCATTAATTACAACCGAAAATTTGGCTACGTTCTCAAAACTAATCACTGTTTCTTTTTCAAGATTTCGTAGCTGAAACCGATTTTCAGGTATTTGATAGACAAGATGAAAGTCCCCTAAAAAGGCTGCATTAAAACCTTTTGGTATGCTTACTATTTTCTGATTTTTAGTGTTTTTAACAAATAGAGTATCTTGGTTTGATTCATAAGAAACCTTAAAACTTGCCCATTGACCATTGTCCGATAGTTTAGTTTCATTTAAATTACTCCATAATTTAAAATCTTCTGGGGTAACCTTTTTTAGCTTTTTACCCTGCCCCATAACAGGGCAGAGTGTCAAAAGCAAAAAAGTACTAATCCAAATTATTTTGCTGATGTGAACTAGTGATTTCATTAGTATCCTAAATTTTGAGGGTATAGATTTTTGTTTAAGCTTATTTCAGATTCCGGCAAAGGCAAGGTGTTTTCATGACTGTTCCAGCCATTTTTTACCCCTGAAAGTGCAGTATCCAATGCGTTAAAGCGTTTCAGGTCGAAAAAGCGATGCCCGAATTCGGTAAAGAATTCCAATTGTCTTTCATTCAAAATAGCATTTAAAATTTCAACCTGAGAAACTGCCGAAGTATTACTAAGGCCCGCAGTTGTTCTAATAATATTTAAATCTTCCTTACTGCCAATTAAATCTCCCGATTGAGCGCGTGCTTCTGCACGAATCAAATACATTTCACTTAGTCGGAGAACAATGGAATATTCTGTCGAAATTGTTGTAGTTTTATTTTTGTACTTCGAAGGATAGTACCATGTCGAGCTACCATTGGACACTGAAGAAATCCATTTGGTTTTTCTTTGATCACCGGGCGAAAAAGCATCTACTAATGTTGTTTTTAAAGCTGAAATAGGAGGTGGCCCGCTAGTGAAAATAAAAGTCTTCGCCTCGAGCGTATTTCCACCTGTTGTTCCTGGTGCAAATTGCCAGATCGTAGCCGTTGATTCTTTGAGGAAAATTTTACTCAAATTATTCTCAAAAGGGTATAATGTCGTGTTGTTGAGTAAGGCCGATGCTTCATTGGAGGCTTCATTCCATTGCTGGTTGTATAAATATACTCTGGCCAGAAAAGCACGGGCAGCAAATTTATTGGGTCTGGTTCTGTCACTGGCAATGTAGTCATCAGGTAGTAAAGCAATAGCCTGGTTTAAATCCTCTATGCAGTATTTATAAATGGTAGTGGCACTCTCTTTTGTGGTAACACTGTTGATTTGATAATCAGTTGATTTGACATAAGGAATGTTTCCAAATAAATTGGTAAGATAGAAGTGAATAAAGGCTCTGGTAAATAGTGCTTCTCCTTTTAACTGCTCTCGATCTGTACTTGATAAGTTTACCGAATTGGTAACACCTTCTATTATAGCATTGGCGTCATAAATTTGATTGTAACTACTATTCCATAAGCTTTTAATTGTGGGATCCGATGGCACAATAGTATTGTTGTAAAACGCCACCGTTGCGTCAAGGGGATTACCATAAAAATCGAGTTCATCAGTGTAGTTACCAAACAAGTGAGAAAGTCCTGTTTTATTTCCTGTAAATAATCCAGCATCCCGCATTTTTGCATATATCTGTGTCATAGCGGCATTAGCAGTTGCCTTTTCTTCAAAAACACTTTTAGAAATAAGTTGTGAATTAGGAGGGTCAACTTCTACAAAACTTTCGCAGCATGTAAAAGAAAGTATAGTTAGCATCATTAAAATCAATATAAATTGATCCCAAATACTAATGAGTGATATTTTACAATCATCGAGTGTATGAGTATTTTTCATGTGATGGAAATTGAGGTTAAAAATTAAATTGCAATCCTGCGGAAAAAACTTTCAGAGGAGGGAGATATCCCAAAGAAGTAAACTCTGGATCATTGCCATTGAAATGAGTAAAGGTCAATAGGTTTTGCCCTTGCAGGAAAACGTTACATTTAAAGTTTTTAAGCGGAATATCATAAGAGAGTGAAATGTTTTTCAAACGTATGTATGAGGCATCACTAATGGCACCGTCGCTATCAAAATAGTTGGAGTATGCAGTATAAGCAGGATCATTAACACCAGTGGTATACATTTGATAAGGAGCAGTATCACTAGGCTTTTGCCAATGGTTCACGGCAGCACTTAGCTGATTTCCTTCAGAGCCAGGAATGACAAAATAGGAAGAAGCATTATAATTTTTCTGCTTTACAAATTGAAATAGAAAGTCCACCTTCCAATTTTTGTAGCTTACTGAGTTTTGCAATCCTCCAAAATAGTCAGGACTTAAATTGACAATTGTTTTTTTGTCTTCTTTTGTAGTAAGTAAGCCATCGTTATTCACATCCTGAAAATCATAAAGGCCGGTTTGTGTATTAACGCCTGTATAATTATATACTTTTTTAATGTTCAGTGGTTCTCCAATAACAAAAGTATTAGCAAAGGTGGAGCTTTCTAAATGTGGAAATTCTAATAATTTGGTATCAGCAAATGTTAGGTTTAGATTGGTTATCCAGTTCCAATTAATTTTTTGCACATTCACTGTACGGAGTGTAAATTCCAATCCAGTATTTTGAACAGTTGCATCCAGATTCCCTTGTATCGAAGTAAAACCTGTTGTGCCAGGGAGCGGTATGCCAGTCAATTGGTTAGAAGATCGGTTATCGTAATAACTCGAAGTCAAAAACAGTCGATCCTCAAGGAAACCTATTTCTAAAGCGACTTCAAATTTTTTGTTAGTTTCCCAGCCAAAGTCAGGATTAAACAATCGACTTGGCTGCAATCCAATTGTGTTTCCATATTTTACACCAGATGTTGTGTAGGTATCCAAATATTGATAATCTCCAATTTGATCGCTACCGGTAGAACCATAACTGGCACGAAGTTTTCCAAAACTTAGCATTGAATTGGGACTGAAAATTTTTTCTTTAGAGAAAAGCCATGCCATTCCAACGGCGCCAAAATTAGCAAATTGCTTATTGGGGCCAAAGCGGCTTGAGCCATCACGTCTTCCTGTAAGATTGACAATGTATTTTTCATTGAAAACATAGTTCAAACGTGTAAAGAACGCTTCGTATTTATAAGCGGTTTCATTACTTACCCTTGTAGCAATTGTTGAGGCAGAGCCAATATTGGTAATTAAACTATTGCTCGTAAAACCTGTGCCTATTTGAACCAGTTGACTCGATTTTTGAGATTGGAAAGTACCACCCGCCAATGCATTGAAAGCATGTTTTCCAATTGATTTAGACCAGTTGAGCTGTGGTTCAATAATCCATGATTGCCGTTTTAAATCTCCAACAATCAGATTGGAATCCTCAGGACCAAAACCAAAAGCGGGATTAAATCTACTGGAAGGATTTGTTGCGTTTTCACTATTAGTGAGCATGGTATATCCAAAATTGGATCGTAGAATTAAATCAGGAACCAGCTCATAAGAGAGCAAAACATTACCTATAAAATCATTGGTCAGTGCTTTGTATTGCCCCATCAGGCTCGCCATAGGATTATTAAAAGTATTGTTTTCCCAGTTTAGCGTACCATCAGCATTATATAAAGCAGGGGCGTTGGGGGCTAGCGTGTAGGTTTCCCGCATCATATCTACACGGGGCTGATTGTTATCTTGCACTGTGTAGCCAACCGTAGCATTGGATTTGAATTTATTATTTTCAGATTCGTGATTAACGTTTAAGTGAAAATTCGCTTTTTTGTACCGAAAGTCTCCAGGGAGGACTGTTGTTTGCTTGTTGAAATCGCCGCTTAGTAAAAATTGAGTTTGAGCAGATCCGCCCGAGATAGAACTCTGAATATCGGTAATAATGGCTGTACCTCCCAATAATTCCTTTTGCCAATCGGTATATCGGTTTTGATCCCAGGTACCATTGACGTCATAAGCGTCGGAAGGGATAGGATCGATACCATCGTTAGCATGTGCTTCTCTGCGCATTTGCAAATAATCCTCTGTTTTCATCAAATTCATAAAGTGGGTTACCGTTCCCACTCCTGTGGATAGTTTTGCCGTAAATTTGGTTTTACCAGTTTTACCTTTTTTGGTAGTAATGAGTACCACTCCGTTAGCAGCACGGGAGCCATAAATGGCTGTGGCATCAGCATCTTTGAGAACTTCGATACTTTCAATTTGGTCAGGGTTAATGCTGTTTAGAGGACTCGGTGCAGTAGGCAATACAACCGATGCAGTTCCTGAGCCAATAGCATCGGAAGAGTAGGGCACTCCATCAATAATGTAAAGGGGATTGTTAGCACCAAATCTTAAGCTGTTTTGCCCTCTGATTTTGATATCGAATCCTCCGCCTGGAGTTCCTGTAGTCTGTGTAATACTCACGCCCGCCATACGGCCTTGCATGGTTGCCAGTACATTGATTACAGGTTGTGTTTCGATATCTTTGGCAGTAATTCTGGCAATATTTCCGGTTCTTTCGCCCTCATTGACAGAATAATATCCGGCATTGATTTTTACTTCCTGTAGGGTAGTGGTGTCGTATTGTAAAGAGACATTAATAGTAGTTCTACCTTGTACAGGAACTATTGCGGTTCTGTATCCTACATAAGTAAAAACTAAAGTATCGTGAGCGGAGGCAAAAAGAGTGTATTGACCATTATAGTCAGTTACTGTGCTTATTTTAGTTTTATTTTTTATGGCGATAGTAACGCCCGGCAAGGAATTACTGTCGTCTGTGACAGTTCCCTGAATTTGAAATTGTTGTGGTTGTGCTTGATTTCTCCGAGCAATAATTTTAGCTTTAATTGGAGAGAAAGACAGTAAGGTACCCATTAAAATTAGGTAATAAAAAGCCTTTCCACCGTTGTAAAATGAAAAATTTTTCATAGTATTGGGTTGGTTATTTTAAACGTTAGTTTATTTAGCTATGGTCCTCTATACTAGTTGTCCAGACGTGGTAGAGGGCCTTTTTTTTCTTAGAGTCAGTAAGAATGAGTGTGCTTTTAATTTACCATAGGCATTTTTTTTGATTAGATGTTTTGAGTTGTGGAATAGGAAAGATAATCGCTATTACCAATTATGGGTTAGCGCAAGCGATACCTTTCCAACCTAATTCCGTTGACAAAAAATGATTGATTGCGAAACTCGAAAAAATAAATGGCAGTGCTAAGAATAGCTAAGAGACCATGAGGAAATAAAAAAAGGCATGGAACTCAGCTTACTGCGTTAGAGGTACTGGAATACCGTGCAACAATAAGTGAGCCCACGCCCTAAGACGTGAGCATGGTACTTATCATCTCGTTGCAAAATTTCCAGTTTTCTAACGCGAGATTCAAAGCGAATGCTTCAAATGTTTTATATGAAGAATCGCAAATGTAATATTAATCACAAATATATACAATTCTTATTTGTAATCCAAATGGATTACGTTGATTTTTAAAAATATACCAAAATTGCGGTATGACAGAGTTAGATAAAAATGATATAATATTAAAAAATCAAATTGCTGAAAGAGTACAATTTCTTAGGATAAAAACTGGCCTTTCACAATCTGAATTTGCAAAAAAGCATGACATTGATAGACAAATTATCAATAGATGGGAAAGTAAAACAAATAAAAGAGGAATAACTATTTATACAATTAAAAGATTTTGTAATATGATTGGTATTTCACTTACTGAGTTTTTTGACTTTTAAAACATAAAAACACAATACTCTTAAGATACTGAAGCCTCTTTTTTAATGCCAATCAATGAAATACTTGTCAATTCGGGAGTAAAGTTGTCAAAAACGGAGTTTTAGAATATGATATTTTAAAAGCTATCCTCCTCCAACTATGCTCATATACAAACCTTTTCTAGTAACAAAATGATTTTCCATTTTAAGCGTTATAAATACCCAAAGCCATTATTGTGTGCTATAGTCACTAAAGGCTGGATACATTCTTTATATCTGGAATAATCAAAATCATTGATATTGTTAAGAGCTGGAAAAATAGTCAAATAATCCTGGAGCAATTTACTATTAGGGTTTTGATGACTAACTATTTCATAAGCTGATTTTTGTAATTCAAAAAACTTATCGAAGTGGGTATCAATTGAAGGCAACTTATCGCTTTTTGATGAGTTGAATGTTCTATCGATAGGGATTAAATTCCAAATCAAGTCGTGAGAGACAAAAGCATGTGGCACAAAATGATCAATCGCAAATTTGTCAATACTCAATTTAGTATTAGTGAAAATGCAGTCAACTGTACCTAATTCTTTGAATACAATATTCCAATAGTTTTTTCTTTGAGATGAAAGTGTTCCCCTTACCGCTGGTTTTATCAGCTTATTTGCAAGGTCTGGCACGTTTGGATTTCGGGACTGCAGAAATAATGCTAAGTTCCAATAACAAAAATCTTTTAGAATTCTTGCATTGGATTGCAAATAGGGAATCCATTGCGGATTAATCGTAATTATATCATCATAAAGTGCATACAGAGAATTGTTCTCAAAATTTTGTGACGACGAATAAATCCTTTTTTTGTACTCTACGTCATTTTCATTTTTTGTTTTTGGGAACCATGGAGACAAGAACCAATGAGGCACATTTTTATTAAAATGATATAATATCTGTTTGGTTTTAGGATTCGTAGCGCTTTCCAGAATTGCCAAGAGCATGTCCTTTCGGATATCAATAGTAAGATTTTCTAATTGCAGTAACTGCTGTACCGCATTTTGAATCAAATCCTGTTTGCCGAAAGACACTTTGAAATAATTTACAGTATACCAGGCATTGGAAATCATCCTTGAGAAAAGCTCTCTTTTTTTGATAATTCCATTACCGTTTTCTACTGATTCCAAAATGGCAATTAACCAATAGAATTTATAAGTTGCCGATGTATTGGCAAATGATGCTGCAAGTTTAGGGATTGGGAGATTATCGGAGAAAGGGAGATTCATTTTATAGAAATATTAGTTTAGATAGGATATTGGAGATTCAGTAGCCTGATTTCTTTTTGAGATGTAATCTGTGTTAGAAGTATGTATTAAGATTTGCTAATATAATACTATTACATAGAGATTAATAAACGAAATCGAAGACTTTTAAAATCTGACGAAACATTTTGTGATTGAAAAGCAAATATTCCTATATGAAAGTCATTGTTATTTGAGCTGAAAAAATTCCTCTTTTAAACGGAATTTTTTCCTATCTTTACCAAAAAGAACTAATTATGAATGTAGTACTTGATAAGAAGATTAAAGAAAGGATTAAAGACATTCCTGAGGTTGGTGATTTGACAAAAATTTTCTTTTATGTAAATAACCATAACGTAAACTCTCAGTATCTTAATATTTTAAAGGGATTAACCAACTTAAAAGATGATATACTGTCTAATTGGCTTAATATCAATACGAGAACATTCAGGAATTATAAAAAAGCAGATATCGCTTTAAAAGACAATACCAAAGAACATATTGTATTATTGATTTCGCTTTATAAGCACGGGATAGATGTTTTTGATAGCATAGAAAATTTTGATAAGTGGCTAGTCACCGAGAATTATCTATTGGACAGCAAAGCACCTATGGATTTTCTTGACACGGTTTCTGGTTTAAAATTTATTGATGATAAACTTACTGCCATTGAATATGGTGATAATGTGTAATAGAAATGGAAGTCTTTAATATTAGAAAAGAAAAATTTTCGAAATCATTAGTTGCTTCAGGTATTGCAAACAGATGGAATAAAAAAGAGGAATTTGTTATATACACAGGAAGTAACCGAGCCTTATCAACTCTTGAAATGGTTGTACATCGATCCTATATTTTATCTTCAATTCCCTATACATTACTAACTATCGAAGTAAAAGAATCTGAAGGTTTTTTAAAAGAAATTAAAACAGAGGATCTTCCTGAAAATTGGAGATCTATTGAGGCTTACCCTGTATTGCAGGATATCGGTTCTAAGTGGTATAATTTGAAAGAAAGTCTTGTATTGAAAGTTCCTTCTGCAATTATTCCCAGAGAGTTTAATTACATTATTAATACTAAACATTCTCTTTTTGAAACTGATGTAAAAATAGTTGAAGTAGCAGATTTCATTTGGGATGAAAGATTACTTTAAGTATACAGCTTTTACTTTTTAATAAAATAATCAAATGGGAACAATGAAATAGATTGAACCTGTCTTAATAGCTATAATGGAATATAACTGATCAATTAATTGGATAGTCTTTTTTAATTTGATCTATAAAGTAAGAAGTAGGCATCTTGGTCCTGGCGAAAAAAGCAGTCGCAAATCGTTGTGTGCTACTAAAACCAGCTTCTTGGGCTAATGCTTTATTAGTATAGTTTCTTGTTTTCTTGTCATTTCTTAATACTTCAATGATGTAGTCAATTTTTAAGTCATTAATATATTCGACAAAACCTTTATCCTTATAGTGCGAAATTATTTTTGATAGGTAATTGGGGTTTGTTTTAAAATACACGGCAAGTTTTGACAAGTTTAAATCTTTTTCCAGAAACTTTTGGTCGCATTCAAATTTTTCCAGTTGTTTTAAAATTATATTTATAACCTCTTGATTTATATCTAATATTTCGGGCTTGTCAATTTTTGACTTTGATTTAATTTGATTTTGGTTGTTTGTTTTTAACATTAATTCTTCAAATCGTTGTTTGTATGTTTTGCGAAGTTGAAAATGACGTAACGTTATAAAAAGTAAAGAGGGAAACAAAAGTAATATCGAGAGGATCAAAATATAATCATAGCGTTTTTGTCGTGTGAGTTGCGTTTGTATGTTTTGTTTTTCAGCTAATAAAGCTTTAGTGTCATACTCTTTATGTATTTTGCCAATTAGATACGTAAATGTTTCATTGAGAATTTTATCTGCTTTTAAGAGTTGATCGATATAAAACAACTGCATTTTCAAATCTTTTTTAGTTTTATAATAGCTAATCAATAGCTCATATACTTCTCTTAAATCAGGGCGCAAGTAATTTTTATCGTCAAAAATTTTATCTACTTTTTTGAAATAGCGAAGTGCAATGTCCTTTTTGTTCAAAGCCCAATAACTTTTGCCAATATAAAAATTACCAATAGACTCATTGGCAAAATCATTATTTGCGCCAATTTCGTTAAGACTTGATTTTATGTTTTTAATTGCAATTCCATAATTGTTCTTAAAATATTCATTTATACCTTCGGAATGAATAAAATAGCAGATCATTTCTTTACTATTTAATCTTTTGGATTCGAGAAGTCCAACGGAATTTGTTTCAGAACACAATCCATAATTACCTACTTTATTATAACTGAAACCTAATGAGTGCAATGAATCGAGATATGCTCTGGGGTTTTCGTTTTTAAAATAAGAAACACATTCTTTCAATAATGAAATTGCTTCATCATAAAAGCCTAAGTAGTATTTGATTAATGCTATGTGATATTTTACTTTATAGATAAGGTATTTGTCATTGGTTTTAGAAATGTAATTATTAGCTATGATATAATTGTCTAATGCAAATTTTTGCTGCTTAAGTCCGTAATAGACTATTCCTTTGGAGAGATAGGCGGAACCAATTAATGCATTGTCGTGTGATTGTTTTGCCACCCTAACCATGCTGTCGGCATAGATTAACTTTAATTTATCTGGTGACTGATGCAATATATTTTGATACCCATAAACTGCTTCTTTCCAGTTTTTTTCTTTGAGTGCCTTATTTAAATAGGCATATAAATATACTGCTGCTTTAGAGCTGTCTTTCTCTAATTCAAATAGTTTGTCATCTAAGTAATTGTAATCTTTATTAATTAATGAATCTGGAATCTGATATGCTTGTTTTTGAGCCTTAATCGGCAAGAACATAAATACAACTTGTATTATAAATAATTTCTTGATCATAATATTTAGATTGGGGTACCAAATACTTTGCTATAAAACTATCTTGATTTAATAATCAGCAGTAGGAGCGATAATTTATCAAAGCTTAACCCAAATTTAATATAAACTACTGGATTATAATTAATTGTTTATAAAATTGGGATATGGATTTTCTGAAATTCCACACCTTTTTTCATGGAAATCCATACTCTTTGTGTTGCGTGGAATTTTTCTTGGATATAGATTTGTCCTGAATTCAAAAGCAAAATTGTTTGGCATCGTGCTGGATAAAAGTTCTGCTGACCCGGGTAAAATGAGCTGAGAAGTAATTCTCATTCACATTTAATCGTATTAATCATGAAAATTTTTCTATTATGTATCCCTGTTTTACTTATTCTAAACTCATGTTCAACCGACTCCGATGTCGACCAAGCAGTAGCATCTAAAAACTACGATTCAGCATCAACAAGCCAAAGTGTATTGCCAGAAAACTTAGCAAATAAAATGGACTTAACAGGTAAACTTTATTTCGAGCAATTACATCAGTATAGCCAAAGGAATCAGTTGCCTAAGTCCGTAGGTGAATTGAGTGAAGAAATCAGCATTATCTCAAAAAGCATTGGTAACATATCCCTGTCCGATAACAGTGTAATTCATTTTACAGATGAGATTATTGAAAGCATCTTGCTTGATCCTGATAATATAATGATTGCAATGGTCACCAATAGCACATTGAGTCAGAACGTAAAAGACAGCCTTATTAATTTTCTACAAACTTTGAATAATCAAAGGGCACTAGATTTTAAGTTCAATTATGATTTTATAGTGGATTATGAGAATGAAATAATTGCTGATTCAACAATAGTTGAAGATGAAAAAGACACACTATTAACAGTTACTTCAATTTCTAGGTATTCGCTTTATTCAGAAGTTAAAAGAAGGGATAGGGATTGGGAAACTTCAGTAGGTAGTAAAATTAAATCCAAAACTAGATTTTCAAATGGTGAAATGGCTATTGTTTTGATAATAGCATTACTTCCACAAATTATTTAAAATGTAGTGGTGATTATTTTGATAGAGATACAATGAACCTTCGGATCCTATTTTTTATACTACTTATCATTTTTAATCTGATTAGCCTCTATTTCATCATAGACTTATTTAGCTATGATGAGATTGTGGGCTACATCAGTACAGGATCAACAAAAGTAATTACTAGTAGAGGATTGGCTTATTTACTATTTATGACCAGCTTGTTTAATCTTTACTTTTTGTCTTTTATAGCCATTGAAAATTCGTTTAGGGAAAAGGTATGATTTCGTGGCCTTTTGGATATTAATTTTTATTTTGAATTTTAGAAAACATGATAAAGGACTTAATCAATATTGAATTCAATGAGTTGGGGTTAAATGGTCTGAATGTTCATGTTATAAAGAAATATGTAGTTTTAACAAAAGCAACTGATAGCTTTGTGACTAAGAATTTTTCGGTTTTATTGATAAAATCAGGCCAGTTTAGAATCCGATTAAAAGAAATTACAAAAGATTTGCACTCTCGAGATCTTTTAATTATTCCCAAAAATTCATTTTGTACACTCTTAGAAGTTGAGGATAAACTACAACTGTTTTTGGTTTCTTTTGCAACTGAATTTGCATTTGAAAACAGTCTAAAAAAGGAGTTAATAGAGTCATTTCATTTTTTAATATCAGCGTCTTCAGTTACAATAAAATTAGAGAAAAAGGATTTTTTGGTGCTTTCGCTTATTTACAAATTGATGCATTATGTTAGTAAAGAATATAAATCTGATGGTTTAGAAAATGAATTACAACAAATCAGTTTCAATTTATTTTTATATGAACTTAAACTGATTTATTCTAAGTATACTAACGATTCTGTGATGCGTTTGAGTAGAAAAGAAAGTTTGGTTCTTGATTTTTTATCAATAGTGACGATACACTGCAAAAAACAACACAGCACCAATTTTTATGCGGGTAGTTTATTTATAACATCTGGATATTTGAATAAACTAGTTAAGCAGGTAACTGGGAGCAATGCCAAAATTATCATTGCTCATGCAATCATCATTGAAGCAAAAGTTTTACTAGAAGATGCTCGTTTGACAATATCCTGTATTGCTGAAGAATTAGAGTTTAGCAGTGCTTTCAGTTTCAGTGCTTTTTTCAAAAGATATACTACTATTTCACCATCTGAATATCGTTCCATTTCTATCGCTAAGTTTAAGAGTCGGTAGTTTTTCTTGTAGTAATTGCAAATAAAACAATAGTATGATGAATAAAATGTACCCTTTGGAGTGGTTAGATTCATTAGTGTTGCAAACCTTGAATCCATATAAAACAAATGTAATAGAAATACCAGATAATGAATTGGCTTTTATTTCTTTAAAGATTTTAAAGGAATCTAAAAAGATTCAGGTTCGAATAAAATCTGAAGTTTTCTCTATACAAAAGAAAAGACAGATTCGTCTACTAATTAGGAAGTATCATGGAAATTTAGTGTATTTATTAGATACTATTATCGAGAATCAGAAAAGTAAAGCATTTGAGACAACTACTTTAGCTAACATTTTAAATGAAATCATTGAATCAATAGATGAATTGTTATCCTTTTTAGAGACTCGGTTTTCTTATTATTTAAGTGTAGACGAATGTGTGCCAATTACGTACCTAATCGTGGCAAAAAATGAACTGCTATTGCGGATTGATAAAATTAAAGCTAAAAACATAAATGGCGATGGACAAAGGGAAGTTTTAAATATTGTCATTGAAAAACTTCTTCATGCTATTGATACTTATGCTGGAAATAAGATCACTTATAGACAAATTTTATATAAAAAAGAGCTATTAAAGTCATTAGAAACGCTACCGAATGAAGTAGCTGATACAAAACCCTATACAGCACTAGACGAATTATTGATAAGTATAAATTTTAATTGTCAGGAATATATTGATTATTTCATTTCTAATGTTAGCCATAAATTAGAACGCTATGAAAAGACAATAGATAAAATGCATGGTTTGCTCTATTATTATAAAGAGTTTGCTACACTGCAATGTAATGAGAGAGTATCATTTGATTTGACTAAGCATCATTTTAAATATGTTCTTGATAATTGGTTTAGAAATGAAATAAAATATTTGGAGCGAAAAATTGATCTAAGCAATAAAAGTGACGTTAAGAAATTAGTAGATAAAGACAGGAACTCTCAAGAAACAATTGATAAAATTGAATGTATTTTATCTATAGATCAAATGGCACTTATTCTGCGTGCCAGTGATGAAACAAGAATATTAAAGGCGAAATCCATGAGCCAGGTTTTTAAAACCATAGTGCCACATCTTTCAACCCCTCATAAAAAAGATTTGTCCTATGATTCGATGAGAAGTAAATCATACAATGCTGAGGAGAAAGATAAAGAGATCGCCATCCAGACTTTAGAGCGCATGATTAAACATATACGAGAATATTAAACAGACAAAATCAATTAATAATGAAAAAAATAACATTCCTTTTAGCTGTGATCATTTGTATTACCGTTAGTTGTAATAACAAAAACCTTAGTAAAGAAACGGCTCATGTTTTAATAGTCAAAAAATATAATTATCCTACAGCGATAGATTACGATATATTTTGTAGTGACCCTGTCCATGCAACGAATGTCATTAGAGCAGGATTGGAAGATAAAGGTTTGGTTACCGTAAAGCGAACTTTGAAATTACGTGATGTGGGGAAGCCTTTAATTGAGTTTACTTCCAGAGCTAAGTCTTTTTTGATGGAGACTTCAGTTAACGACCGATCCTATTATATTCAAAAAATAAAAATAGGTACTGAAAACTTTGATAAAATTACCAAAATGGATTTTAGTAAATCGATGAACGTAATGATCGTGGAATACATAACGATTCGTCAATATAACGTATTTGGAAAGTTATTAAAAAAGGAGGCTAATGAAGAAAAAACTAATATTGACTATTTCTATTTTGCTCAGGACGGATGGGAAATTGTGAAAAGAAAAGATGCAGAATCGGGAAGATTCAGCAAGTGAACATTAGATACGTTACAAGTAAATAAAAGTCTCCGAATGGAGACTTTTTTATTTATCCCTAGTTTAGATTTGCCACTTAATTTTTAAAGTTAATTGGTAGAGAGGCAAGGTCATAGCAAATCCTTGATAGTTAAGGAGAGGATAGGAAACTATAACCAAAACATTAGATCGAAATATAAAAAAGTCCAGTCTTATTAATTAGAGCAGCTTTATTTCTCATTTTATTTTCAACAGCAAAAAGCATTTTTATTTAATAGATTCTTTGAATTTACTGTTGTTTTCCTGCGTACAACTAGGGTACAACAAAAAGTTGTACTTGTAGGAGGTGAGCCACAGTTGTTTCTTTGCTCTGTAATACTAAAGTTTAAATGCTCTGATATTCATCGCATTGTAAACAAGTAAACTAATGTTGAATTTAAAAATGAGAAAGTATGTTAACAAACATTTCATGGAGCAATTATCTAGTACTAATTGCTTCGTTATCGCTGAGTTGGTATGTATTTGTAGGGTTAGGTTTTTACCTGCAGGACATCAAAGAATTCTTTTCAGGAAAAAGAGCATTTCACCTCTTAGGAACTAAAAAAAGCATCACTCTAAATGCGCTACAAGAAGCAGTATTTTCGGAGCCTATCGAGGAAGATTCCAATACTTCAGAATTGGAAGTTATTGATCCAGTTATTCTTGAAGTAGACCAATTAGTAGATGAAATAAAAACCGCGGTGAACGATGCGCAGGAAAAGAGACTTGTCAAAGAAGAATTTTTGCAATATCTACAATTGATCCTTAAGGAATATCCTTCCATTAAGAATTCTCCGTTTCGTTCTTCGATTAGCGAGTTAATTGTTTCTGAATGTGATGTCTTGGATTTCGTTGAACTGACGCAAGAACAAGCGGAAAAATTATGGCAGGATAAGCTTTAATATTATACGGAGGAGATGTCCCTGATCGACCTGATGCGGTATGGCAAAATGGTAAGGGAATGAGGTGTTGTATCAGCGGCAGATTCTCCGTTTTTTTAACTGATTATTTAATTTAAATGAATGTAAGATGAAAGAATGTAGCTGGAATTTTAAAAGAGGTATGAGGCAAAAGACACAAAATGTTATTTTCTTATTGATGCTTTTGATGGTTAATGTGACGGTATTTGCCCAGAATGGATTAGACGGGATAAACAAAGCTAATCAATTGGTACGAAGTTATTTTGAAGCGGGCACTCAACTAATGTATGCTATAGGGGCAATATTAGGTATTATTGGTGCTGTTAAGGTTTATCAAAAATGGAATGCGGGAGATCAGGACACTGGAAAAGTCGCTGCAGCATGGTTTGGAAGCTGTATTTTTTTAGTGATTGTGACTACCGTTATTCAATCTTTCTTCGGGGTCTAGGCGATTATTAAATCAATTTTTTTTACCAAGAGTGAAATGATAAATAGTATATATCAAATCAATAAAGGTATTAATCAAAGCATTGAATTTAAAGGGCTTAAATCTCAGTATATATGGTACTTGGGAGGAGGTGTACTGATACTCATGATTTTATATTCAGTTATGTATATTGTTGGTCTACCCACAATAGTTTGTCTGGCTTGTATTGTCGTTTTGGGAGTCTTACTTGTTGTAATAGTATACAGACTGAGTCATAAATATGGAGAACATGGAATGATGAAAGCATTGGCACGAAAACATATTCCAAAAGCAATAAGAACCTATGAAAGGAAGATGTTTTATATGAAGTGAGAAAAGTTCAAACAAGGTAAAAAGATGAAGATGGAAAAGAAAATGGAGGATATTTTACCAATAATGGATGTGCAGTACGATTGTGTTTTATCCAAACAAGGAGATGTGACGGTAGCTTTTAAGGCGGATTTACCCGAAATATTTACCCTTTCAGATCATGACTACGAAGCCTTTCACCAAACATGGCTTAAAGCAATTAAACTGCTACCCAAGTTTACGGTTTTTCATAAGCAGGATTGGTTTGTAGACAGTAAATACGAAGCTGATTTTAAAAAAGAGGATAGTAGTTTTCTAACTAGAAGCAGTGATCGTTTTTTTAATGAACGACCATTTTTAGATCATTCGTGTTATATATTTTTGACGAAAAAGCCAGCAGGTAGAAAACCATCAAGTTCATTGTTCTCCAATTTAATTAGAAAATCGATAGTTCCTGAAGAAACCTTAAAAGAAGAATTACGACAGGAATTTATCGATAGCGTGGGACAATTCAAACGTATATTAGAAGATAGTGGTTTTGTTAAATTAAGCCGTTTAAGAGATGCCGACTTACGAAGCCGTAGCCGAAAAATAGGGATTATAGAACAATACTGTTTTTTAAATGAAAAAGAAAACTCTTTGTTGTTTAAAGATATTGATTTAGAAAAGGGGATAATTATAGGTGATAAACACTGTCAATTATATACTTTAGGTAATGCTACCGACCTTCCTGGTATCTGTGGTTCTAGGATTAATTACGATCGTTACTCGACAGACAAATCGAAATTCAGTATTGGCTTTGCATCTTCTCTTGGACAGTTGTTGCCTTGCAATCATATTTACAACCAATATGTTTTCATTGATGATTTTCAAAAAACGTTGCAAAAGTTAGAGAGCAAGCGCTTGCGATTGCAATCTCTCTCGGCATATAGTCGTGAGAATCTCATTGCCAGAGATGCCACCAATAATTTCTTAAACGAAGCGATATCCCAACAACGATTGCCGGTCAAAGCTCATTTTAATGTAATGGCATGGACGGACGATAAAGAAGAATTAAAAGATCTAAAAAATAAAGTTTCATCAGCCTTGGCCCAGATGGACGCTGTGGCAAAACAGGAAACGGTTGGAGCCGCTCAGATTTTCTGGGCTGGGATTCCGGGGAATGCTGCTGACTTTCCAATGAATGATAGTTTTGATACTTTTCTCGAGCAAGCTACTTGCTTTTTAAATTTGGAAACCGGGTATCGTTCTTCTTTGAGCCCGATAGGCATTCGGCTTGGTGATCGCCTCACTGGAAAGCCTGTACATGTAGATATTAGCGATGAGCCTATTGCAAAAGGAATCTGCACCAATCGCAATAAATTCATTCTAGGTCCCTCGGGCAGTGGAAAATCCTTTTTCACTAACCATATGGTAAGAAGTTACTATGAGCAGGGGTCTCATGTAGTTATAGTGGATGTGGGGCACAGTTATAAAGGGTTGTGTGATATGGTCGGAGGCTATTATTTTACCTATGAAGAAAAAAATCCTATTCGTTTCAATCCATTTTACATAGGTGAGGGAGATACACTTGATACCGAGAAAAAAGAAAGTATCAAAACACTATTACTGGCATTATGGAAAAAAGATAATGAAACTTTTAATCGCAGTGAATATGTGGCTTTGTCCAATGCTTTACAGTTGTATTATGAAAAGCTAGCCGTAAGCCCTGAACTATTTCCCTGTTTTAATACTTTTTTCGAATTTCTAAAGAAGGATTTTGTCTTGGTGCTGGAAAATGAAAAAGTAAAAGAAAAGGATTTTGATGTCAATAACTTTCTATATGTATTAAGACCTTATTATCAAGGTGGTGAATTTGACTACTTGCTGAATGCTACAGAGAATTTAGAATTATTAAAGGAGCGGTTTATTGTTTTTGAATTGGACAATATTAAAGACCATCCAATACTTTTTCCCGTGGTGACTTTGATTATCATGGAAGTGTTTATAAGTAAGATGAGAAAGCTAAAAGGAATCCGAAAAATAATTTTAATTGAGGAGGCTTGGAAAGCTATTGCTAAGGAAGGTATGGCAGAATATATAAAGTATTTATTTAAGACTGTACGTAAATTTTTTGGGGAGGCTATAGTGGTGACCCAGGAGGTAGAAGATATCATTTCATCGCCAGTTGTCAAGCAGGCCATCATCAATAACAGTGATTGTAAAATATTACTCGACCAAAGCAAATATCAAAACAAATTTGATCAGATTCAGGAACTATTGGGGCTTACTGAAAAAGAAAAAGCATTAGTATTGTCGGTAAACAAAGCCAATGATCCTGATAAAAAGTACAAAGAAGTATTTATATCACTTGGAGGACTGCTCTCCAAAGTCTATCGAACCGAAGTTTCTCTTGAAGAATATCTAGCTTATACAACAGAGGAAACTGAAAAAGTGAAAGTACAGGCTTACACTAAAAAATTTCAGGGCGATATCAAAAAAGGAATCGCAGCTTTAGCTAATGATCTGCGTGAAGCAAAATGAAATGACCTTTATCTTCATGTTCAATGAAAGAAACAAAAATGTACCATTATGAATATAAGAAAAAAAATGCTGTTGACGATGTTGTTTTTAGTATTGGCAGCTACACCTTGTAATGCAGCGGGAAATGTGGCAATTTTTCCAATTGGAATAATAAAAGAAGCTATTATTAGGGTAATTAAGGCCATTGACCTTAAAATTCAGAAGCAACAAAATAAAATAATATGGTTGCAAAATGCTCAAAAGAAAATAGAGAATGTGCTGTCAAAATTAAAACTGGAAGAAATATCTGCTTGGACTCAAAAACAAAAGGAGTTGTATGCAGACTATTACGAAGAACTAATGAAAGTAAAATCGATAATTACCTATTATCAGCGTATTAAAGATATTACTCAAAAGCAGGTGCAGCTAGTGCATGAATATGAAAGGGTGTGGCGATTGGTGCGGAATGATTCGCATTTCAGTGAATCTGAACTGGTGTATATGCAGAAAGTGTATTCGGGAATTTTGAATGAAAGTGTCAAGAATATCGATCAAATTTTTCTAATACTCGATTCTTTTATTACTCAAATGAATGATGCTAAAAGGTTGGAAATCATTAATGCCGCTGCCGATCAAATAGATCGTAATTATGACGACCTGACTTTATTTAACAGACAAAATATACTGCTGAGTATTCAAAGGGCTAAAACTCAAAATGATGTTGATGTGGTTAAAAAGTTGTACGGGGTTCATTGACAAAGAGTAAATGATGATGAAAAAAATAATTTTATTGATGATCATGGTAGCGCTGCACTGGACCAATTTGCATGCGCAGAGAAGACAATTAAGAGTACTGACCCAGCAAATTGCTGCACTTCAGGTTTATATTGATTATGCTCAAAAGGGATATACGATCGTTAGTGGTGGACTTACTACTATTGGCGATTTGAAAAAGGGAGAACTCAATCTTCATTCTAATTTTTTTGCTTCACTCAAAAGTGTGAATCCCAAAATAAAAGAATACTTAAGGGTTGCCGAAATTGTGGATTTGCAACTTAAAATAGCCAAGAACTATAAAAGTCTGTTGAAGCAAATCAATAAAGAAGATTTATTTCATGGTAATGAGAAGGATTACATTAAGAGAGTATTTGAGCGGTTAATAGATAATTGCGATGCTAATTTGGACGAACTTTTGATCATCACTACTGATGGGCAATTAACGATGACAGATGACCAGCGGATCAGCCGTATTGACACCTTGTATCATCAGATGGTGGAGAACTATACTTTTTGCGAAAATTTCATTAATCAGATAAAAGGCATACGCCTTGGTAAGACCAATGAAATGAACGAAATAAAATGGAGTTGTGGAATCAATAATTTAAACCCTTAATGCTCAATGAAAAAGATAGTTATAATTGGACTAATGGTATTGGGACTGTTACATGCAACACGAGTTGCTGCGCAGGATCAAGAGTTGCAGCAGCTCGCATTAAATATAGAAAAGTTAGCGCAATTCAAGCAGATCCTGCAGGATATGAAAAAGGGATACGAAATTCTAAGTAATGGATACAAGAGTGTTAAAGACCTTTCCCAGGGGAATTTTAATCTTCATAAAACTTTTTTAGATGCGCTAATGCAAGTTAGTCCATCAGTGCGCAAATATAAGCGCATTAGTGATATCATCAGTAATCAGTTGATGATAGTTAAAGAATATAAGGCGGCCTTTGATAGATTTAAAAAAAGTGGAAGTTTTAATGCTGAGGAACTGGATTATTTGTCCAATGTTTATCACAACTTATTTGAACAAAGTCTTAAAAGCATAGATGAGCTTACTATTGTGTTAACGGCTAATACGCTTCGGATGTCAGATGAAGAAAGACTTGCTTCAATTGATACAATTTTTGCCGAGATGCAACAAAAGCTTTTGTTTTTGAGAAGTTTCAATAATAGCACCGCAATCTTAGCGATGCAAAGAGCTAAAGAGCATCAGGATGTGAACTCAATGCGCAGGATGTACACGCTTAAGAACTAAAACAAATTACCGAGATGAAAAGATGGATAACGGTTGTAGTACCTACAGCCATAGGATTACTATTGCCATTAGCGAGCTATGGGCAGGGATTAGCTGATGAGATGAGCAGTTTACATACCGTTCTAGACCAGATGTATGATGAAATGATGCCTTTGTGTAACAACCTGTTGGGTGTTAGTCAGGGACTGGCAGGATTTGGGGCTATTTGGTATATAGCCGCCAGAGTATGGAGGCATATTGCCAATGCAGAGCCTGTAGATTTTTATCCGTTGTTTAGACCTTTTGTGATTGGATTTTGCATCATGATTTTTCCGATGATATTAGCGCTGATTAATGGTGTAATGAAGCCAACAGTTACTGCAACAGCTGCCATGGTTCAAGGGAGTAATAAAGCAATTGAATTGTTACTTCAAAAAAAGGAGGAAGCCATTAAAACCACAGATGCTTGGCAAATGTATGTTGGAGAATCGGGTAGTGGTGATCAGGATAGATGGTATAAGTATACTAATGACAATGCAGATCCTTCCAAGGAGGGCATTTTAGAGAGTGTAGGGAATGATGTTAAATTCGCGATGTCTAAGGCCTCATATAGCTTCAGAAATTCGGTAAAAGAATGGCTGAGCGAAATTTTGAGAATTCTTTTTGAATCCGCCTCCCTCTGTATTGATACTCTTAGGACCTTTCAATTGATTGTGCTATCCATATTGGGTCCGTTTGTCTTTGGATTATCCGTGTTTGATGGTTTTCAGCACACATTAACTGTTTGGTTAGCACGATATGTCAATATCTTTTTATGGCTTCCGGTGGCTAATATTTTTGGCAGTATCATTGGTAAAATACAGGAAAAGATGCTGGTATTGGATATCTCGCAAATCAATGACCATGGAGATACCTTTTTTAGCCGCACCGATATGGCTTATCTGGTCTTTATGATAATTGGTATAGTGGGATACTTTACCGTTCCATCCGTTGCAAATTATATAGTACATGCGGGTGGCGGATCTTTAGGACAAAAAGTAACAAGCCTTTTTAGTACATCAACTAGCGCGGTAGTTTACACGGCTACTGGTGGAGTAGGAATGGTTACCGATGCCATGGGTAATGCTGCAAATCGTATGTCTCAAAGCATGTCGGCATCTGGCAGCACCACACCTTATTTACCTGATAAGGATAATTATATGCAGGAAAAACTTCGAGGAAATTCAAAATGAACTTAATCTAAAATATCATGTTTACAAAAATGAAAAATATAGATTCAGCCTTTGGGTTGGTACGTAGCTTCTGCATACTTGTAGTTTTAGGAACCATAGTTATCAGCTGTGTGGTGGTGTATAATAGTTTTGCTTTGGTTTCCAAACTTCAGGACAAAGTGTATATACTGGCCAACGGAAAAGCACTGGAAGCTTTTGCTTCAAATAGAAAAGATAATATTCCGGTTGAAGCCAGGGATCATGTCAAAAGCTTTCACGAATTGTTTTTTACTCTAGACCCTGATGACAAAGTCATAAAAAGCAACGTCACTAAAGCATTATATCTTGCTGATGATAGTGCAAAAAGGATTTACGATGACCTTAAAGAAAATGGATATTATGCCAATTTGATCTCTGGAAACATTAGTCAAACTATTGTGATTGACAGCGTAAAAGTTGATATCAATACCTATCCTTTTCCTTTTACATGTTATGCCACTCAGAACATAATTAGAACAACCAGCCTTACACAGCGCAATCTGATCACTCAAGGAGTACTTCGCAGTGTTTCACGAAGCGATAATAACCCACATGGGTTTTTAATAGAAAAATGGAGCACACTAGAAAATAACGATTTAGGGACAGAAAATAGAAATTAATTAAGCAATAATCATGACATTTTTAAATAATACCAAAAACAGCACTATCTCAGAACCAATGCCGAGTGCCACTTTTTTAGGTGCAATAGGAGAAGCCAGCTTTGATGTACCATTCAAACTTGCTGATTGGTTATCACGAAAGACATCGCACCTGTCACGTCTTTACTGGATTAGCATATTGCTGCTATTTATTATCATAACAAGCTCAGGCTGTCTGTACTTGATTTTAAATGCAACAATAGGACAAACAAATAGAAGCCTCATAATTACGCCAATTTCCACTGTAGTAAATCCCAAATAAACAATTGGTAAAACCTGAACAAAGAGTTTTGAGGTTGGTAAGCCGCAATGAGGGAACGAAAAATAGCAAACAGATAGGTATAGTTTAACACTAGTGAAGAAAAACAATTTATATAGAAAGCATGGTAAAATAACATTCACAATTAAAAAAAATAGAACAATGGAACATAGCACAAAATCAATCAAAATGCTCAGACAACGAAAGTTGTTATTGGTATTACCAATTCTGATTCTGCCCTTTATCACGCTTCTTTTTTGGATTTTAGGAGGGGGAAAGATTAAAAATGAAGATCCTCAGTTAGTAGCCGAGGAAAAGTTGAATAACAAGCTTCCTGATCCCAATTTTGAGCATGATGCTTCCTGGGATAAAATGAATTACTATGAGCAAGCATCTTTAAAATCCAAGAAACTTGATGAACTGATAAGAGATGACCCTAATTATAAGAAAGAATCATTCCGTGAAGATTCTATAGCGAGAAATAATGAAATACGAACTAATTCAGAGCCTTATAGCAACGGTAAAGCTGGACTCAATACAATGATAGATAGCGATGCAAATTTAGTTAAGGTTCATCAGAAGCTGGAAGCTTTACAGAAGATAATAGCATCATCTCCTATGCCTAAGACTCAAAAGACAGATTTCAATGGTCACCCAAAAATCATTCAAGCGGATCAAAGTACTGGTGAGGTAGACCGATTAGAACAAATGCTGCAGTCGGTTCATAATCAAGGGGAACAGCCTGATCAGGAACTGATACAACTCAGTGGCATGCTTGAAAATATCCTTGATATTCAGCATCCGGAAAGGGTAGCTGAAAAAAATAAAAAAGAAGCACTGCGTCAGAGTGGAGCAGTTTTTACAGTCACTGCTCACCACATGGATGATACGGTTTCTTTTTTGGAAAATGGAATTGCTACAAAGTCTGCTTTTACAAATATTCCAAATGGGTTTTATTCTTTCGATGAATTACGAACAGAAAACGAGGTGCAAAATGCTATTTCTGCCGTGATCCATCAGACACAGAGTGTGGTAAACGGATCAATAATAAAATTACGATTAACCACAGATATAGAAGTTAACGGCACCAAAATTCCAAAAGATAACTTTTTATTTGGTACGGCCACTTTAGCAGGGGAGCGATTAACTATAAAAATCAACAGTTTGAGATTAAACAATTCCCTATTTCCTGTTGATTTAGCGGTTTATGATTTAGATGGCTTAGAAGGAATTTATATCCCTGGCGCAATTGCCCGCAAGGTTGCCAAGGAATCAGGAGAGCGTTCCATTGAAAATTTAGGGGCATCCTCCCTTAATGATTCTTGGAGTGCACAAGCCGTTGGAGTAGGGATTGAGGCCACAAAAAGTCTTTTAAGCAAAAGTGTGAAATTAATTAAGGTGGTTGTTAAAGGGGGATATCAGGTGTTGCTTCGAGATGAGAAACAAAAGGATTCAAATTAATTAAAATTAAAAAGATGAAAAAATGTATTGTATTGGTATTAAGCTTTATGATGCTTCTTACCTGGGGATTATTTGCTCAGTCAGATAACCAAAATCAAATTTACACTCCAATACTGGATTCTATACCAATTGCTTTAAATAAAACGACATCGCTTGTTTTTCCATTTGCAATTAAAAGCGTTGACAGGGGAACTAAGGATATATTAATTCAAAAAGTAAAAGGTTTTGAAAATATCCTTCAAATCAAAGCAGCAAATAGAGATTTTGTTGCCACAAATCTCACAGTAGTAACCTCTGATGGTATACTTTATAGTTTTATAATATACTATAATGAACGTTCACCCGTACTGAGTCTAAATGTTGGAAAAACAGCTAAAGAGGCAGCAAGACTTATTTTCTCAAATAATGAAGAAGATAAGGGGCAGATTGAAACCTATGGCCGATTAGCTCTATGTAATCAAAATCACTTTCGCAGTAGAAAAGTAAAAAAGTATGGTATTCTATTTCAATTGACTGGAATTGGGATACATGATGATGTTATGTATTATCGAATACAGGTGCAGAATAATTCCAAAATAAAGTATAACATAGAACAATTGCGATTTTTCATTCGTGATTCTAAAAAAATGAAACGAACGGCTTCACAGGAAATTGAAATGCTGCCAATATCTATTTTAAATAATGTAACCGAAATACGTGAAGGATCACAAAATGTATTTGTTTTTGCTGTTCCCAAGTTCACTATTGCGGAGCAAAAATATCTGGCAATACAATTGATAGAAAAACAAGGAGGTAGGCATTTGGAATTAGCAGTCAAAAATAAAGTCCTGCAGAAAATAACGATTCTTTCAAACTTAAATCAGTAATCATTTAAAAACAATAGTCATGAACGAGAAAAATTTTGAATACTTAAAAGACCAAGTGAAATACACAGGCTTTGGTGAAGCTATAGAAAATGATTTGAAGGAAAAACTGAAATTGCAATCTGACAGTTTCACCTTGAGACATGATGCATTTTATGGTAATGATAGGGCTGCAGCAGAGCTGAATTTTAAAAAATCAGATAATAGTAATATGTATTTTTTTAATTCATATAAGCTTGAATTGCAAAAAGACACTTCAAATGAAGTATTACAGCAAACTTTTTATGTTAATAAAGGGAGTACAATTACTATGAAGGAGGCTTACAATCTTATGGACGGAAGGGCAGTTAACAAAGATCTCACAAATAAAGAAGGCAATCATTATGCCGCCTGGATTCAAATCGACTTTAAAAATGTAGATAATGCAGGCAACTTCAAATTAAAACAGTATCATCAAAATTACGGTTTTGATTTGGAAAATGCATTGTCAAAACATCCTATTAAAGAATTAGAGACGCCTAAATATAAAGAAGATTTAATAAATTCTCTTAAAAAGGGAAACTTGCAATCTGTTACTTTTTTAAAGGATGGGGTGGAACAAAAGCATTTTATAGAAGCTAATCCCCAATTTAAAGCTATTACTGTATATGATAGTAAAATGCAACGTGTGGATACTGGTCTTACCAAAAAAGAAAAGGAAAGTTTTGAAGAAAAACATTCAAATAGTCAGAATGTTAAAACACAAAAAACCGAGAGCAACGATCAGCCTGAAATTCCTAGTGAGAAAAAAAAAAGAACTAAGAAACTAAGTATGTAACTAAAAATGGAAACGCTAAAACCCTTGTCTGACTTCTTTAGAGCTATTGAAAAGGATCACCGAATAAGTATCACGCATATCGGCATATATGCTGCTTTGTTGCAATATAGAGTGGATAAGGGTTTTATAAATCCAATTTATGCCTTTAGTAGGGAAATTTGTGAGCGAGCAAAAATATCATCACGATTTACCTATCACAAGTGTATGAATGAATTGAACGAATATGGTTATATAAATTATCTACCAACAAAAAAAAGAAATCAGGGAAGTAGGATCTCATTTTTAGATAATGACAATTAATAAAATCTTAATAATCAAATTAAAAAAATAAATCATGAACGAGAGTGTAACAAAAGGGGATTTAAACGAATTTGGTTTGCAATTAATAAATAAAATTCACATAATTATGCAAGATAAGCAATCTAAAAAAGAGGAATTGCAACCTGAATGGCTAAAAAGTAAAGCCGTTAAGAAAATTATGGATATGTCACCGGGTTCAATACAGAATTTAAGGATTACCGGCAAAGTACGGTACAAAAAAATCTTAGGGTCCTACTATTATAATAAATCAGATCTGCAAAAACTTTTTGATGATGCGCACAAAGGATAAATCAACTGGTGATAAAACAATACAATATTTAACTGCATGTATGGAGGATCCACGTTTAAACGTATGGCATTTAGCTCTTTTAGTTGCTATCTTACAATTAGGTTTTAAACAGGGGCAAAGTAAAATGATTAAAGTCAGTCGAAGCAGGTTAATGTTATTATCGCATATAAATACTTTGCCTACTTTTCATAAATATTTTAAGCAGCTTCAAAACTTTGGCTATGTGAAATATAAACCTTCATATCATCCAGATTATAGAAGTGAAATAGAGCTACATCAAGAGAGGTTGTTTCATAAATTATGAGACAACCTCTTATTATTTAAACAAACTATCAGTTCAATCTATTTTTTTTAATATTTCCTTTATATTATCCAAAACATTACTAAGGACTATTTATAGCTATTCAAACATGCATAGTATACCAAAGCATTAGGATTTAAATTGTGTAAAAGACTTTGGCCAGATATATATCTCAGTACCAGTATAATTATAAACCTATTTCTTTAACTGTTTCAAACAAATTATGGCAAATATTTTTCAATTAATCAAAAATTGTCTAATTTTGATTTGCAAAAAAAGAATTATATCACTCATTTAAAATAGATTAATCGGAAAGCATCTCAAAATTGCTTTAAAAACTTCTTGTTATAACTTTTGTGGCAAAATCATGGCACAGTACTTATAAATATTTTGAAATTGCAGTATAGGCACGGCTTCACACCATTAGGTTCGAATCCTGCTCTCCCCACGAAAAACGTTTCAAGTAATTGAAACGTTTTTTTTTTGCTCAATTAACTAATGAATAAGGATCAAATCCAAAAGAGAGGGGAGTAAACAATAATTTATATAAGGTTTAACAAAGCACTATTGTATCTCCTAAATTTTGACCTGTTATAAAATTGCTTATATATTCGTGGACTTCATTACTGAAGGCTTCCGGGATTTCGAAAGAATTAATATGAAAGTCGTCATCTTGATCTTGAATGTGGATTATTTCTGTATATCCTTTTGAAATTAAAGTCCCCTTCAATTTGATTATATTTTGTTGCTGACGGCTATCCAAGTCTTTACGAATTCTTAAAAGTACTGCTTTTTCCATGCTCATCATTTTAGTTAATAATCGTTTCATTAAAATTAAAAAATTAATGAAGCCGAAAAAGCATTTTAACAGTTTGTAATAGCTTTTTTTATCAACATTCATAAAAGTAACTTGTAAGCTATTTATTTTATCTTATAAACTGAATTTTCCTTGGATTTGATCAATATTGACAATTGTTTTCATTCTAAAAGTGCTACTAGATACAAAATACAATTAATAGTTTAATTCGAAACATTCCTACTCGGTCGCTGTGAAATAGATCATTTCACCAGCTTTCATATTAATTTAAATTCCAATCCAATATTCCGAACACTTTCAATACTTATTCGGGAATCGTCTTTTAAATATTTACGAATTTTACTGATATAAACATCCATACTTCTGCCTGAAAAGAAATCGTCACTTCCCCAAATCGTTTTTAAGATTTGTTCTCTTTTAATCATTTGATTTTTATAAGTATAAAAAAAGTGAATCAATGAAGCTTCTTTCTCAGTAAGTTGTTGGCTTTGATTATTTAGATTTAAAGTCAAGCGTTGAGTGTCGAAAATATATAATCCGATTTGGATTTTTTTATTTTCAGATGAAAGACTTTTTTTCTCGCTTCTTTTTAAAATATTGTTCAGGCGTAAAACAAGTTCTTCCGCTTCAAAAGGTTTTACGATATAATCATCAGCACCCAATTTAAGACCTATGATTTTATCTTCTTTTAGTTTTCTTGCCGTTAGGAAAACAAAAGGAACATCAGGATTTATTTTGATAATTTTTTCAGCAAGTGTAAAACCATCCATTTTTGGCATCATGACATCAAAAACACAAATATCAAAAGTTTTTGATTGGAAAAGAGCTAATGCTTCCTCACCATTTTCAGCCCAGGTAATCTCGAATTGGTACAATTCTAAATATTGTTTGAGAACACTTGCAAAGTCAGCATCGTCTTCGGCTAAAAGTATTTTTTTCAAAAGGGAATTATTAAACTTTAAACATAATAGTAAATTCAGAACCTTTACCTAAATCACTGATAACATCAATGGTGCCCTGATGCGCCTTTATAATTTGCTTTACATAAAAAAGACCTAATCCTAATCCTTTAACATTGTGCAAATTGCCTTGTTCCACTCTGTAAAATTTATCAAATAATAAAGAATGATTGTTTTTTGAAATACCAATTCCGTCATCTTTAATGCTAATGTTGAATTGATTTTTAACTAATTCTGTTTTGATGATTATAGTGTGACTGTCGTATTTTACAGCATTTTCAAGAACGTTCACAATAGCTGTTGTCAAATGAAATTTGTCTAAAACCAAAGGTGTTTCTTTAGTATTGAAATGCGTTTCAAGAGTCACTTTTGGAAATGCAACTTTAAAATCGGCAACAATAGCCTTAAAAAACGATTCAGCAATAATTTTTTCTTTTTGTAATTCAATTTCATTTTCGCCCAATGAATTAGCCATTACCTGGTCAATTAAATTTTGCAAACGATTATTTTGACGGGAAATAGTATTCAAAATACTGTTGAATTGCTCTTCATTTTCACAAATATCTTTCCGCTCCAATATTTTGGTTGAAATCCCTAAAGTGGTCAAAGGCGTCTTGAGTTCATGCGTAATATTATTGATAAAATCAGTTTTGACATCGCTCACTTTCTTTTGTTTTATCAAGGCTTTAATCGCAATTACAAATAACGTTATTAAGGTCAAAATG
>Ga0308157_10002205_pt1 | contig 33447 bp, 25 predicted proteins | sample PhyBR1_FD_201035 | JGI IMG/M metagenome (GOLD analysis project Ga0308157, IMG submission 201035) | Phyllosphere microbial communities from UC Gill Tract Community Farm, Albany, California, United States - DLSLB.R1 | ecosystem: Host-associated > Plants > Phyllosphere > Unclassified | place: USA...
GGGCTGGTTATCGAAGAGCCGGAGTTGGGCTTGCGGGCCGTGCAGCTGGCGCACCCGCTCGCGCAGGTTGGCCAGGCCCACGCCGCCGCCCGGACGCGGGGGCGCCGTGCCGAGTCCCATGCCGCTGTCGGCCACCTCGATGCACAGTGCGCCGCCATCGATGCGGGCGCGCACCACGATCTCGCCGCCGTCGAGCTTCGGCTCGAGACCGTGCATGATGGCGTTCTCGACCAGGGGCTGCAGCAGCATCGGCGCGATCGGCAGGGAGCGGCAGCCGGCGTCGGCCTCGATGCGGTAACGCAGGCGCGCGCCCATGCGCACCGTCAGCACGTCGAGGTAGGCGCTGACCTGGTCCAGTTCCGCGCCCAGGGTGGCGCTGTCGGCGCGGCTGGCCGCCAGGCTGGCGCGCAGGTAGTCGATGAAGCGCTCCAGCATGTGCTGGGCCTTGGCCGGCTGCGGGCCGATCAGGCTCACCACGTTGGCCAGCGTGTTGTACAAAAAGTGAGGTTCGATCTGCGCCTGCAAGGCCCGCAGCCGCGCCTCCGCCAGCAGGCGCGCGCTGGAGGCGATCAGTTCCTGTTGCCGCGCCTTTTCCATCGCCTGCGCCACCTTGCGCTCCGCGCTGCTGCTCACCAGGTACATCAGCAGGGCCACCGCCGCCGCCACGATCAGCGTCTGGATCAGCGCATTCCGGTTGGCCATCAGCTGGAAGACACTCTTCCCGTTCAACAGCGCGGTGCCGATGCCGAGACCCAGCGGCACGCAGACCACCACCAGCGAGGTGCTGAACACCAGCCGCGGCAGGCCCTTGGCGCGGCGCGGCCAGCCATCGCTGACGGCATTGGCCAGCAGATTGCCGAAGTGGATCAGGAAGCCGATCAGGTTCGTAATCAGCAGCATCGGCAGCCAGTGCTTGACCACCGGCTGATCGTAGTTCGACCAATGCATCTCGACCGCAGTCAGCACGGTGGCCAGTCCGAAATTCCAGATCAGCGTGTACAGCAGGTTGCGCCGGGTCGACGATGGCCAGCGCCGGAAGAACGGCATCAGGTCCAGGGGGTGCGCCATCGGCGGGGCTTGTGTGCTGCGCTGGTTCATTGCGATTTCCAAAAATTTTCAGGCCGCCAGAAAGTTACCATGAATGCAGGGCGGCGAGGCATAAGAAAGCCGCGCCATCGCCCGCGGGCCGGCCTTGACGTTGTGCGCATCAAACACCGTCAACACCGTCCGCCGCCGCCGCGTGTCCTGCGCCACGCCGACCAGGTAGCCGTCGGTCTCGGACCGCGCGCCGCGCCGCGGCACCAGCACATGCTCCTCCGCCACCCAGCCGGCGTCGAAGCGATAGCTGTCCGCCTTGCCGCTGTCGGTGTCGATCAGGTTCACGGTGTTGAAGATGTCGTCCGGCGTGCCGGGCGCCACGCCCAGCACCGCCAGCCTGCGGTGCCGCACCGACACCACCTGCGGCGCCACCCTCGGGAACTCGCTGGCGCCGAACAGCCGCGCCTCGCGCGCCTGGCCGGCCGCGTAGTCCAGCGTGAGCTGCACGGTGCTGGAACCGTCGCGGAATGGCTGTATCTCGCCGCGCATCATGGTGCCCAGCTGGGACAGCGTGTCGCCCTGGTGCAGCACCACGTCCAGCCGCGTGCAGGCGCCGTCTTCGAACGCGTTCCCGAAGTGGAAGACCGAGCGCGCCGGCAGTTCGAACACCTGCCGCAGCCGCAGCGTGTCCTTGGCGATGACGACCACGCGCAACGGCCGCGTGTCGCCGGCCCAGCGCAGGCTTTCGCCGTAGCTGAGCTCCGGACCGGACTTCATGTCGTACGGCGGCACCAGGAAGATCAGGTGGCGCGCGCTGACGGCGAAATCGTGCACCATGTTCAGTTGCGGCACGTCGATCATGGCGGTGCGCGCCACCTGGCCGGCCGCGTCCAGGCGGTAGATCACCAGCTTGTCCGCGCCTGGCATGTTCCCGAAGTTCCACAGGCCGCCGTCGGGATCGGATTTCGGATGCGCGGAGAACGGCATCGACTTCAGGTCCGGCCGCCAGGTCTTGATGCCGCGCGTCTCCAGCGTCTGCGGATCGACCTCGATGGCCGATCCGCCTTCCCACAAGGCGTACACGTGGCCACCGAACGGCACCAGGTTGGTATTGGCGACGTTGACGGTGTCGTTGGACTTGACCGGCCTGCGGTCGATGTAGGTGCCGAAGGCGGGATACAGGAACTGGCCGGCCGCCGTCTCCTCGGTGAACTTCTGGGTGGCGACGAAGCGGCCGCGATGCGCGACCTTGCCGCCGCCGACCTGCCAGCGCTGCACATAGCCGTCGCCGTCGAACCAGTGGTGATAGCGTTCGCCACCGAGCTCGAATCGTCCGGGCCCGTTGCGGTAGAAGACGCCCCGCAGGTCATCCGGCATGCGGCCGTGGATCGCCGCCTCGCCGGAGAGCTCACCCTCGATGCCGGCATACGCCAGCAGCCTGGGATCATGGTCCAGCGCCTGGTGGAAGCGGCGGTAGGTCTCGCTGTCCGCCCATGACGCGCCGGAGCCCAGGCCCAGCGCGGCCAGGCCGATGCCACGGGCCAGGAATTTGCGGCGGCCATTCATCGTATGGTTCATGGTTGCCTCCCGATCAGCGCAGGCTGACGCTTTGCACGGCACCGGCGGCCGGCAGCGCGAAGCGCGCGGCGGCGAACTGCGGCGCGCCGCGCTTGCCCAAGGCGTTGTTGCTGAAGGCGTAGTCCTCGGTCGGGATGCCGACCAGATTGGTGTCCATCTTGCCGTTGCCGTTGGCGTCGTGGTACAGCGAGAACGCGTAGTCGCCGGCCGGCAGGTCCTTGAACTCGACCTGCGTGGTGCCCGCCACGGCCTGCACCGCCGTCGCGCGCAACGGCTTTTGCTGGAAGGTCTCGGCGGAGTTGTACAGCGCGACCATGATCGTGCCGTCGGCGCTGGAGACGCCGGTCACGGCGATCTTCAGGTCGGCGGCGACGGCCGGCGCGGCGGCCAGCATCAGGGCGGACATGGTGGACAGGACGAAGGCGGCAAGGCTGGTGGATCGCATGGTGGGCTCCGGTGAGTGAATGTGACTCCACTCTAGCCAGCGCCCCGGCGGCCCGGAAAACGATGCGACGAAATGCGCGCGCCCGGCGCGAAATGCAGCCGGGCGTCGCCAATTGCAATGGCTCAGCGCTGGCGCCCGGCCGGGATATGGCGCGAAATGATGTCCAGCATCCGCTCGACGTCGATCGGCTTGGCGATGAAATCGTTCATGCCGGCGGCGATGCAGCGCTCCTGCTCCGATTGCATCACGCCCGCCGTCATCGCCAGGATGGGCAGGTCCAGCTTGAGCTCCCGCCGTATCACGCCGGTCGCGGCGAAACCGTCCATGACCGGCATCTGCACGTCCATCAGCACGATGTCGTAGTCGTGGGGATGCTCGCGCAGGCAGTCCACCGCGAGCTGGCCGTTTTCCGCCACGTCCACGCTGGCGCCGGCGTATTCCAGCATGCCGCGCGCCACCACCTGGTTCAGCGGATGGTCCTCCACCAGCAGCAGGCGCAGGCCCTTGAGCCGGTGGGAAGCGGGGTCGTCATCATCGTTCGCCGGCACGGCCTGCGCCTCGGCCTGCGGCAGCAGGAACGGCAGCGTGACGACAAACTCGCTGCCCTCGCCCGGCTTACTGGTGACGGCGATATCGCCGCCCATCAACTCGGCCAGGCGGCGGCAGATCGCCAATCCCAGTCCGGTGCCGCCGAAACGGCGCGTGGTGGAGGCGTCGGCCTGGTTGAAAGCCTCGAACAAGCGGCTCTGCTGCTCCAGGTCCATGCCGATGCCGGTGTCGCGCACCACGAAGCGCAGGCCGACCGCGTCGCCGGCGTGGCCGGCCATGCTGTTGGCCGAACGCTCCACCCGCAGCAGCACCTGCCCGCGTTCGGTGAACTTGATGGCGTTGCCGACCAAATTGATCAGGATCTGCTGCAGCCGCATGGCGTCGCCCACCAGCGCGCGCGGCACGGCGGCGTCGGTGGCGATGGTCAACTGCAGGCCGCTGGCCGCCACATTGGTCATCATCACCGTGTTCACCGCCTCCAGCACCTCGTCCAGCTGGAAGGTGGACGGCGCCAGTTCCATGCGCCCGGCCTCGATCTTGGAGAAGTCCAGCACATCGTTCAGGATGCCCAGCAGGACATTGCCGGACGACCGTATCATGTCCACGTACTCGGCCTGCTGCGCGCTCAGCTCCGTATTCCCCAGCAAATAGGCCACGCCCAGCACCGCGTTCATCGGCGTGCGGATCTCGTGGCTCATGTTGGCCACGAACTCGCTCTTGGCGCGGCTGGCGGCGGCGGCGCGCTGCTCGCCGGCGGCCTGCATCAGCTCCGCGTTCTTGCGGTCGGTGATATCCATCGCCATCAGGTAGGTGCCCACCACCTCGCCGCCGGCCGCGATGTCCGGCACCAGGTCGACCAGGAAGTGCACCAGCTGGCCGCCCCGCTCGAACGCGCGCTCGTAATGCAGCCGGCCGCCCTGCAAGGCCTGGTCCAGGTCGCCCAGCCAGTTGTCGGCGGAGGCGCCGAAGACTTCGGACACGGTCTTGCCGAGCATCGCGTGCGGGTCGATGCCGAACTGCACGCGATAGTATTCGTTGGTGAACAGGAAGCGCTTTTCGCGGTCCAGGTAGGCGATCAGCAGCGGCAGGTTGTCGGCCAGGATGCGTGCCCGCTTCTCGCTTTCGAAGGTGCGCAGCTGGGCCGCCTCGCGCTCGGCCATCAGGCGGTAGAAGGCGCCGCTCAATTCGCCGATTTCATCCTTGCGGTCCAGCTGCAGCACCTGGATGCCGGCGCGGCTGTTCTTGATCTCGACGACGTTGCGGCGCAGCCGCTGCAAGGGCCGCAGTAGGCGCGCGATGCCCAGCCACGACAGCAGCCCCGCCAGGCCGGCGAACGCCAGCGCCGCGCCGGCGGCCTCGTAGCGCAAGGCCCGCAACGGCGCCAGCGCCTCGTCGCTGGGGAAGCGCGCCGCGACGATCCAGCGCGCGTGCTGCAGGCGGCGGTAGGAATAGATGCCCATGACATGGTCCTTGTTCTCCGCCTCGGTCCAGCCCTGGAAGCCGCCGAGCGCCATTTCGGTCGCGCGGTTGGTGCCGGGCCGTTCGTTGATGCTGTGCAGCAGCCGCTTCTTGTTCGGGTGGCTGAGCAGGATGCCTTCGGCCGTCATGATGAAAGTGAAGCCGGTGCTGCCCGGCTTGAGCGCGCTGAGCGACTCGAACGGCGCGTAGTGCAGCAGGTTGATGCCGCCGGCCAGCACCAGCGCCACGCGGCCTTCGCTGTCGAGCACGGGCGCTGTGATCAACACCGTCGGCGCGCCGGCCAGCTTGCTGGCGAACGGCGCCGACACCACACCGCGCTTGCGCTCCAGCGTCAGGTCGAACCACGCCTGGCCGGAAGCGTCGTACCGCTGCGGCGGCATGGCTTCCTCCAGCGCGCCGGTCAGCACGCCGTCGGCATCGTAGATTTCCAGGAACGAGAACTGGCCGCGCGCGGTGGGCCGCGCCTTCAGGTAGGCGCGCAGCGCCGCGGGGTCGTGCAGCGTGGCCGCCGGCAGCGACTCCGCCAGCGCCAACAGCATCGCCTTCTTGCCCGCCAGGTGCTCGTCGATGTGGGCGGCGGCGCCGGACAGCAAGGCATACTGCTGGCTGCCGATCACTTCCTTCATGTCGCGCTCGGCCAGCATCAGCGCCACCACCGTCACGATGACGGTGGCGCCCAGCACCAGCAGCATGACCAGGCCGCTGAGGCGCGACCTGAGGGTGGACGGCAGATACTGTTTCAACGCCATGAGCAGCGCCACTCACTAGAAAGATGATATCAAAGTATTACATGCTGCCCCCCGTTTGGCTATGGCTGTACTGCATAAACCCAACAAATTTGCGCGGATGACGGCCGCCGCGACGCCCAGCGCCGCCCGGTTTCGGGGTATAGTGATTGCCACCGAGACAATCCAATCGATCGCCATGCGAGCAGGCTCCGCTCCGGCCACGCCGTCCACCGCCCCATCCAGCCCCACACCGCTTGCGCTGGTGCTGCTGACCGCCTGCTACTACCTGATCGCCAACGCCAGCCTGATGCTGGCCTTCGCCCACACCAACGCCACCCCGGTCTGGCCGCCGTCCGGGATCGCCTTCGCCGCCGTCCTGCTGATGGGCCACGGGGCCTGGCCGGCCATCCTGCTGGGCGCGCTGGCCGCCAACCTGTCCACCTTCACCACCAACGGCCTGCCGTTCACCACCGGGCTGGTGACGGCCTCGCTGCTGATCGCGGTCGGCAATACGCTCGAGGCGCTGGCGGGCGCCTGGCTGATGCGCCGCTACACCGACACCTCGCGCCCATTGCGCCAGCTGCAGGACGTCTACAAGTTCGCCATTGTCGCGCTGCTGGTGTGCGTGATCAGCGCCGGCATCGGCAGCGCCACGCTGGTGCTGGGCGGCCTGGTGCCGGCCGGCGCCTTCAACACCGTGGCGCTGACCTGGTGGGTGGGCGACGTCGCCGGCATGCTGCTGGTGGCGCCGGCCATCCTGGCCTGGCGCCGGCGGCGCTGGCGTTGGCCGGCCGCGCTGGAGGGGGCGCTGTCGCTGCTGCTGCTGGCGGCGCTGATCGCCTGGATCTTCGGCCGCCGCTACACCTCGGACGATGATCCCGGCTGGCTGCCCTACCTGTTCATGGTGTGCGTGGCGTGGGCCTCCTACCGCTACGGCCTGCGCGGCGCCACGCTGTCGTGCGTGGCGACCGCCGGCGGCGCCGTGTTGTGCACCGTGCGCGGCCTGGGGCCGTTCGCGGTGGGCACGCTGAACGACGCGCTGATCGCGCTCGACAGCTTCGTCGTGCTGTGCAGCGTGATCGGCATGGTGCTGTGCGCCGACGCCAGCGAACGCCGGCGCATGAGCGGCGCGGTGCGCGGCCGCAGCGCCGCGCAGTGGGCCACGCTGCTGGTCGGCCTGGGCCTGACGGTGGTGGTCTGGCATCTGGTCGCGCTCAACACCGAGCGCCGCGCGCGCCAGCAGTTCGACACCGAATGCGGCGACATCACCGAACGCATCAGCGCCCGCATGGCCTTGTACGAATCGGGCCTGCGCGGCGCCCGCGCGCTGTTCAACGCGGAACCCGAACCCAGTCCCGCGCAATGGCGCGGCTACGTCGAGGCGCTCAACCTGCGGCACAGCTTCCCCGGCGTGATGGGGCTGGGCTACAGCCCGCTGGTGCAGGCCGGGCAGCGCGACGCGCTGGAGCGGCAGGTGCGCGCGCTGGGCCACCCGGACTTCCGCATCTGGACGCGGCCGGGCGCCAGCATGGGCGCGGCTTCGGCCCCGGTGCTGTACCTGGAGCCGTTCCAGGGCCAGAACCTGCGCGCCTTCGGCTACGACATGATGTCCGAGCCAATCCGCCGCGCGGCGCTGCTGGAGGCGGCGCGCACCGGCGAGCCGGTGCTGTCGGCCAAGGTGACGCTGGTGCAGAACGACACCGGCGAGGGCCGCCCGGGCTTCCTGATGTACTTCCCGATCTATCGCAAGCAGGACGGGCCGGCGCCGCGCATCGAGACGCTGCAGGGCTACACCACCAGCCCGATCCGCGCCGACGACATGATGGCCGGCCTGCTCGGCCCATCCGGCCAGGTGGTGCTGCTGGAGATCTTCGACGGCCCGGATCCCGCGCCCGCCGGCCGCCTGTACGCCAGCGGCGACCGCAGCGACAGCGACAAGCTGCAGTATCCGAACCCCTACCTGCGCACCGCGCCGCTGGTGCTGCTGCACCACCGCTGGACGCTGCGCTTCACCTCCCTCCCGGCGTTCGAGAATTCCATCGACCGCCAGAAGTCCCACATCGTGCTGCTGGCCGGCGCCATCATCAGCCTGTTGTTCTTTGGCGTGGTGCGGGCCCTGACCGCGCGCCAGGCCTACGCCGCCGCGCTGGCCGAGGAAAAGACCGCGGCGCTGCGCGAATCGGAAAGCTCGCTGATCGCCGCGCGCGATTTGGCGGAGGCGGCCAGCCGCGCCAAGTCCGAGTTCGTCGCCAACATGAGCCACGAGATCCGCACGCCGCTCAACGCCGTGCTGGGCATGACCCACCTGCTCAACAACACCGCGCTCTCGCCCGACCAGCAGAAATACCTGGAGATGATACGGTCGTCCGGCAACTCGCTGCTCAGCATCCTGAACGACGTGCTGGACTTCTCCAAGATCGAGGCCGGCCGCATGGAGCTGGCGCCGGCGCCGTTCCAGCTGAGCGCCGTGCTGGAGGCCATCGCCACCATCATGACGGTCAACTCCGGCGAGAAGGACCTGGAACTGGCGATCGGCGTCGAGGCCGACGTGCCGCAGTCGCTGGTGGGCGACGGCCACCGCCTGCAGCAGATCCTGATCAACCTGGTCGGCAACGCCATCAAGTTCACCGAAAAGGGCTCGGTGACGGTGCTGGTCGAGCGTGCCGGCGGCGGCAGCGACGGTCCGGTCACGTTGCGTTTCACGGTGCGCGACAGCGGCATCGGCATCCCGCCCGACCAGCTGGCGCAGTTGTTCGCGCCGTTCTCGCAGGCCGACGCCTCGATGACGCGCCGCTTCGGCGGCACCGGGCTGGGACTGGCCATCTCGCGCCGCATCGCCGCGCTGATGGGCGGCGAGATCGCCGTGCAAAGCGACGCCGGCGTCGGCAGCGCCTTCATGCTGACGGTGCCGCTGCAGCGCGGCGCCGACCTGCCGCAGGCCGGCACGCCGCTGCCGGCCCAGCACCTGCTGGTGGTGGACGACGACGCGGTCAGCGCCGACTACCTGTGCCGCACCATCGGCGCGCGCGGCTGGAGCTGTGAGCGCGCAGCTTCGGGCGAACAGGCGCTGGCCCTGCTGCGCGCCGCCGCCGCGCGCTACGACGCCATCCTGGTCGACTGGGACATGCGCGGCATGAACGGCCTGGAAACCATGCAGGCCATCCGCGCCGCCATGCCGCGGGACTGCCCCGCCATCATCCTGATGGTGAGCGCGTTCGGCCAGGGCAAGCTGCTGCACACCGACGGCGCCGACGCGGCCAACGCGGTGCTGCTCAAACCCGTCACGATGGCGCGCCTGAACGAGACCTTGCCGCAGGCGCTGGCCGGCACGCCGGCGGCGGCCAGCGCCGACGCCGGCGCGCCGGCCGGCCAGCGCATCGACGGCGTGCGCATCCTGCTGGTGGAGGACAATCCGATCAACCAGCTGGTGGCCAAGAGCATGCTGTCCTACGCCGGCGCCCACATCGAGGCGGTCGACAACGGCCGCGCCGCGCTCGACCTGCTGCGCACCGAGGCCCACCGCTACGACCTGGTGCTGATGGACGTGCAGATGCCGGAGATGGACGGCTTCGAGGCGACCACCCGCATCCGCAACGAGCTCAAACTGGAGCTGCCGGTGCTGGCCATGACGGCCGGCGTGATGCTGTCCGAACGCGAGCAATGCATCGCCTCGGGCATGAACGACTTCATCGCCAAGCCGATCGACGTCGAGCAGATGCTGCGCGCGATCACCCGCAACCTGCCCGCCGCCCAGCGCGCCGCCGCCGGCCGCTGAAGTCCTCACGCCCCGCCCCGGTTGTGTTCCCGAAAAAATTAATGTAGTATTCTAAATGCCAGTTTAATTTCAAGCGCCATCCAGTCCATCATGAACCCACTGCCCCTGACTCCCGAATCGATCGCCACCCTGGTCCACGAGTTCTACGACGAGGTGCGCGCGGACCCCGTGCTGCAACCGGTGTTCGACGGCGCCATCGGCGACAACTGGACGCCGCACCTGGCCCGCATGGTCGACTTCTGGTGCACCGTCATGCTGGGCAGCCGCAATTTCCAGGGCAACGTCTTCGGCAAGCACATGCTGCTGAACGGCGTCACGCCGGACCATTTCCTGCGCTGGCTGACGCTGTTCGAAGCCGCCGCCACCCGCCTGTTCAACCCCGCCGACGCGGCCGAATTCAAGACCGTCGCCCGCCGCATCGCCGCCAGCCTGCAATACGGGTTTTTCGGCGAAGTGAAAGTCGCCTCACCCCAGGAGCCGTCATGAAAACCATTCCCGCCAACGTCGTCCACTACCGCAGCAGCCCGGTCTTCACGCAGGACACCGTGCCGGCCGCGCTGCGACGCGCCCACACCACCGCCGACGACGTGTGGGGCCGCATCACCGTGCTGGAAGGCAGCCTGCTGTACCGCATCACCGATCCGTCGCAACCGGCCGAGGAAGTGCTGCTCACACCCGAGCGCCACGGCGTGGTCGAACCGCGCGTCGAACACGAAGTGCAGGTGGTCGGGCCGGTGCGCTTCCAGGTCGACTTCCACCGCTAACCCACCCAACACGGAACCACCATGAACATCGACAAATTCAAGCACCAGCACATCGACATCCTGAGCGCCATCGACGACCTGCGGCGGCTGGTACAAACCGGCATCGCCGAACACGCGGCCGACATCTCGCAGCGCATCGTCGCCATGAGCGGCGTGATCAAGCTGCACCTGGCGGTCGAGGACCGCACGCTCTACCCCGCGCTGGAGGCCAGCGGCAACGCGATGTTGGCCGGCATGAGCCAGCGCTACCGCAGCGAGATGGACGGCATCGCCGGCGACTACCTGGGCTTCGCCGGGCGCTGGAACACGCCGCGCCAGCTGGCCGAACATCCCGAGACTTTCCGCGACGAGGCCAACCGCGTGCTCAGGACCCTGTACGAGCGCATGAAAAGAGAGGACCGCGAGTTCTATCCCGCCATCGAATCGGCCCGCATCGTGGTCTAGCGTTTTTCGGCCGGATTGGCCTCCCGCAGGCAGCGATTGGTCTCCTAGAATGGACGCATCAACCACTTCGAAGGAGCACACCATGAACGCACGTATCGATTTCTACAACGCCTCGCCGGACGCGATGAAGGCCATGATCGCGCTGGAGGTCGCGGTCAACAAGCTGGGACTGGAGGCGCCGCTGCTGGAACTGGTGAAGCTGCGCTCGTCGCAGATCAACGGCTGCGCCTACTGCGTCGACATGCACACCACCGACGCCCGCAAGGCCGGCGAGGCCGAGCGGCGCCTGCACGGCGTGGCGGTCTGGCGCGAGACGCCGTTCTTCACCGAGCGCGAACGCGCCGCGCTGGCGTGGACCGAGGCGCTGACCCAGCTGGCCGCCACCCACGCGCCGGACGCCGACTACGAACTGCTGCAGGCGCACTTCTCGCCCAAGGAGCAAGTGGACCTGACGCTGGCGATCAATACCATCAACGGGTGGAACCGCCTGGCCGTCGGCTTCCGCAAAATGCCGCCGCCAATTGTGTCGTAAACGTCAAGGTCCAGCCAGGCCGGCAAGCCGCCGAAAACCCCGTCCATATCAAGGACAGCCCTTAGGCAAGCTTGCCGTTTGCATCACGTGATAACGCTCCCAACATGCAATTTGTTGCCGATGAACAACGGGAATGTGACAATTTGCCAGAAAAACACCCACGCCACCGCCGCTCCGGGCCACACTAAAAAAAGCGCACAACACCACATATAAAGTCGCCATTAACCTACGGAGGGGTACACGATGAAACAACCCAAGCTTGCGATCACCACCTTAGCAGTCCTCAGTGCCCTGGCCGCGTCCGCGCATGCGCAGGACAGCATGCCCATCACCGTCAGCGGCTTCGGCACCGGCGCCCTGACCATGACCAACTCCGACCAGGCCGAATTCAACCGCGTCAACCAGGCCTCCGGCGTCGGCAAGGACGCCCGTCCCGGCGTCGACTCCAACCTCGGCATCCAGGCCACCGCCAAGTGGAGCGACACCATCTCGTTCACCGCGCAGGGCCTGGTGCGCAAGTCCGGCAACAACGACCAGTTCGGCGCCGAGCTGGCATGGGCCTTCGCCAAGATCAAGCTCAACGACGACTTCTCGCTGCGCCTCGGCCGCGTCGGCCTGCCGGTCTACATGATCTCCGACGTGCGCAACGTCGGCTACGCCAACACCATGCTGCGCCCGCCCAATGAGGTGTACCGCCAGGTCACGGTCGACAACGCCGACGGCGGCGACGTGGTCTACCAGCACAGCTTCGGCGACACCACCGTCACCGCGCAGGCCGCGATCGGCCGCTCCAAGGTGCGCGCGCCGGGCAATTACTACGTCGATTTCAAGCCGGTGATCTCGACCCAGCTGGTGGTCGAGAACGGCCCGTTCACCTATCGCCTGGGCCGCTCGCAGGCCAACTTCGGCATCTACGACAACGCCAGCCTGACCGGGCTGGTCGCCACGCTGAACAAGGTCGGCCTGACCTCGGTGGCGAACGAGGTCAAGCTCACCGACATCAAGGGCACCTTCACCTCGGCCGGCATCGCGATGGACTACAACAACATCATCGGCCAGGCCGAATACGCCAAGCGCAAGACCGAATCGCGCCTGGTGCCGGACACCAGCTCCTGGTACATCATGGCAGGCTACCGCTACGGCAAGTTCGTGCCGTTCATCGTGCACGGCGACGTCAAGCAGGACAGCATCCGCGACTTCGCCTCGATGCCGACCACCGGCCCGCTGGCCGCGCTGACCGCCGGCACCAACGCCGCCATCAAGTCGGGCCTGCAATCGACCACCGGCATCGGCCTGCGCTGGGACTTCTACAAGTCGGCCGCGTTCAAGGTGCAGATGGACCGCATCAAGACACGTGACGGCGCCGGCTACTTCCTCAACCCCAAGCCAGGCTTCGCAGGCAGCACCGTCAACGTGTACGCCGCCGCCATCGATTTCGTCTTCTGAGGAGAATCCACATGAAAACGACTATCGCAAAAGTATTGCTGGCGGCCGGCGCATGGCTGGCCGTGGCGCCCGTGTTCGCGACCGAGATCGTGGTCATCGTCAGCCCGAAGAATCCGGCCACCCGCATGTTCAGCGAACAGGCGGCCCAGTTCTTCCTCGGGAAGTCGACGCTGTTCACGCCGATCGAGCACACCGACGGCCCGCTGCGCAACGAGTTCTATAAAAAAGTGCTGGACAAGGACTCGACCCAGGTCAAGGCCATCTGGTCCAAGCTGGTGTTCACCGGCAAGGCCAGCGCACCAAAGGAGTTCGGTTCCAGCGCCGAGGTGAAGAAGGCCGTCGCGGCAGATCCGCAGGCCATCGGCTACATCGAGAAGTCGCAGGTCGACGACACCGTCAAGGTCATCCTGACGGTGCAGTAAGCCCGCGGAACACAGCACAAGGCGCCGCGAGGCGCCTTTTTTTTCAGCCCTCGACCACGATGGCCGGCCGCAGCCGCTTGCGCGACGCCTTCGCGTGCGGCACCCAGGCGTGGGTCTGCCAGCGGCGCCACATGATCAGGCCGCGTATCCATTCGTCGGCCGCGTAGGCGATCCACACGCCCGGCAAGCCCCAGCCCAGCACCACGCCCAGCAGCCAGCTGCCGCCGGCCAGCACCAGCAGCATCGACAAGGCGCCCGCCATCACGGGAAAGCGCGCGTCGCCAGCCGCGCGCAGCGCGTTGATCACCACCAGGTTGAAGGTGCGGCCCGGCTCCAGCGCCACGGTCAGCCACAGCAGCGTGGCGCCGGCCGCGATGATCTCCTGGTCCTGCGTGAACCAGCCCAGCAGCCAACGGCCCATCAGCGCGGCGCCGGCCGCGATCAGCACGCACACCACCAGCCCGCGCCCCAGCGCCCGCCGCACCACGCCGTGGGCCTCGCGCAGCCGCCCGGCGCCGATCAGGTAGCCCACCACGATCTCCACCGCCAGTCCGGTGGCGATGCTGAACATCATCACCCCGCCCATCAGCTGCAGCACATAGGCCTGCGTGGCCAGCGATTTGGCCCCCAGCTCGGCCGCCGTGGCCACGCTGACCATGAAGGCCAGCCGCCAGGCGATGTTCTCGGCCGCGCCGGGCAGGCCGATGTGCAGCACCGCGCCCAGTTCGCGGCGCGGCAGGCGCCACCAGTCGTCGCGCGCCACGTGGATGTGCAGGTGCACGCGCCACATCAGCAGGTGCAGCGCCAGGCCGATGGCGCGGCTGGCCGCCAGCGCCACCGCGTAGCCAGGCAGGCCCATGGCCGGCAACGGCCCCCAGCCGTGCATCATCGGGATCGCCAGCGCCAGGTGGCTGACGTGCATGATCACCAGCACCACCAGCGTGTCGCGCGTGCGCAGGTGGGCCCGCATCACGCTGGCCATCGAGGCATTCCAGGCGTCGAGCAGCATGGCCGGCGCCAGCGCCTGCAGGAACGGCGCCGCCAGCGGCAGCACCTCGGCCGGCGCGTTGAGCAGGCGCAGCAGGCCGTGCGCGCCCAGCAGCGCCATCAGGCCGGTGACCGCGCCCAGCCAGGTGCTGGCGCCGACCACCGCGCAGGCCACGCGGTTGGCGGCCTCGCGCTGGCCGCCGCCGAGGTTTTGCGTGACCACCACGCTGACGCCGGCGCCGATGATGCGGAACAAAATGAACAGCGTTGCCGACACCTGGCTGGCGATGGCGAAGGCGCCGCCCGCCTCGTCCGAGATGCGCGACGCCAGCGCGGTGCCGATGACGCTGGAGGCGATCGCCAACCCCAATTCGACCAGCAGCGGCCAGGCCAGGTTGAACATGGGCGGAGTGCGGATCGGGGTTTTGGCGGCGGGCATGTGGTTCCGGAAGGTGAATGTTGCTAACAAGTCTTAGTTTATATCAACTGGAAGCGCTGTCAGTGCAACCATTGAAACAATCTATGGCTGTAGAATCGTTAGCAAAGGATACACTTTCGCTGATTCAACCAGACACAACTATCATAGTGCGATTTACTCCCTCCACCGTCGTCCGTTTGTGCGCCTTGCTGCTGGGCCTGCTAGGCGGGTGGGCCAACGCCCAGGCGTTGACCGTGTTGTATCCCGACATCGGCGAGCCCTACCGCACCGTGTTCATGGAAATCCTCCAGGGCATCGAGGAGCAATCCCGGATCAGGCCGCGCACGATCGCGCTGTCGGCCGGCAGCGATCCGGCGGAACTGCGCAACGCCCTCAAGAACGGCAAGGTGGTGATCGCCCTCGGCCGCCAGGGCTTGAAGGCGGCCTCCATGCTCGATCCGGCGCAGGCCGTGGTGATCGGCGGCGTCGGCACGGTGCCGGACGCCGACCGCCTGAGCGGCATCAGCCTGACGCCCGATCCGGCCCTGCTGTTCGCCATGCTCAAGAGCCTGCTGCCTGGCATGCGCCGGGTGCTGGTGGTGTACAACCCGGCCGCCAACGAGGCGCAGATCCGGCTGGCCCGCGAGGCGGCCCGCAACCTGGGGCTGGAGCTGGTCGCGCTGGAGGCGCACGACCTGGCCGGCGCCGCGCGCGCCTACGAGGCCCAGTTCGCCGCCGCCGATGGCCACCGCGACGCGCTCTGGCTGCCGCAGGACGCCACCACCGTCGAGGAAACCACCATCCTGCCGCTGGTGCTGAAGGAGTCGTGGAGCCGCAGCCTGCCGGTGTTTTCCAGCAGCGTGCTGCACGTCAAGAAAGGCGTGTTGTTCGGCCTGTATCCGAACAATGTGCAGCTGGGCCGCGACCTGGCCACGCTGGCGCTGTCCCTGCAAAACGGCGAAGCGCCGAAGCGCGGCGTGACGCCGTTGCGCGCGGTGCGCAGCGCGCTCAATTCCCGCACCGCCAGCCACATCGGCTTGAATCTTGTCGCCAGCCAACAACGGAGCTTCGACGCGGTCTTCCCCGAGCCCTAGCGCCCCGGCCGCTCGCGGCAATTTAATTTCCAGATTGCAAAGTCTCGGCTTATACTATGAAAGCATCTGAAGCGGGCCCGTCCTGGCGCCGTGATAGCCATGCGGCAAAGTATGATAAAAAAGACACTATTAAAACTACGGCGGCTGAGGCGCGCCGGCGCCCTGCTGCTGGCCGGCGTGACCGGCGCGGCCCAGGCGGGCGGCGGCGTGATGCCGTCGGGCATAGCCTTGGTCAGCGCCAGCGCCGCCCACGGCGGCATGCTGCTGGCGCCGATGGATCCGCCCGCACAGCCCTTGCAAAACCCGTTGCAAACCCCGCAGGCACCGTTGCGCGACGACGTGCGCCCCGTCACCCTTGCCCAGCTGGAAGACCAGCTGCGCCGTCCCGAATTGCAGGCCTCGATCGGCAAGGGCAGCATCGCGGTCGTCTATCCCAACGTCGAGGAGCCGTTCCGCTCGGCCTTCATCGCCATGATCCAGGGCATCGAGGAGCGCACCAAGCTCAAGGTGCGCAGCTATCCGGTCGATCCCAAGGTCGACACGGCCGAACTGAACGCCACCCTCAAGCGCAACGGCACCAAGGTGGTGATCGCGCTGGGGCGCCAGGGCCTGAACGCCACCGCCGGCCTGGACCGCGAGATCGCCGTGCTGGCCGGCGGCGTGCTGCTGCTGTCCGACGCCGAGAACGTCATGGGCATCAGCATGACGCCCGATCCGGCCATGCTGTTCTCGCGCCTGCGCGCGCTGCTGCCGGAACTCAAGCGCGTGATCGTGGTCTACAACCCGCAGAAGTCCGAATGGCTGGTCAAGCTGGCGCGCGACGCGGCCAAGGCGCAGGGGCTGGAATTGCAGGCCCACGTGGCCGGCGACCTGGCCCGCGCGGCCCAGCTGTACACGCAGCTGATCGGCGCCGCCGACAACCGCCACGACGCCGTCTGGCTGCCGCACGACAGCACCACCGTCGAGGAAAGCACCATCCTGCCGCTGGTGCTGCGCGAATCGTGGAACAGCGGCGTGCCGCTGTTCTCCAGCAACGTGCTGCACGTGAAGAAAGGCGCGCTGTTCGCCATGGTGCCCGACAACGTCGAGCTGGGCCGCACGCTGGCCGCCTCGGCGCTGGGCGTGATCGCCGGCGATGTGCGGCGCCGCCCGCTGGTGCCGCTGCGCGAGCTGCAAACCGCCATCAACCTTCGCACCGCCAGCCACATCGGCCTGCACCTGGGCGCCTCGCAACAGCGCAGTTTTGACTTTGTCTATCCTCAGCCCTGATGATCTCCATAGTCCGTAATTTCTTACGCAATACCGGTTTCCAACGACAGTTGACCGTCATCGTCTCCGGCGCCATCCTGGGCCTGGCCGTGTTTTCGGCGCTGATGAACTCGTGGGAAGCCAACGCCCGCATGCGCGACTACTTCATCGGCCAGGGGCAGCGCATCGCCGACAACCTGGCGCGCCAGAGCACGCTGGCGCTGCTGTTCCACTCGGCCGAGAACGCGCGCGAGGTGGTCAACTCCACGCTGTCCTTCCCGGACGTGGCGGCGCTGCAGATCATGGACGCCAAGGGCAAGGTGCTGCTGTCGCGCGTGGTGGCGGGCGCCACCCTGGACGTGGCCAACATGAACCTGCCGCCGTCCGCGCACGCCGGCCTGGTCGGCGAGACCTCCAACGGCTGGCTGTTCACCGCGCCGGTGTACGGCGGCCAGAGCGAGGCCTCGCCGTTCGAGTTGCAGGAGCACCAGCAGCAGTTGCTGGGCTATGTCCACGTGCAGATCGCCAAGAGCACGCTCAAGCGGCTGACCTGGTCGCTCTTGCTGGGCAACCTGGCGCTGACCTTGTCGTTCGCCGTGGTGCTGCTGGTGCTGGGCCGCCTGCTGACACGCCACATGATCAATCCGCTCAACGCGCTGTCGACGCTGATGCGCCGCGCCGAGGCGGGCGAGTCCGGCATGCGCGCCGCGCCGGCCGGACCGCGCGACCTGATCGAGATGGCGCACGCCTTCAACCAGATGATGAACGTGCTGGAGCAGCGCGAGGCCGAACTGAAGGACTCGCGCGATGCCGCCGTCAACATGGCGCAGATGAAGGCGCAGTTCGCCGCCACCGTCAGCCACGAGGTGCGCACGCCGCTCAACGGCGTGGTCGGCATGCTCGACATGCTCAAGGAAACCCGCCTGACGCCGCGCCAGCAGGAGTTCGTCGATGTGGCGTGGAACTCGTCGCGCACGCTGATCGCGCTGATCAACAACATCCTCGACTTCTCCAAGATGGAAGCGGGCAAGCTCAAGCTGGAGGAGACCGAGTTCTGCCTCGGCACCCTGCTGTCCGAGGTGCTGGAACTGGTGGCCCGCCCGGCGCAGCAGAAAGGCGTGGCCCTGAACTGGACCGTCGCGCCCGACGTGCCGGCCCGCATCGCCGGCGATTCGCTGCGGCTGCGCCAGATCCTCATCAACCTGGTCGGCAACGCCGTCAAGTTCACCGACCACGGCCAGGTGGCGGTCGATGTCGCGCTGGCGCCGGGCGACGCGTTCGGCCTGCGCTTCGAAGTGCGCGACACCGGCATCGGCATGAGCGAGGACGTGCGGCGCCACCTGTTCGAAGCCTACGTCCAGCCCGACCCCAGCACCACGCGCCGCTACGGCGGCACCGGCCTCGGCCTGGCCATCTGCAAGCAGCTGGTCGAGCTGCTGGGCGGCGAGATCGGCGTCGACAGCGTAACCGGCGCCGGCACCACCTTCCGCTTCACCATCGCCTGCCGCGCCGCGCAGGCGGCGCCGCCGCTGCCGATGCGCCCGCCGGTCGGCGCGCCCGCCGTGGCGCTGCCGCCGCCGGTGCTGAGCCCAGTGCCGATGCCGGAACGCCAGTTCCGCGTGCTGGTGGCCGAGGACAACCGCACCAACCAGATGGTGGCCGCCGGCATGCTGGCGATGAACGGCTGCGTGTGCGAATTCGCGGCCGACGGCGTCGAGGCCGTGCGCGCCGCCCAGCGCGAGCGCTTCGACCTGATCCTGATGGATTGCAGCATGCCGGAGATGGACGGCTACGAAGCCACTGCCCACATCCGCCTGGCCGAGCTGGCCATGGGCCGGCGCACGCCGCTGGTGGCGATGACCGCCAACACCCAGGCCGGCGACGCCGAGAAATGCCTGGCCGCCGGCATGGACGACTACCTGGCCAAGCCGATCACGCTGGTCGAGCTGCGCCACAAGCTGGAGAAATGGCTGCCGCACGGCGGCCCGCTGGCGACGCCTGTCCAGCACGCCGCCCCCGCCCCGGCCAGCGCCATCGCGCGCGGCTACGGCGGCCCCTGCCCTGTCGATCCGGAGGTGTTCGACAAGCTGCGCGAAGTGCTGGGCGACACGCTGCCGCACGCCGTCACGCCGTACCTCGAGGACACGCCCGCCTGCCTGGAGGAACTCGAACAAGCCGTGCAGGCCGGCGACATGGCCACCGCGCGCGCCCGCGCGCACGCGCTCAAGGGCTCGTCCGGCAACTTCGGCGCCGAGACGCTGGCGCAGCTGGCGCAGCAGGCCGAGCACTTCGCGGCCGAGCAACAGCCCGAGCAGATCGAACCGCTGCTGGCGCCGCTGCGCGCGCATTACGAGGCGCTGGCCGCCTTCCTGCGCGCCGAGATCAGCGACGCCGCTCCGCCGCAGGCGCAGGTGGCCGACGACCGCCCGCAAGTGCTGGTGGTGGACGACGACCGCAGCACCCGCAGCACCTTGCGCCACACGCTGCAACGCGACGGCTTCCACGTCGAGGAGGCGGCCGACGGCGCCGCCGCGCTGGCGATGCTGGCGCGTTTCCAGCCCGACGTGATCCTGATGGACGCGATGATGCCGGTGATGGACGGCTTCACCGCCTGCGCCCGCATGCAGGAACTGCCCAACGCCGGCGCCGTGCCGGTGCTGATGATCACCGCGCTGCAGGACAACTCGTCGGTCGAGCGCGCGTTCGCCGCCGGCGCCAGCGACTACATCCCCAAGCCCATCCACTACGCCGTGCTGTCGCAGCGGGTGCGCAGGATCATCGAGGCCAATCGCGCCGAGAAGCGCATCCGCCACCTGGCCTACAACGACGTGCTGACCAACCTGCCCAACCGCACCCTGTTCTTCGAGCTGCTGGCATCGAGCATCGACCAGGCCCGCGTGGCCGCCGACGGCCGCCAGGTGGCCGTGCTGTTCATGGATCTGGACCGCTTCAAGTACGTCAACGACAACCTCGGCCATGACGTCGGCGACCGCTTGCTGCAGGCCGTGGCCCAGCGCGTGCGCCAGACCGTGCGCGCCGACGACGCCGTGGCGCGCCTGGGCGGCGACGAATTCACCGTCGTCCTCAACGAGCTCGACAGCCCGGCAGCGGCCGCCACCGCCGCCCACAACATCGTGCGCGTGCTGTCGGCGCCGTTCCCGATCGACGGCCACGACATCTTCGTCACCGCCAGCGTCGGCATCGCCATGTATCCGCACGACGGCGGCGACGTCGCCACCCTGGTCAAGCACGCCGACAGCGCCATGTACCGCGCCAAGCGCACCAACACCGGCTTCCAGTTCTACGAGGCGTCGATGGAGCATTCGATCTCCGAGCACGTGCGGCTGGAGAGCGACCTGCGGCGCGCGATGGAACAGCAGCACCAGCTGGAGGTCTACTACCAGCCGCAGTCGAGCCTGTGCAGCGGCAAGATCATCGGCATGGAGGCGCTGGTGCGCTGGCGCCATCCGACGCGCGGCATGATCCCGCCGGTGGACTTCATCCCGCTGGCCGAGGAGACCGGCCTGATCAATCCACTGGGCGACTGGGTGCTGCGCACCGCCTGCGCGCAGCTGCAGCAGTTCCTGGCGGCCGGCCTGCCGCCGATGCGGGTGGCGGTCAACCTGTCGGTGCGCCAGCTGCTGCAGAAGGATTTCGCCGCCTCGGTCGAGGCCGTGCTGGCCGACACCGGCCTGCCGCCGCAGCTGCTGGAGCTGGAGATCACCGAGAGCACGCTGATGGAGAACGCCCAGGACACGCTGGCCGCGCTGCACCGGCTGCACTCGCTGGGCGTGCGCCTGTCGATCGACGACTTCGGCACCGGCTACTCGTCGCTGTCCTACCTCAAGCGCTTCCCGGTCGACATCATCAAGATCGACCGCTCCTTCGTGCGGGACGTGCCGCAGGATGCCGACGACGCCGCCATCATCAGCGCCATCATCGCGCTGGCCCACAGCCTGCGCCTGGAGGTGGTGGCCGAGGGGGTGGAAACGGCGGCGCAGTTGCAGTTCCTCCAGGGCCGCGAGTGCGACCTGATGCAAGGCTTCTACCTCAGCCCGGCGGTGCCGGCGGAGCAGTTCGCCGAACTGGTACGACGACATGTAGACACGGCTACAACAGTCGCGGCGAAGATCTGCTAATTTTTACACATCGACAACAGCGGGCAGGCTAGAATCAAAAAAACGACACAGGAGATAGCATGTTGAAAGCGTCGAGCGCCCACCGGCTGTACTGGACCGCGGCACTCGCCCTGCCGCTGCTCGCGAACCACGGCACGGCCCACGCCGACCCGGTCAGCGAAGAGGACGAACTGGCGATGGTCTACGGCGCCAGCGACAGCGTCAGCATCGCCACCGGCAACCTGCAAACGCTGCGCCGCGCGCCGGCCGTGGCCACCGTCATCACGGCGGCCGACATCGCCGCCATGGGCGCCACCGATCTCGACCAGGTGCTCGAAAGCGTGCCCGGCGTGCACGTCAACCGCACGCCCAACAGCAATTCGCCGCTGTACGTGGTGCGCGGCATCGTCAGCGCCTACACGCCGCAGATCCTGATGCTGCAAAACGGCGTGCCCATCACCACATCCTACGTCGGCAACAAAGGCAACATCTGGGCCGGCTATCCGGTGGAGCACATCGCCCGCATTGAAATTATCCGCGGCCCCGGCTCGGCGCTGTACGGCTCGGACGCCTATTCCGGCGTCATCAACATCATCACCAAGGGGCCCGGCGAAGTGCTGGGCACGGAAGTCGGCGCCCGCGCCGGCACCTTCCACAGCTACGACGGCTGGGTGCAGCACGGCGGCAAGCTCGGCCCGGTCGAGATCGCGGCCTACCTGCGCGTGGGCCGGACCGACGGCAACGACCGCATCATCGAAGCCGACGCGCAAAGCCGCAACGACGCGCTGTTCAAGACCCACGCCAGCCTCGCGCCCGGCCGGCTCAACAACCAGTACAAGGCCATCGACGGCAACCTGGACCTGGTCTACGGCCAATGGCGCGCCCGCTTCGGCTACAAGAAGCGCTACGACATGGGCACCGGCGCCGGCATCGCCTCGGCGCTGGATCCGCTGGGCCGCCAGCAAAGCGAACGCATCACCGGCACGCTGGCCTGGGCCCAGCCGCAGCTGACGCGCGACTGGGGCGTGGGTGCAAGCCTCAGCAGCCAGCAATACTCGCAGGAAGTCAGCGCCATCTACCAGCTGCTGCCGCCCGGCCTGACCTTCCCGACCGGCACCTTCCCGAACGGCATGCTGGGCGCGCCGGAAACCTACGAGCGCAACTACCGCCTGGCCGGCTACGCCGACTACAACGGCTTCAGCGATCACCACGCGCGCATCGGCGCCGGCCATGACGACCTGGAACTGTACCGCGCGCAGGAGTTCCGCAATTTCAACTACGCGCCGAACGGCACACCCATTCCCTTGCCGGCCGTGATCGATGTCACCAACACCACGCCGTTCATGCGGCCGCAGCGGCGCAAGGTCGACTACCTGTACCTACAGGACGAATGGAACTTCGCCAAGGACTGGAACCTGACCGCCGGCATCCGCCACGACCATTACTCGGACTTCGGCGGCACCACCAATCCGCGGCTGGCGCTGGTGTGGGACGCCAGCTTCGACCTGACCGCCAAGCTGCTGTACGGCCGCGCCTTCCGCGCGCCGGCCTTCCTGGAAAGCTACGGCATCAGCAATCCGGTCGCGCTCGGCAATCCGAACCTCAAGCCCGAACGCAACGCCACCACCGAGATGTCGTTCAACTGGCAGGCGCGCACCGATGCCACCGTCAACCTGACCTTCTATCGCTACGATATGAAGAACATCATCCGCACCGTGGTCAACCCGGTGCCGGGCACGGGCGCCACCTACGCCAACGCGGGCGACCAGCGCGGCCACGGCGTCGAGCTGGAATCGAACTGGAACGTGACACGCGACCTGCACCTGTCCGGCAACTACGCGTGGCAGCGCTCGACCGACCAGACCAGCCACACCGACGCTGGCTACGCGCCGCGCCAGCACGCCTACGGCCGCGCCGATTGGACCTACGCCAACGGCTACCAGGCCGGTGCGCAGCTGAACTGGGTGGCGGGCCGCGAACGCGCCTTTGGCGACGCCCGTCCCGCCATCGCCGACTACACCACGGTGGACCTGACGCTGGCGACCCGCAACGGCCGCAACCAGTGGAACTTCGCGCTGGCGCTGCGCAACGCCTTCAACGCCGACGTGCGCGAACCGAGCCCGGCTCCAGGCCTGAGCCTGCCGCACGATCTGCCGATGGCGCCGCGCACCATCTCGCTGCAGGCGTCGTACAAGATGTAGGCAACCGTTCGGCGCGGCGGCGGACGAACGTCCGTCGCCGGCCGGATCGACTGAATATCTCGTGGAGTTGGACCAATTTACTCGGCGCGAAACCTCAACGTCGGCTTGGACCATCGGGATTGAATCTACCTTGGTGATCTTGATAAAGCCATTCGCATTCCGAGATTTTTCAAATTCTCCATGGGGCACTCAGTACAGCGCCCACGAAAATAGACACCTTTATTGCCCACGCTATAGACCAGTTTAAGGCGTGGAAGGTAGTACCAGATCGTTGCGCTCCTTTACCTCATCGAAGTTGATCTCAAAGACGCGACCATTGCTCACTATCAGTTTGTCACTGATACGGCGCACGTTGGCAGGATTTGCGTGAGGCACAGCCTGTGCTCGATAATAAAGATTACGCTTATCTCTCGACCATTCCGTCTCTTCGGAATCAGGTTCATCGTCATTCACGGGCGCGGTTAATTGTGCATTCAGCACCTCGAACGACGCAGGATCAGCACCGTCTATAAGTTTCCATTGATTGAAGACGTGATGACCGTCGGTGGCATAGCGCGGAGCCGTGCTCCCAGCGCGGCTCCAGGTGCGTAAATTTTCCAGCTGGACAATGCCCTCAAGTGGCCAAAAGTTGCGACTCTCGGCGATGTTTTGAGTGTCGAACCTGCCAAACGTAGAGCTGACGGAAAATTCGCGCACCGTCACATGAAAGTACGGTTTTCCATTGATCACGGCGAAGAACCTTCCTCGTTCATCCTTTATACGTGTTTTGCACGGAGTGGTATGGAGCACCTTGGAGTCATTGTCCATCCACTGCTCACGACAACTTTTAACTGTTCGCGCTTTAGCGCAGTTCACATGTGCAACTAACAACGCAACTACCAATACTGCGAAAAAAATTCTTGAAATCGAACTATGCATATGTCCCTCTTTAGTTCATTAGATAATCGTGTCAGCCCGCAAGCGAGTCAAACATGACGATGCGCTGTGAACGTTGACTAGCGTCAATGGAGCTGTAACTGACCGAGAGGCGGTGGGTACTGTGGAGGTGTACTGTCAACAGCGGAACTCTTGTTTCGACAACTGACGAGTTACGCAGCGCTAAATCGGCTAGCTCTTGAAACTTGATCAAAGAAAAACCATGAGCACATATCAGAACTTTTTAGATTTTTTTTCGACCAACAACAAAGAACGTCTAGACGGAATCGGTGAAAACTATTTTTCTGAGTTGACCACCGAGGAAAGAGAAATGGCTTTCGACTTTCTCTTGGGTCGTGTCAAGTCAGGCGGAGACGAAGAGAGCGTGAACGGACTGTTCCGCGCAAATCGTGCCCGTGCAGTGGAGCCGGTCAAGCGCATGCTGACGGAAGGCGCGCTGATTGGAGAGGCGGAAATCTCCGCCGCATGGAATCTGTATTACATTAAGAATGACGACAGTCTTCTTTCCATCTTCATCCATTTCATGGGCAGCCCCGATCCACGGCTAAGAGCCAAAGCGGCCTATTACGTGCCGTCCATTTTCAGCCATGAACTCATCTCCGGCTTGCAGGGCGTGATCCGTACGGAGACCGAACAATTACCCCGCATCCATGCGGTGAACAAGCTACTCGAGTGCTACGGCGTCAGCGAAGAGACGATGGACAAGAATCTGTATCTGCGCATCTTCAGGGATTTGCATGGCGAAGACTTGGAGAAGAAAGAAGCCGTCTTTAAGCAACTACACCGCTCGAATTAAGCGGCGCGGCGCAGGCTCCCTTCCTCCAGCTGTGGCAAAGCTTTGCGCGGAGCGCCAACGGGCAATTGATGCACGCGCTGCTTGCTCCAGCCACCGCCGTCGATCTTGAAGGAACCCACCAGCTGCGCCAGTTCGCGCGCCTGCTCCTGCATCGCATCGGCCGCTGCGGCGGCCTCCTCGACCAGCGCGGCGTTCTGCTGCGTGACGCCGTCCATGTCGCCGATGGCGGCGTTGACCTGCTCGATGCCGTGCTCCTGCTCGGCGCTGGCGGCGCTGATGGCCGACATGATGCCGGTCACCTTCTCCACGCTCAACACAATCTCCGCCATCGTCGCGCCGGCCGTCTGCGCCAGCTCGCTGCCGCTGGCGATGCGCTCGGCCGATTCGTTGATCAACTGCTTGATCTCCTTGGCCGCACTGGCCGAACGCTGCGCCAGGTTGCGCACCTCCGACGCCACCACGGCGAAACCGCGTCCCTGCTCGCCGGCGCGCGCCGCCTCCACCGCGGCGTTGAGCGCCAGGATGTTGGTCTGGAAAGCGATGCCATCGATCACACTGGTGATGTCGACGATCTTGTGCGCGTACTCGTTGATGCTGGCCATGGTCCGCACCACTTCCGACACCACTACCCCGCCCTTGCCCGCCACGTCCGACGCCGACTCCGCCAGACGGTTGGCCTGGCGCGCGTTGCCGCTGTTCTGCTTGACCGCCTCCGTCAACTCCACCATCGCCGACGCGGTTTCCTCCAGCGCGCCGGCCTGATGCTCGGTGCGGCGCGACAGATCCATATTGCCGTTGGCGATCTCGCGCGAGGCCGCATCGATGGCCACCGCGCCGTCGCGCACGCGGCCGACCGTTTCGGCCAGGCGGCCGGTCATGTGGCTCAGCGCATCGAACAGCTGGCCCATCTCGTCGCTGCGGCCGTGCTGGATGACGACGTGCAGTTCGCCCGCCGCCACCTGCCCGGCCAACGCCACCGCGCGCCGCAGCGGCAGCACGATGCTGCGGGTCAGCGCCAGCGCCAGCACCGCGCCCAGCGCCAGGGTCGCGAGTCCCATGACGACCAGCAGAACACGGCTACCCTGGAACTGGCTGGCCGACTGCGCCGCCAGCACCTTGGCCTGCTGCGTCTGGTAGGCCAGAAGCTTGTCCAGCGCACCGGTATAGCCCCCGAACACCGCCGCCATCTTGTTGTCCAGCAGATCGCCGACTTCCTGCGTGCGGCCGCCATCCTTCAACTTGAACAGCTCCGTGCGCAACGCCAGATAGGCGCGCTTGCGGGCGGCGACGGCGCGCAACAGTTCCGCTTCCGCGCCCTGCGCCGGCATCGCCGCCAGCCTGGCTTCCATCGCGGTGGCCAGCTTCTCGCCGGCGGTCAGCTGGGCCTGGAAGATGTCGCCCACTTCCAGGCTGTCGCTGCGCGCGATGGAGGTGGCGCGCAGCCCGTTCAATTCCACGATGCCCAGCAGCTCGGAGGTGAGCTGCTGCTTGGCCAGCTTCTCGTCGACCAGGTTGGAGGTGGTGTCGTTGGCCGTCTGCAAGCGCCACAGGGCCACCGCCGACATGCACGCCATCAACAACAACAAGGCCGCAAACGAGGCCATCACGCGTACACCGGTATTCAGCTTAGGGATTTTCATGACTTTTCAATAAAAGAAGTGCGTTTCGATCAAGATGGCGCCAGTATGCCGGGCAAATATGACGCCATTATTACCGTACGGCAATCTTTCGTCATATGTTTATTACGAAACAAAAGGTATTTTTGCGGAGCAACTTTTCGAATGACTCGTATATACTGGTTCCTCATACTCGCCTCCCATGAAAACCGTGAGCACACTCCCCATCGCCGAAGCCGAACTGCTGAAATCCGAACAAGACGCCGTGCTCGCGCTGAGCAAGCTGTTGCACATCTGGTACAACGAGGCCGGACTGCACGGCATGCTGCGCTCGCTCGACGCCACGCTGGCGCAGTGCCACGCCATCCGCGAGGAATTCGCCGCCGAGCCGCAGCGCGTTGACGCCGAACGCGGCGCCATCAGCCAGCACCTGGGCTTCATGCTGTCGTTGTGCGCAGACTGATAACACTCTTTTCTTTTGGTTAAGATGTAATAGCCCGGTAACAATTTCCCACTAGCATTACGGGCACTGAAGTCAACCAAAGGTTACAGCCCGTGGAGTTCAACGCCTCTCGTTTGCACCTGCCCCGTTTCCGCCTGTCCGTCGCCGCCGACCTGTGCGTCGAGACCGTCTCGGTGCCGTCCGACACCAGCAATTTCGGCGTGCTGGAGCTGTTCACCGAGCGCCGCGACTTGATGAGCTTGCCCGTGATCGAGGGCGACCGCCCTATCGGCCTGATCAGCCGAAACATCTTCATGTCGCAGATGTCCAAGCCCTTCTACCACGAGCTGTACGGCAAGAAGAGCTGCATCGCCTTCATGGACAAGGAACCGCTGATCGTCGACGCCGCCATGAGCATCGAGGCGCTGACCTTCCGCGCCGTCGAATCGGGCGAAAAGGCGCTGGCGGACGGCTTCATCGTCACCCGCGACGGCGGCCTGGCCGGCGTCGGCTTCGGCCTGCAGCTGATGAACGTGGTGGCCAATATGCAGGCCGAAAAGAACCGCCAGATCATGCACAGCATCGACTACGCCAGCGTGATCCAGCGCTCGCTGCTGCGTCCCTCCGACCTGGCGCTGCGCGAGGCGTTGACGGACGCGCACCTGGAATGGCAGCCGCGCGACGTCGTCGGCGGCGACTTCTATCACTTCGCGCATTACCCGGACGGCTGGTTCGCCGCCATCGCCGACTGCACCGGCCACGGCGTGCCGGGCGCCTTCATGACGCTGATCTCCTCGTCGACCCTGGCGCAGGCCTTGCAGCAACTGGGTCCGCGCGATCCGGCCGCGCTGATCGCCGAGGTCAATCGCGGCGTCAAGAGCATGCTGGGACAGGTCGACGAGCGCCACGGCCTGCACGGCGCCCCCGCCTCCAACGACGGCATGGACGCCGCCTTCCTGTGGTTCGACAACGCCAACCGCCAGTTGCACTTCGCCGGCGCCAAGCTGCCGCTGTTCCAGCTCGATCCCGACCAACAGGCGGTGCAAACGGTGGACGGCGACCGCATGGGCGTCGGCTACGTCGACACGCCGCTCGATTACGCCTGGACCAACAAGACCATCGCCATCCCGGAACGCAGCCTGCTGTTCCTGACCACCGACGGCTTGATCGACCAGATCGGCGGCGCCAAGGACATCGCCTACGGCAAGCGCCGCATGCGCGACGTGCTGCTGGCCCAGCGCGGCGCCGGCGCGCGCGACGTCAGCGACGCCATGCTGGCCGACTACCAGGCGTGGCAAGGCGAGCAACCGCGCCGCGACGACCTGACCTTTTTCTGTTTCCGCCCATAGGAGCGCCGATTTTGCTGTACGAAGAATTCAACGATTTCTGGGACGTGGCCCGCAAGCGCCACATCATCTTCTTCTACGTGGGCTATTTCTCGCAGCACGTGGTGGCCGCCATCTCCGAGACCATCAAGGCCCGGCTGGACACGGCCGGCGCGGCGGGGCCGACGCGGCGGCGCATCTTCTCGTCCTTCGTCGAAATGTCGCAGAACATCATGCACTACTCGTCCGACACGCTCACGCCGCACGAACAAAGCGACAACCAGATGCGGCGCGGCTCCTTCTGCATCGGCATGAAGGACGACAGCTTCTTCCTGCTGTGCGCCAATCCGGTCGACAGCGCCAACGTGGAGCGCATCCGCAGCCGCCTGGAGCCGCTGCACACGATGACGATGGAAGAGATCAAGTCCGCCTACAAAAAAGCGCTGCGCGACGAGACGCCGGCCGACAGCAAGGGCGCGGGCCTGGGCTTCCTGACCATGGCGCGCGACGCCAGCGAACCGCTGGAGTTCGAGTTCGTGCAGGAAGCGCACAACCCGGCCACCACGGTGTTCTGCATCAAAGCGATAATTTAAAAAAGTACTGGAACAGTCATGGAACCACTCTACATCAGCGCCTCGCCCACCTCGCCGGAAATCGACTTCCGCTTCGACCAGGACACCTTGTCGATCAAGGGCGAGTCCTATCCGGAAAACGCCGCCGCCTTCTACGGCCCGGTGATCGCGCGCGTGCAGGCCTACCTGGACGCCTGCGATGACGCCAGCATCACGGTCAACGTCTCGCTGGCCTACTTCAACAGCTCCAGCACCAAGATGCTGTTCTCCTTCTTCGATGCGCTGAACAAGGCCGCGATGGACGGCAACCAGGTGCGCCTGAACTGGTACCACGACGAGGACGACGACACCATCCTCGAATTCGGCCAGGAGCTGCAGGACGATTTCGGCGCGCTGGACTTCCACGACCACCCGGTGAGCAACTGATGATGACCATTCCCGGCCGCGACGAGGCCGACCTGTTCGCGCTGGAAAGCGCGGCGCTGGCCAACGCCAGGGCGGCCCACGCCGATCCGCGCGCCGACGCCCGCGCGGCGCTGGCCGAGATGATCGTCCACTACGAGCGCCTGATGCGCGAGAGCCGCCGCCTGATCCGCCGCAGCGACCGCGCCGAGCTGGATATGAACCAGATGAACCGCCAATTGCACGAACTGGCGCAGCAGCTGGAATACCGCGCCACGCACGATCCGCTGACCGGGGCGCTCAACCGCGCGGCCGTCATCGAGCAGGCCGGCGGCTGCCTGGCGCGCGGCGACATGGCGCTGATCGTGCTCGATATCGACCACTTCAAATGGGTCAACGACGATTTCGGCCACCCGGCGGGGGACGCCGTGATCCAGACCGTGGTGCGCTGCCTGCAGGCGCTGCTCGGCCCCGACGTGGCGATAGGCCGCGTGGGCGGCGAGGAGTTCTCGGTGGTGTGGCCGACCAGCTCCATCGACGAGGCGCGGCAGGTGGCGGCCAGCATCTGCGACGCCATCGCCGACCAGGTGTTCGCCGCGCCGATCGACCGCCAGATCACGGCCAGCGTGGGCCTGAGCTGGAACCGCGCCGGCACCAGCTTCGAGACCGCCTACAGCCACGCCGACGAAGCCCTATACGCCGCCAAGCGGGCCGGCCGCAACTGCGTCAAAGTCCATGCGCCGCTGCCGCATCCCACCACTACCCCGCCAGCGCCCGAAGACGTATCGGCTCCTTGTCATTGAACACCTTGGTCCGGCCCACGCAAAGCCCCCCAGAATAGCGTAGCGTCGAGGGGCCAAGCCTTGACTTCACGTCACGACCTGACGGGCCCACAATACTAGCCAACCGTCGCCCTAAACATCTTGCCAATGAAGGTATTGATTCTTCTTTGGAGAGCATGCGCGGCGACCGTGATAACGCGCTGGACGAAAACAATAATGGCCCAGCGCAAGACAAAGCTAATACACCGCCAGACGCTCCTTCCACTGACCACTCCGCAGCTGCCACCAAAATTCCAAGCATCCCTGCGGGAGTATTTTGAGCTTGATTGTCAGGAGGTCCGTCACTTCCGATTCGCTCTACTTCTTTGCCGGAGCAGGCATTGCCGCCTTTTGGTTAATCATTGCGCTAATCAAGTCAAGGGGGATTGTTTCGGCAAGTAATTTTTCATTACCCATGCGAAATTTTAACAAAAATCAAAAACCGAACCGAACTGCCCCCCTAAAATACTCTTACACCGTGGGGAATTTATTTTACACACGGCAATTTCATGTCGCAAATACATCCATTTATCTACCATTTAAAAAGAAAGTGAGATCTTCCAAAATTTTAAATATTTGAAAACCTAAGGTTTCATGGAATTATCAACAACCCTAATATTGACAACTTAGGAGCATTAAAATGAAACTAATTGATACAATGCAGTTGGAACGTATTTCCGGTGGACTGGCCAGTCCGCGGCCATCCTACACCTTAAGCGACGACCACCCCAACCTGTTAGAGTTGGCTGGATTGAATTCATCTGGCGCATTTACTCAAATAGACAGCGGGAATTACTCCTACGCGCAGTCCTCCGCTGCCTCATATAACCCCTCTGTCTTCGCGAGTATTGGTGTAGGCATCGCCGCTGCGGCCACCGACTGTTTCGGCGGTGTGACGGCTGCGGCAGGCGTAGCAAAGGTAGGCTCGATAATCAGTCCAAAAACTAGTTTTCCAGCCAAGGCTGTGGCGGCAATCGGTTGCGCAGTAGGGATAGCCGGAGGTCTTTACCACAACATAAAAAACCTCTAAATGGCAAGGCTTACTCGTCAGTAATTTAAGTTATCTAACGAGTAAGCTGATAAAAAATGAAACGATACCTAATAGATTGCCTTTTTATATTTCTTCTCACTCACGCCACAATCTCGCTGAGCAGCGAATGGACGCCCATACAATGGATATGGAAAAAGCAGCCAAACGGTGAAGTATCACGGCTCAGCATGCTGCTTCCGGCCAGTTTAAGTGGTTCAAACGAAGTGTATTACTTTAATCTCGATACTGGTTCAGAGGTTTCTCTTCTCTTTAAAAGTAACATTTTTCTTGACCGGGAACTTTCAGAAATAATTAGCCATCGCACCCGGGTACACTTGACGAAAAAATATCCTGATGCCACAAGTTATGGAGTCATCTTAGACGGAAAAATTTTAGGTTCATCAATATCTAAAGCACCATTTCTACTTCACGATGTTATTACCGGGCGAAAGTCGCCCGTTATCGGATCAGTTGGGCTAAGTGCATTCTCGGCACCGGTCCTGGCAATTAATTTCATTGCTAACCAGGCCAAGTTGACGGAGAGCGTAAATAGTATCGAATCCGACTTGCCAATGGGGATACGATACCAAGAGTACACCTTGTTCGCCGGCCTTCCGCTCATATCGCTCTCCACCATGGGAAGAAAGCAAGGAAATTTCGTACTGGACACAGGATTCAGCATTGCGGAATTGGCAATTTTCAATCTATCGTCCTGGAAAACAATAACAGGAAGAAGTTTGGATGACTTCAGGAACAAAAAGATCATTAACTATACGCTTGGCAGACGGCTTGACTGCGTCACGGCTCCGAGCTTGCTTGATATAGATTTTGGATCAGTTCGACTGGGAAAACTGACGACTGCCTATTGCCTTCGCGACGGCAGTCCTTTCAACGAGACTGGCCTTGACGGTCTACTTGGTAATCCGACCTTTTATGATAAGGCGGTACTCGTTTTTGATACGCATAACAGGAAACTGGGAATTGCGTTTGACATGGAGCCAAAAAAATGACGAAGCACCTGGTAACCATTTCCAAAGAAGCCCTGACTGAGGCCATATGGGGTGTCATTCAAGCCTCGTGGGTTGCTCCATTCCTATTTGTAATTGATGCTATCGAACGCCACAGGTCTACAACTTCCGCCGTCAGCCCCGCTTCACTACTAACGTGCGCGGTACAAGTGTTGAAAGCAAGTGTATGGGACTCAACTATCTGCTTAGTTAACATCGGATTACCTCTGCTATTTTTCCTGATTTTAATACACGCCAGTCATCCTGCAGTTGTTGCTACCGTGGCGGTTCTGCTAACGAATCTCCTTTGGATCTTCAAACACGGTTTCCTTAGTTTCGAGGCCCACCTGTTTTATTCACTTGTAATAGCGATGGTGAGTTTAGTGGCGGCTACCGGAGCCCAGTCTGCCAAGGCGCAGCGCTATTGGCAGTAGAAAAACATGCAAACCCCATTCTTTCGACCAGAAGCTCTTGCCGCTCGTACTAGCTCATCGTCCGGAGCAATAGTATTAGCACGCCCGATTCCGCTGCAATTGGCATCGCTGATCACGTTGGCCTTTACGCTGATCCTACTGTTATACCTCTGGCAGGGTGAATACACACGCAAAGTACGTGTGAGCGGAATTCTAGCTCCATCCAAGGGAGTAATCAGGGTTGTCGCCCCGCAATTCGGCAAGGTACTGGAGCGCAGGATTCACGAAGGCGACAACACCGTAGCTGGGCAGATTTTGTATGAATTGGGTACGGAAAGAATAAATCGTGATGCCGACCTAGATCAACGAATCGAGGCTTCACTAGCGAACCGTAAGCAATTGATCCTCGAAGAACGAGAACTGCAAACCCAACAGTGGCGTCAACGTCAATCAGCCCTATCCTCCCGACAACGATTAATTGACGCTGAAATCACTCGCCTAACCGAAGAACTCGCACTGCAGGACACCCGTATAGCGAATGCCGGGTCAATGCGGCAACGCTATGTAACCCTACATCAACAAGGGTACGTTTCCGAACTTCAGCTTGGCCCGGTAGAGAACGATTATAACGACCAATTGGCACGCCGCAAGTCGCTAGAACGCAGCCGCTTGGCCGCGCAACGTGAGCGGGTGCAACTCGCCGAAGACGCAGGGGAAATCGAGGGGCAAATACAGCTGAATTCAGGCCAAGCAAATCGCAGCGTCGCGAGCCTGGAACAGGAAATAGCTGAGCAGCAAGGTCGACGCCGCCTACAGGTTGC
>Ga0308157_10002207_pt1 | contig 33430 bp, 16 predicted proteins | sample PhyBR1_FD_201035 | JGI IMG/M metagenome (GOLD analysis project Ga0308157, IMG submission 201035) | Phyllosphere microbial communities from UC Gill Tract Community Farm, Albany, California, United States - DLSLB.R1 | ecosystem: Host-associated > Plants > Phyllosphere > Unclassified | place: USA...
CGAGGCTAAGAGCGACTTTCACCATAACCAGACGATAATGGTTCACGTAACCGGCGGTTCGGGCGATTATGAATACACCCTCGACGGCGGCCCGTTTCAGGATGAACCGTATTTCTCCGACATATACGAAGGAGAATACCATATATCCGTAAGGGATAAAAACGGCTGCGGAACATTGGAGCTTGATGTATTTGCACTGAACTACCCGCGCTTTTTCTCTCCTAATGGTGACGGTATTCGTGACACATGGAATATAAATGGCCTGAGCCTACAGCCGGGTGCCAAAATTTATATCTTCGACCGCTACGGAAAAGTGATCGCCGGGATAAAACCGGGCGGAACAGGATGGGATGGCACTTACAACGGAGCGCGCCTTCCCGCTACCGACTATTGGTTTACGCTGGAGTATACTTCTGCCAACGGGGAAGCGAAGGAATTTAAAGCACACTTCTCATTATTACGTTAATATATGAAACAGTTTTTAACATTATTACTATTTCCGCTATTGGGGCTCGCACAGATACCCGCGTACTATAGTACGGTTGATTTTACCCAGACGGGAGACGCGCTGAAAGCACAGCTGGCAACACTTATAACCGATACGCACACCACCGAGCTGCAATATACTCCCGGTGTGTGGAACGCGGTAAAGCAGGCCGACCTGGACACGGACAACACGGAAAATGTTTTCCTGATCTATGGGTATAATGATGATTTCACTAATACCGATAACGACCGTACACGCGATAAAGACCTGAGCTGCCACACCTCGAGCTGTGCCGGGCTTTGGGTTCGCGAACATGTATACCCGCGTTCGCTGGGCAACCCGAACCTGGAATTTGAAGGGCCGGGTTCGGATGCGCACCACCTGCGGCCTATTGATTATGCTATGAACAGTAGTCGCAGTAACCGGCCGTTCGCCGACGGGTCGGGGCATTCAACTACCATGGCGGGCGGCTATTTTTATCCGGGCGACGAGTGGAAAGGCGATGTTGCCCGAATGATGATGTATATGTATGTGCGCTATGGCACCCGATGCATGGCTACCGAAGTAGGTGCCGGAAGTACATCGTACAGCTATTATGGCGATATGCCCAATATTTTTCTGGAATGGAATGCCGAAGACCCTGTGGGCCAGCACGAGATAAACCGCAATAATGTACTACAGGTAATGCAGGGTAACCGCAACCCGTTTATAGACAATCCTTACCTGGCTACCCTGATCTGGAATGGCCCGAACGCGCAGGATAGCTGGGGTAACCTTGCTACAGGAGTGCTTACTCTTGCCGAAGTATTTGTATATCCTACCCTTACATCGGGTACCATCCATATAGAAAATGCCGAAACAGGCCACTATACGTTTACCCTGTACAATAGCCTAGGGCAGCAGGTAGCAGCAAAAAATGATGATAATACACTAAACCTTGCCGGAAACGCGGCAGGATTATACTTCCTGAATATCAGTATGGGCAATGCCTCTAAGACGTTCAGGATAGTGCTACAATAAAAGACTGCCGATAAGAGCAGTATAAAAATGTTGTTCGTGTTAGTTTTTTGATCCGGATTCCCTCGCTCTGCAGCGGGGGTTTCTTTTTTACAATAAGTCCTTATTTTGAACATAATTCATTATTTGATTAAAATAATTCACGAATTAATTAAATATTTAAAAAATACTTTAAGATTAACAAAAGGTTTAAACACGTAACTTTCATTTGAGCTAATGTTAACTACACCGTTACAGTAACACAACCTCCCTTTCCCACCAGCATACCGGATTGTAATTAAGTTTGTATTGCACTGATAGTCAGCGCAATCAACTAACAAATTATTTACCTATGAAAACACGCTTACCCAAGGCATTTTTCAATGCCTGTACGCTTGTTATTGCCTTTATGGCAACAACGGCAATGTGGGGGCAGGTTACCCTTCCGGGGTCATCGCCCTATTCGGAAAATTTCAACACCACACCGGGCGCTACGGGCACGTCTTACCCAACGGGCTGGACGTCTTACAACGGTACCACGGTGGACAATGCCATGACCGTAGGCAACGCCTCCTCTTCTTCGGGCGGCAACTACAACTTTGGTTCGAGGATCGGTATCCTGGGATCGAGCAGCAACTTTTCTACCTCTTCCATTGTACTGAACGTTGCCAACACAACAGGCAAATCGGGACTGGCTATTTCTTATGATGTAGTAAAGATCAAGGAAGAATCGAGAAGCAACTCTTTTAACCTTGAAATAAGCACTACTTCGGCTACAACAGGCTTTACTGCTGTAACAGGAGGCGCTTACGCATCGGGAACTATCGCCGCGGGAACTACTACTCCCTATGCCAACATAGATATTGCCGCCCTTAGCAACATAAGCGGTAACGTATGGATCCGTTGGAGCTATACCGAACTAAGCGGATCGGGAAGCAGGGATGCCATTGCCCTGGACAATGTTGTGCTTTCATGGAATTCAGGCCCTACTGTAACTTCATCGGCAGCAACATCGATCACTGCTTCATCTGCCACCCTGAACGGCTCGGTAAACGCTAATGGCACTACCGCAACAGCATCGTTCAGCTATGGCCTTACAACAAGCTACGGAAGCTCCGCAGCGGCTACCCCATCATCTGTAACAGGTACATCAGCAACAAGCATCAGCGCACCGGTTTCTTCATTATCACCGAATACACTATACAATTTCAGGGCGGTTGCCACAGCAGGCACCACCCCAGCCAACGGCGCGAACGCAAGCTTTTATACACTGGCCAATGTTCCTGGCGTGCTTACCGTAAGCAACCCCGGCATTTATACACTAGATGTAACGGTAACCGCTACTACCCAAAACAGCAATCCGGCTATAACACGCTACGCCATTCGCGAAGCGGGCGGCCAGTATGTACAGGCAAGCGGTGCCCTTGGCGCAACTGCCGTATGGAGAACTGCTGCCGACTGGGCTACTATAACCGTAACAGGCCTGAATGAAAACACTCCTTATACCTTTAGCGTGAAGGCAAGAAACAATGCCACATCACCGGTAGAAACTACTTTTAGCGCAACCGCTACAGAATCTACACTGCCAAATACGCTGCCTACCCTAACGGCCGGAACCCTTGCCGGATTTGGTTCGGTATGTATCAACACCGGTACAGGAACAGGTCTGTTTACACTTAATGGCGTAAACCTGACACCGGGTGATATTACTGTAGGCCCGCTTGCAGGCTATACTTTCGCTACTACAGCATCGGGTACTTATTCTGCTACCCTTCTTATCCCACAGACAGACACACTTACACAGGATGTTTATGTAACTTTTGCACCTGTAACGGCAGGTTCTTACAATGGTACCATTGCCGTAAGCGGAGGCGATGCCCCTGCAACAAGCGTTGCTGTTACCGGAACCGGCATTAACACAGCCGGTACTGTAACTACAGATACAGCCGTTGCCACTTCGGCCTCTGCCGCTACCATAGATGCGGAGGTTACCGCACAGGGATGTTCAGACGTAACCGTAAGGGGTATTGTATACAGCACAACATCAAACCCTGTAGTGGGCGGAACCGGCGTTGTTGTACTGGCTGACACCGGAGAAGGCACCGGGGAATACACTATTGCTGTTACCGGACTTTTGGGCGGTACTACTTATTATGTAAAAGCGTATGCAACCAATGATGGCGGCACAACTTACGGTACACAGCGCACTTTTACAACAAACCCTGTTATTGCTCCTCTTGCCACAGACGCAACAGGTGAAGGTCACGAAAGCTTTGTTGCCAACTGGAATGCTGTAGATGGCGCTGCCGGTTACAGGCTTGATGTAAGCACTTCTGCTACATTTGGCACAAGCACACCTGCTACTGATCTTTTCTTCTCGGAATATGTTGAAGGCTCTTCTACCAACAAATACCTTGAAATATTCAACGGTACCGGCGTAAGTGTAAACCTTGCCGACTACAGGGTAAGGCTATACTCAAACGGAAGCACTTCGGCTACCGGAACGTCAAACGATGTACAGTTATCGGGCACACTTGCCAACGGTGCTGTTGTGGTACTTAAGAACTCAGGCGCTTCAATTTACAGTGGTACCGCAACTGTGGTGGCTTCTGTAAACTTTAACGGAAATGATGCCGTTGCACTTTACAAAATATCTACAGCTGCAAACGTTGATATCTTCGGAAACATTGGTGACGATCCGGGATCTGCCTGGACAAGCGCTTCAAATTCTACACTGGATAAAACCCTTGTAAGGAAATCATCCGTTACAGGAGGTATCACTGCAGATCCTTCAGGATCGGGTTTCCCTACGCTTGAATCGCAATGGGAACAATACAACCAAAATGATGTTTCACACCTTGGGTCGCATACCTTCTCAGGCGTAACACCTTCTTTCGTTACAGGATACGAAAACCTTGCTGTTGCCGGTACAAGCCAGCTGGTTTCAGGACTTACTCCCGTTACAACCTATTATTACAGGGTTAGGGCAGTTGCCGGAAACACCAGCGCGAACTCTAACATAATTACTGCTGTAACTACAGAGAACACAGATCCAGAACTTACTGCTACAGCGCTTCCTGCATTTGGAGATGTATGTATTGAAGGTTCCGAAGGTCCAGAGTCCTTTACCATTACAGGTGTGCGCCTTACTACAGATACTGTTGCCGTAGGCCCGCTTGCAGGCTACAGCTTCTCGCTTACAGCAGACGGAACGTATACTGATACGCTTGCTATTGTACAGGATGGAGACGAGTTTGAACAGATCGTTTATGTAAAATTCGAGCCAACTACTGTAACTGATTTTCCAGGAAACATCGCTGTTGCCGGTGGCGGAGCAGACAGCATTAACGTACCCGCTTCGGGATCTGGCGTTAACACTGTTGCAACAATAGCAGTAAACGCTGCTGAAGGCATATCGGCATCTACAGCGGACATTGAAGTGGAAGTTACATCGACAGGATGTTCTAACCTTGTAGAAATGGGTATACTGTATGCTACCACTCCAAACCCGGTAATGGGTAACCCGGGTGTAGACGAGTTTACTATAACAGTAGCCGGTGCCGGTATTTACAACCCTACCATTACAGGCCTGGCAGGTGGTACAACATATTATGCCAAAGCGTATGTAATTAATGATGGCGGTACTTCATACAGTGCAGAGTCCACATTTACTACAGATAATGTAATTGCCCCGGAAGCGCTTGAAGAAAGTGACGCAACAACAAGCAGCTTTACAGCAAACTGGGAAGCAGCCGACGGTGCTGCCGAATACAGGCTGGATGTAAGTACATCTCCTACATTTGGTTCTGTAACACTTGCAACAGACCTTTTCTTCTCGGAGTATGTAGAAGGATCTTCTACCAACAAATACCTTGAGATATACAATGGTACCGGTGCCGGAGTAAACCTGTCTGACTACAGGGTAAGGCTATACTCGAACGGCAGCAATGCAGCATCGGGCACTAACGATATCCAGTTATCCGGCACGCTTGATAATGGTGCCGTACTGGTGATCAAAAATGCAGGCGCAACAATTTATACCGGTACCGCTACAGTAGTATCTTCTGTAAGCTTTAATGGTAATGATGCCGTAGCACTTTACAGGATATCTACAGCTTCTAACGTGGATATTATCGGGAAGATGGGCGAAGATCCGGGATCTGCCTGGACCAGCGCTTCGAATACTACAGTAGACAAGACCCTTGTAAGGAAATCGTCTGTAGTTGGCGGTGTAACAACCAACCCGTCTACAGGTTTTGCAACATTGGAGTCGGAGTGGGAACAACTGAACCAAAACGATGTTACCGGCCTTGGTTCGCATACCTATGCCGGTACCGCACCGTCTTTCGTTCCGGGTTACGCAGACCTTTCGGTTAGCGAAACAAGCCAGCTTGTAGAGGGCCTTCTGCCGGGAACTACTTACTACTACAGGGTTAGGGCCGTAGCCGGTAATACCAGTGAAAACTCAAACGTAATTGAAGCGGTAACAGAAACAGAAAGCGGTTTCAGGACAGCCATGAAGACAGCTTCATTTGATACTAATGCTGTAGTGGTATTTAAGCAAAACGATGCCCTTGCCATCAACTCTGCCAATTCTGCCATTACTTCGGTAGCGGTATATGACATTACAGGTAAAGTATTGTTTGCTTCGGACAAGTTTAACCAGAATGAAGTGGTGCTTCAAAATGTTAGCATTTCCAATCAGGTACTAATCGTAAAAGTAGGTACTGCCAACAAGGAACAGGTTACCAAAAAGGTAGTGTTCTAAGGTGGTTTTTTAGCTAAATAATAACTAAAAATGCCTCCCATAAGGGAGGCATTTTGCTTTTAAGCCCATTCGGGATTAACATAAACTTCAGGTTGTTAACAGTAAACTAAACATTTAGAAAGGTAATAGTTACTGTAATACAACTTTTATATGCCTGATACTTAACATAGATATCAAATCTTTGTCAGGAAATTTTCAACCCAAAAAATGTATCTAAAAATTAATTAATAACATGATGAAATTACTACGTCAAAAGGTAATGAAGGGCTTGTTTGCACTCGCCCTTTTTTTAACGACCATGGTTTCGTGGGGACAGCTTATCGATGAAGGATTTGAGTCTTCATCTGCACCCTCAGGATGGACAATGAACAGTATCACGTATACTACGAACAACAAGTGTACCGGCAGTAGGTCTGCTTCTACCAACGCGAACGGCGATTATATGATTACACCGCTCCTGGCCAATCCTTCTCAGGTAAGATTCTCCTACAGGCGAAGTGGTACAGCGCCCAGTAATCCTTCCCTTCAGGTTGGCTATGCGTCATCGCCAACCGCTACAACCTGGACGTCTATAGGCACAGTAAGCAGCTTTTCAACCACCTGCCAAACCTTTACGTATAACTTTTCCGGTGTAAGCAACATTTACATTCGCGTTATAGACGGGCGTTCCGGAGGTGCAAATGAAATATACATAGATGATTTTATTGTTGAAGCACCTGCGCTTTCCAATACATCCGATATTATCCGCGATACGGCATTTACTGAACCGACAAACATTGATTATCTCCTGTATCAGGGAACTTCGGTTACTACTGCAAATTCTATAGAGGTGGGGCGATACATTATCCGCGATGGCGGAGCAAGCAACGATAGCGATGCCAACGCCACTGTACTTACCAACATCGGTTTTACGGTAGCTAATTTCTCTGCTTTAAGCAGGCTTGCCATTTATGATGGATCGACAAAGCTGGCAGACGCTTCAGTTACTTCCGGAACGGTTTCGTTTTCAGCACTGAATATTTCGGCTGCCGATGATACGCGCAATAAAGCACTAACGCTGAGGGCAACCTTTAAAACTGCGGTGACAGACAACTCACAATTACGATTTACGGTAAGTTCTGCCACTGCAAATGCATCAGGATCTCAATTTGCAGCAGCCAATGCCGGTGCAGCAGCCACATCGATAACAGGCGATGCCAACCGTATAGAAGTAACAGCCGACAGGCTTGCTTTTGTTGCCCAGCCTGCCAATACTCTCGTAAATACAGCAATGACAAATGTTACCGTAAGCGCAAACGATGTGAACGGCAACCGCGATCTTGACTTTACAGCTGCCGCGGGTACGGTGGCCCTTGCCTCGTCGGGAACACTTACCGGCGCACCCGTAAGTGTAAATGCTACCAACGGCCTTGCCACATTTAGCGGGCTTACACACACAGCAGCCGGCAACGGACTAAACCTTACTGTTTCTCACGCCGGAAACTGGACAACAAACAGTAATGCTTTCAACATAACCAAAGCCAACCAAACCATAACTTTTGGCACACTTGCCAATGTTACTTATGGTGATGCCGATTTTACACTTTCTGCAACCGGCGGCGCTTCGGGCGAACCGGTAACTTACGAAAGCCTTGATACTACTGTAGCCACCGTAAACGGTAATATTGTTACTGTTGTTGGCCCGGGCGAAACTATCATCACGGCATCGCAGGCAGGAAACGGCAGCTATAACGCCGCTACACCAATAGACCGGCTTTTGGTGGTACGTAAAAAACAACTTACCATAACAGGTGCCACAGCACACAACAAAGTATATGACGGTACTGATGCCGCAACGATAACAGGCGCTACCCTTACCGGTGGCATTGTTGGTGCCGATGAAGTAATGCTGGGCAGTACTATCAACGCCTTTTTTGAAGATAAGAACATTGGTACAGGTAAAGAAATTGTGGGCGTATTTACACTTGCGGGAGCGCATGCTGCAAAATACCAGCTTACAGCAGACGCTCTTGATTTTACGGCAGACATTACCGTAAAAGAGCTTACCATAGCCGGTATAGCTATTGCCGACAAGAACTTTGACTCTACAACCAACGCAACTATTACGGGAACAGCCGAACTTGTTGGTGTAGCTTCAGGTGACGATGTAACCCTTGACGTATCGGGCGCAGTAGCGGTATTCGACAACATGGGCCCGGGCGCCGGCATTCCGGTAACGGTATCGGGCTATGCTATAGCAGGTGCCGGTATTGCCAACTATACCCTTATACAGCCGGCGGGGCTTTCTGCGAACATAAACGACACAGGGCTTGTCAACCAGACAATCACCTTTAACGCCTTAAATGTGGTAACCTATGGCGATGCTCCTATCTCCGTTACCGCAACAGCATCATCAGGACTGACGGTTACCTATAGCAGTTCTGACGAAAACATTGCAACGGTTTCGGGCAGTACTGTAACGATAACGGGCGCGGGAACCGTGACTATCACCGCGCTGCAGGAAGGTAACGGAACATATAACCCTGCCCCTGCTGTATCACAGGAACTTGTAGTTAACAAAAAAGTGCTTACTGTAGCCAATGCTGCTGTAACGGATAAAATATACAATGGCGGAGATGTTGCCGAACTTACAGGTACATTGCCGGGTATTGTGGGTGATGATGAAGTGATCCTTGACGGTACAGGACAATTTACCTCTGTAAACGCAGGCGGGGGAATAACTGTGGAAACCGTTTACGGAATAAGCGGCGCCGATGCAGGGAACTATGAACTGACCCAACCGGGCAATCTTACAGGAACTATTGTGCCCGCCGGACTTACCCTTGCCGACGCTGCTGCTGCCGACAAGGTGTATGACGGAACTACCGAAGCCACTATAACAGGTACGCTTACAGGCATTGTAACAGGCGACGCAGTATCATTTAACGGTACTGGTACATTTGCTTCTCCCAATGTAAACAATAACATAGAAGTAACTTCTACAGCTACACTGCAAGGATCGCAGGCCGGAAATTATGTACTGGTACAGCCAACAGGGCTTACTGCTGCTATTACCGGCAAAAACCTGACAGTAACAGCTGTTGCCCAGAACAAAGTATACGACCGTACTACAGCTGCCGCCATTACGGTAACCAGAGTAACCGGAGCCGCTGAAGGTGACAACGTTGTTGTTGTGGGTGGAGGTACCTTCCAGAATATTACAGTAGGCGCCAACAAACCGGTAACAGCAGCCCTGACCCTTTCGGGCGATGCTGCGGCCAACTACACCCTTACACAGCCAACAGGCCTTACCGCAGAGATCACGGCTAAGAATCTCACCGTTACCAGTGCCGGCGTGGCAGATAAAACCTACGATGGTACAGCTACCGCGACAATTGAGAACGCGGTACTAAACGGCATTGTAGCCGGCGATGAGGCGGGCATACAGATTGTGTCGGGTACGTTTGCACAGGGTACACCGGGTACAGGCATTGCGGTAAGCAATCTTATACTTTCCGGAAGCGCTGCCGCAAACTATACGCTTACCCAGCCAACAGGCCTTACCGGAACCATTACCGGCCTGGCACTGACGCTAAGCAACGCAACAGCACAAAATAAAATATACGACAGCACTACAGCAACAACCATAACAGGTACGCTAACAGGAATTGCTGCGGGCGATGTTGTAACCTTTACCGGAACAGGTACATTTGCTTCGGCAGATGTGGCAAACGGTATTGCGGTAACGGCAAACATTACACTTGGAGGTGAAGACGCCGCAAACTATACAATTACACAGCCAGCAGGCATAACGGCAAACATCACCCCGAAAACACTTACCGTTACAGGAGTTGCTGCCGAAAATAAAGTATACAACAGGGCTACTGCCACTACCCTTACGGGTACCCCTCAGGCCGTGGGTATGCTGAATGGTGACATCGTTTCTGTAGGTGGTACACCAGCAGCGAACTTTACTAACTATACTGTTGGCAACAATAAGCCGGTAACCGTTTCAGGCTATACGCTTGAAGGAGCTGCTGCCAACTATACATTACAGCAGCCACAAGGGCTTACAGCTAACATTACACCAAAAACCATAACGATGGCAGGTGGCGCTGTAACAACTAAAGTTTATGACGGAAACACGAATGTTCAGGTTGCCAACATAGCGCTTACCGGCGTAGAAGAAGGCGACAATGTAAACGCGATTACCGGAACACTTGCAGTACCGGACGTAGGGACGCATTTTGTAACCGTAGCTCTTTCAGGAGCTAATGCGGCTAACTATACCCTTACACAGGCCGACCCACTCCTTTCGGGCAGTGTTACAAAGAAAACGCTTACCGTTACAGCTGTTAATAAGACAATTCTAAAGGGAGCAGCGATGCCGGCATTTACGGTAAGCTTTTCCGGCTTTGTAACAGGCGATACCACTGCGGATATTGCAGAAGTGCCTACAGCAACAGTAGCCGTAACCAACACAAACACCCCGGGCGCCTACCCTATTACCCTTTCGGAAGGTGAAGCCGACAATTACGAGCTTACCCTGGTAAACGGATGGTTTATCATCCAGGATACGCAAACACAACCGGCAGTGGTTTATGGAGGCCCTAACTTATGGGTAAATACTATCGACGGAACCAATCCCGAAAACAGTAATCCTTTTACAGACGGACAGGTTATCCCTGCCAACACAGGGGCTACACGTATCGCTGTAAGCGGTATAGGGCGCGGATCGGGCATAAATGGTAATGCGGGCGGAAACCGCTACAACGCAACCGGATGGACAAACAGTACCAGCCCTGATGCAAACGATTATTATTACTTTACCATTACACCGCAATCCGGATTTATACTCAACCTTTCTAATTTTGTGTATACCGGACAGGCTTCGGGCACAGGGCCTAAAGATTTTGTATTAAAATCGAGCCTGGATAACTATAATGCTGTTATTGGCACTGCCAATGCAACAGGTACTACCATAAGCCTGTCTGCAGCTGCCTACCAGAATCTTACATCGGCCGTAACATTCAGGCTATATGGATACAGGTCGTCGAATGTAGCTTCCGGTACATTTAGTGTAAACGATTTCAGTTTTGAAGGTACAGTAAGCCAGATGCAGCAGGTAGCCGTTCCGGGCACGGCAGCATCGGTAACAAGCGCCACAACACACAGCTCTGTATATGGGCAAACAGATACCTACCAGATCGTTGCGGGCGGATCGCCGGTAATTACAGGTTACAATGCTGTTGGATCTAATGCTTCGGGATCTCTTAACAATCCGCTTCCGCAGGGAGTAACGGCAGATACCCAAACCGGCCTTGTATCTTTTGACGGTACAACACCTGTAGGTACCTACTACATAAAAGTAGCTGCAACCAACTACTACGGTACGGGCAGCAGGGTAGTAACCTATACGGTTATTGCCGCTCCTGTTATCCACGTAACGCCAAACCCGGTAACATTCCATACGTACCAGGGGCAGGGCGCTTCGGCACCGGTGCAGATCGCTTCGGTAACGGGCAGCAACCTTTCGCCGGCTTCGGGCAACATCAGCCTTTCCGTTACAGGCGATTTTGAAATTGCATTGGGAATAGACGGATTTACATCTGCGGGCAGCTTCGCCTACACAGGAGGGGCGGTGAACCTTACCAACCCACAAATATCCGTAAGGCTTAAAGGCGGACTTGCTTCCGGACAGCATACCGGCACGCTTACCTTTACCGGTGGCGGCGCTACACACAATGTTGTACTTACAGGTGTTGTAGAAGACGCTCCGTCTATCACAACGGCAGCGGCTTCATTCGGGCCCTACTGCATCGGCACGCAAAACAATATCAGCGTAGCCTATACCACAACAGGAAACTTCCCTGCAGGCAGTTACTATGTGCAGCTATCGAATGCAGCAGGTATTTTCCCGACAGATTTCTCTAACACCATCAGTAGTGCCGCATCCGGCAGCCCGATAGCGGCTACGTTGCCAAATACAATGACGGCAGGTAACTACAGGGTTAGGGTAATACACCTTTCTACTGCCCCGCTTCTTACTTTCAGTATAAATGATAACGGTACTGATATTGCTGTAAAAGCATTGCCTACGCTTACCGCGGTACAGGTTACAGCAGGCTGCGCGGGTACCGAAGCTACAATACAGCTTTCGGGGCTTCTTCCGGAAATTGGATTTACTGCCAACTATACTGTCGGAAGCGCTACAGGCTCAGCTGCCATTACTGCTGACGCAACCGGTAATGCTTCATTCGGCATAACGCTTACTGCCGCTAATAACGGACAGGACATAACGATAACCTCGCTGACCCGTACCGATGTAAGCCAGGCTTGTGCTGCTACTTTCAACATTTCAGCAACACTTGAGGCTATTGAGAATATGTGGACCGGCGCGGCAGGAAACTCCGACTGGAACGACGCGGCAAACTGGTCTTGCGGACACATACCTACGACTGAAGATGATATTGTTGTTGGCGCAGGAACAAACCAGCCGATAATAGCGAATGGACAAACCGTAAGGGGTAACTCGCTTACCATTGAAAATGATGGCGTTGTAACGGTACAATCGGGTGCAAACCTTATCATAACCAATGCAATAAGCCTCGATAACAGCATTGTACAGGAAGCATTCCATAACGGGATGAATGTTCCGGGTATCAGGAATGTTGTTGTTGGTTCTCAACTGAATATTGAAAACAATGCCAACCTTATACAGGTAAATGACGTAGCAAACAGCGGTTACGTTTCTGTAGCAAAAGAAAGCGCGCCGGTATTCAGGCTCGATTATGCACTGTGGTCTTCACCGGTATCGGGCGAAACACTTAAAAATTTCTCACCTTTTACCCTAGATAACCGTTTTTACAAATACAACCCGGTTAGTAACGCGTATAATCCTGTAGCGGGCACTACCCAATTCGGCAAAGGCCAGAGCTACCTTATCCGCCTGGACAACACACACACTGCGTATAATGCCGACACCAATTATGCCGGTACGCCGTGGAGCGGAACGTATGTAGGTACACCAAACAATGGGATTGTGAGTGTAAATACAACATCGGGATATAATGCCGTTGGTAACCCATACCCATCGCCAATAAACATAGCGGCTTTCTATGCAGAAAATGCGGGCAGCCTTGGCGACGACAGTATGCTGTACTTCTGGAGGAAAAAGAATGGCTCTGACTATTCTTCTTATGCATCGCTAAACCTTGAAGGCTATACCGCCAACGGGCAGATGGAAACTACCCCGGAAGGTGAACTGAACTATGGAGACGCGAGCAACGGCCTGTTTAATGATGGGACGCAAAGCGGATCATGGGTGCTGAATCCGGGACAGGGCTTTATCGTAGAAACGAACGGAAACCCGATTGTCTTTAATAACGCAATGAGAAGGACCACGACCAACGGCCAGATATTCAGTACGCCAAATAGTACCGCGGCCCGCCTATGGATAAACCTGAAAGATGCGGCTGCTTCTTTCCACCAGGCCATGATATCATATACTGAAAACGGTACGCCCGGCATAGATTACGGACGTGACGGTAAAGCGCTTACAGACGGTGCGATAGCCCTATACTCTATAGTTGGCGAGAGCAACCTGGGTATTCAGGCCAGGCCGGTATTTGAAAGCAATGACGTTGTAACTATGGGGTACAAAGTAGCGGCAGCAGGCACCTACACTATTGAGATTGACCATACCGAAGGCGTATTTTCGGAAGACCAGGATATTTTCCTTAGGGATAACCTGTTGGGGACAATACACAACCTGAAGCAGAGCGCATACTCATTCGCTACCGAGGCAGGCACTTTTATCGCAAGGTTTGACGTAATCTACGCACAACCGCTTGGAACGGATAATCCGTCAATTAATCCTGACAGCCTCATTGTTTATAAACAAGAGGCCAATATCCATATCACTTCAGGCGCCCTTCAAATGAATGACATTACAATTTATGATACCCGCGGAAGAGTGCTTTACTCGAAAAACGGCATCAATGCTTCTGAAGCTGTTGTAACCGGCCTTCAGGCGCAGGAACAGGTACTGATTGTAAAGATTTCTACCGAAAAAGGACAGATTAGCAAGAAGATTATTTTCTAACCTGTATACTCCCCCAAATTTAGGAACTCCCGGTTGCGATTGCAGCCGGGAGTTTTTTTTAACACCATATAACCTTCCCGTAACAATTTGACAATAATGGCTTTTCTTACAGCTTAGGTATCGTATGTACTTTTACACCGTAAAATAAAAACGGACTAAAAATGAAAAAACAATACTTTTTTGCACTTGGGCTAGTATTTGCCGGACTGACTGCTTCGGCACAGAACAACCTTATTCTGAATGGTGATTTTGAAAACTGGACAGAAGCCAACCCGGTAAACTTTATTGAATCGGTAAACCCAACAAACCCTGCACAAATCTTTAATGACCTGCTTACAAAAGAAACGTCTACATCATTAGTTTACGGCGGAAACAATTCGTGCAGGCAAACATCCAAAGCCCAGGGCTCAACACAGTATCTGGAATACAGCAATCTTCTTACGGTTACCCCGGGCAATAGCTATACCATCAGCTACTGGTACCTGGACAACAGTACCACGGCAAGCACAAGGCTTTGGTCGACATGGCTAACGGATTCAGGCACGCTAAACAATCCTACCGCCCAGGCAGAAATACAGCATCAAACCTACTCTACCAACAGCCCGAACTGGGTAAACAAGGTAGTTACCGTAACAGCTCCTGCCGGTGCCACTAAATTACGCTACCAGATAAGGACATATCACGAAGATGGTGTTGGCGGTGGCTACATCTATTTTGACAACCTGTCTTTTGTAAACAACTCTGTAAACAGCACTAAAGATAATAGCATAGCAGGCCTTGCCATGTTCCCGAACCCTATTAATGGTGATGTTCTCACTATTACATCTAACAGCGGCGCAGCCAAACAGGTAGCAATTTTTGATGTATTGGGCAAGCAGGTGGTAAATGCCACTACAAGCAACAACACTATTAATGTATCCAACCTAACAGCTGGTGTTTATATGGTAAAAATCTCTGAAGAAGGAAAAACGGCTACAAGGAAACTGGTAGTACAGTAAACAATCCCTCCCTATAATTAAGAAATCCACCGGGTCCTCCGGTGGATTTTTTTATACATTTACATCTCTACCAGATCTTTATTGGAAGATTTCAACACAGTGAACATTTCTTCCCGGCTTCGAGGCTGTCCGTATTTGAGGTCTTTTATTACATATACCTTTTCGGTACCGGGATACGAGACATAAAGTATGCTGTCTGTCATTTGCGGGTAGAAATCGTCCGTATTCTCCACCCTGTCATGGGTGCCGGCCAAAAATGCCTTTTCGGAAAGAATAGCATTTTTTTCGTTTAACACCTCATATAACAATGCTGTAGCCATATCGGCCTCATTTGCCTGGTAAAAGCCGACATAAATCGTTTCGGCCCCCTTGATCTGCTTTTGCCTATAAACCTTGGTTTTTCTGCATCGGTATTGCACGAGAAAAGAATAAACAGGAATAACGCCGGGGCTATCTTCATACAATTATTGTTTGGATGTAAGATAAATAAAAAAAGGGAAGCTTTTCAGCTTCCCTTCGTACCTGGAGTGGGAATCGAACCCACACACCTAAGTACACGAGTTTGAGTCGTGCGCGTCTACCAATTCCGCCATCCAGGCTGGTGATTAACGGGTGCAAATGTAAAAAGAAAATTTTAATTTCAGGAAAAATACATGTAAAAATACTTCTGCGCTCAAATTAAATTCCTAAATTTGCACCTCGTTTACACAACACACAACTAAGCAACTACTAAACAACACATTAAAGATGCCGCATACAGAACCGGAAGCAAAGATTTTTGCATGTTCTAACAGCACGCACCTTGCAGAAAAAATAGCTGAAAGCTATGGCGTGGAACTGGGCAAGGTAACGTTCTCAAAATACAGTGACGGAGAGTTCCAGCCGTCATTTGAAGAGTCAATCAGGGGATTACGGGTATTTTTGGTGTGTTCCACCTTCCCGAGTTCCGATAACCTGATGGAGCTTCTGCTAATGATAGACGCAGCCAAAAGGGCTTCGGCAAGGCACATCACCGCGGTAATACCGTATTTTGGATGGGCCCGCCAGGACCGTAAAGACAAGCCACGTGTGCCAATAGGCGCCAAGCTGGTAGCCAAGCTGCTCGAAGCGGCCGGCGCGACAAGGATCATGACAATGGACCTGCATGCCGACCAGATACAGGGATTCTTTGAGAAACCGGTAGACCACCTGTTCGCCTCAACGATCTTTGTACCGCACATCAAGGCCATGGAGCTGGACAACCTTACCATTGCATCACCGGACATGGGTGGTTCGAAAAGGGCGTACGCCTACAGCAAGTTCCTGGGCAGCGATGTAGTAATATGCTACAAGCAGCGCAAACAGGCCAACGTGATCGAAACCATGGAACTGATTGGTGATGTAACCGGAAAGAATATCATCCTTGTGGATGACATGATCGATACCGGGGGTACGCTTGCGAAGGCTGCCGACCTGATGATCGAAAAAGGCGCGTTGAGCGTAAGGGCGATATGTACGCATGCCATATTATCCGGCAATGCTTACGAAAAGATCGAGAATTCGAAATTGTCCGAACTTATCGTGACCGACAGCATACCGCTGAAACAGCAAAGCAGCAAGATACGCGTAGTAAGCTGCGCCGACCTGTTTGCCGACGTAATGCACATGGTGCAGGACAACAGGTCTATAAGCGGTAAGTTTATTGTGTAATTTTTTTATTATTAACTATATTTAATTATTTCAAATGAAATCAATTACGATCAAAGGATCTGAAAGAGAAAGCGTGGGTAAAGCGGCAACGCGTACGGCACGTAATGCTGGAATGGTTCCTTGCGTGTTATACGGAGGAGATCAGCCAGTACATTTTACTGCAACAGAAATGGCATTTAAAAACCTGGTTTACACTCCAAACGTACACACAGTGGTAATTGAACTTGCCGGTAAGTCGTACGATGCTATCCTTCAGGATATCCAGTTCCACCCAATATCTGACAAGATACTTCACATCGATTTCTACCAGCTTGATGCTGCTAAAGAAATCACTATGGAAGTTCCTGTAAAGATCACTGGTACTTCACCAGGTGTTCTTGGTGGTGGCGTGCTTCGCCTTAACCAACGCAAACTTAAAGTTAGGGCTTTGCCTGCAAACCTTCCTGACTTTGTTGAAGCAAACATTTCTGAACTTGAAATGGGTAATAAGCTTTATGTTACAAAGCTTGAAACCAACAACTTTAAGCTTCTTAACCCGGACAATACAGTAGTTGCGCAAGTGAGAATTTCACGTGCTGCGATGAAAGCTGCCCAGGAAGCCGCAAAAGCTGCAAAAGCTCCTGCAAAAGGAAAGAAAAAATAATTTTATTTTTCCAGTATACAAGAAGCGCTCCGGAAACGGGGCGCTTTTTTTATGGCGTTACAAGAATCACCGAATAAACAAATCAACCCATCAACAAAACCGACAACTCAACCAATAAACCTATCTTTGCAGCATGAAATGGCTTACCACTCTTTTCACCGCGAAAAAAGAAAAAGAATACATTGATCCCATGAAGAAACACCTCATCGTCGGGCTGGGCAATATCGGCGCCGAATATGTAAATACACGCCACAATATAGGCTTTAAAATCGTTGACAGGCTTGCACAACAGGAAGGTGTAAGTTTTGAAACCGCAAAGCTGGGCACCCTGGCGGAATGTAAAATTAAGGGAAAGACTATATTCCTGCTAAAACCCAACACCTATATGAACCTCAGCGGGAAAGCCATCAAATACTGGCTCGATAAGGAGAACATCCCTGTAGAGAACCTTTTGGTGGTAACAGACGACCTTAACCTGCCGTTTGGAACCATACGTATAAAGGCAAAAGGCAGCGATGGCGGGCATAACGGACTTAAAAGCACACAGCAGCTACTCAACACTGCCGACTATGCCCGTTTTCGTTTCGGGATAAGTGATGATTTCAAGAAAGGCCAGCAGGTAAATTATGTGCTTGGTGAATGGGACGAGGAAGAGAAGGCTAAACTAACGGAAAGGCTCGACATGAGCGCCGAAGCAATAAAGTCGTTTGTGCTTTCCGGCCTTGCCAATACCATGAGCGGTTATAACGGCAAGTGATTGTGGCCTATAATTTGTATCTTTAAAAACAAATACCCAGCCATGAAACACATTATTACACTTTGCCTGGCTTTAGCCCTCTCGGGATGTGCCTCCAAAAAAAAGACAGTATCCTTTTTTGACGGCAAACACAAGCTCGAATCGTCATGCCCTGCCGATGGGGAGTGTAAATTTGAGTTCATAAATAACAAAGGCCTCGACATAAAAACCGATGATACCGGAAAACTGTATTATTCCCTGAAAGATAATCCTGAAAAAGTGGTTGTGCAGTACACCTTTACCAAAGGCAAGGGCGAATACCAGGATGTCGAATACCGCGAGAGCATCATTTTTGAAACGTCTGAAGATTTCGCCAATTCTAAAAATGGCCAGGCAGAAGATCTTAATTTACTTTTTGGCGTGAACTGCTTTTGCAGGAAAGCAGGGTATTACAAAGTAAAACAGGGTTCTGTCCGGTATATAGATGGACTACTTACTGTTTCTGTTGCCGATGATATAATACCCGGCCAGCAGATAAGCTCCTATAAAGTATCCCTTAAAAAATAAAAAAATCCCGCCGAAGCGGGATTTTCCTTTTCTATATTTCAAGGCTTTTAGTTTACCACTATCTTCCTTACTTCTCTTCTTGCGCCATCCTGAACGGTTACAAGGTATACACCGCCTTCGGCATTGGAAAGGTTTACATTACCGGAGAAAAGGCCTGTATTCTCATAAGAGTTTGTAAACACTTCCCTGCCCCTCATATCATGGACTATAACTTTTATAGCGTTGTCACTATCGGAAGTAAAACCAAGGGTAAACGTTCCGTTATTCGGGTTAGGGTATAGCGTGAAGTCCTGTAGTCCATGAGAACTTACAGCGTTTACAGTTTGCCTGCATATCTCAATATTCCATGAGTTCAATGTACCGGTATCGCCGGCGGCAACATCTATAACACCTAGCAGCCACTGCCCCTGTTGCTGCGTGCCAACCAAAGGCTGTAACGGCTGCGCAGGCAGTATAGTACCGGTTGTAGGGGAAGCACAGCTTACTTGCGACCCACTATCACTAAACGTAACATTAAGGTTGTTCTGGTCGTTACACTGGTTTGCCCATAGCACTACCTGGTTATTGTTCTGAGGGCTTTGAAGCAATACAACAAGATCCTGTATGTACGTGTGGGATATATTTACACTCGCCTTTATAGACGATATTGTACCCGCAGTAGGCACGGTTACAGCGGTAATGGCCGTAAAATTCTGGTTGTTGTCCGGTATGGCTATTGCCGTGTTGCTTGTATAAGTAGTACACGTAGTTTCAACCGTAACCCCTATTGCAAAAGGAGTAGGGTTTACCGCGTAATAAATATTGCCTACTGCTTCTACCATAATACGGCAGAAACCGGCCGTTACGTTTGGCACTGTAATTTCCTGCGAACCGTCGTTTGGCGTATTAGCCGCAAGAACGGTATTAAAGGTAAGGCCGCCATCGGTAGACAGCAGGATATTTACATTACTGGTATTGATATTGTTGGCGGTAGTACCGGCTACATTCCATGTGATGGTTTGGGTACTGCCCTGCTGCCACGAAATATTCGCCGCATTTTGCGATGTTACTGCAAAAGGGCCGGCAGTGTTACTCACAACCACATTCATATTGCGCCTTGCGGTTTGTCCGCCATTTGGCATGCGGTTATCCCTTACAGTAAGGGCAAAATTCAGGGTACGCCCCACAGACGGAACCACTTCCCATGTTGGAGCCAGGTTATTATTCAATACGCTTTGTAACTGTGGCATATACCTGTTCGGCGATGTACTTGGGGTAATAGACCTGAAGTTAGGCCCTGATGTACTCGTGGCAATTGGTGTTTGGTCAATCGTCGAATTCTGCCCATTGGCATTGGTTTGTTCCCAACAGTAGGTAAGCACGTCTCCATCCGCGTCTGTGCCGTTCCCTTTCAGGATAAATGCCGTGCTTTTCGGAATGGTATAGTTAGGGATCGATGCTATAACTGGCGCAGTGTTGCCATTAGGCGTCTCTACCGCGCAGCCGCCGTTGCCATTAACAAAACTGAACATTTGGGCAAGGCTTATAGTATGGAAGTACGCATCTGAATTGCCTTGTACGTTTGGCGGGCTGATCCCGGCATATGCCATAATGGTGCTGCCGCTTCCCGGCTCTACCGCTTCACCCGGAGACCTTTGGAAAGCGTTATTAAAAGTATGCTCTGCGCCAAACTGGTGGCCCATTTCGTGTGCTACGTAGTCAATATCAAATGGATCGCCAACAGGACCCGGACTTCCGGTAACCCCCTGCGCTTTCGCAGACGAACATACAGAACCCAGCGAAGCGATACCGCCGCCGCCTGTTCCGAACACGTGGCCTATATCATAATTGGCAACACCTATCCCGGAATTAATAATAGGCTGTATCTGGTCAATCATATCACCCTCGTCACTATTATTGAGGGCATCTGACGTGACAAAGATTATATTCTCATTGTTTGGCACGATCTGCATTGTAAGCGACATATCTTTCTCATAAATACCGTTTACACGGGTCATGGTAATATTCATTGCGGCAAGCACGGCGGCTTTCTTTTGCGCCAGCGTTCCCGCACCCAATCCGGCAGCGTTTACATGGTAAGCCGCATATTCTACCGTACACGCGAGCGCAAGGCGATAGGTTCTTAAAACGCCGTCATTTGCCTGTATTCCCGGAGGTGATACCGGCATCTCGTCTTCCATTACCCCGGAGTTTACACCACAGCGGAACGTACGTGCCGCCTTCAGTGTATTTTTGGTGTACACGATATAGTTTTTCAGATCGGCAGTATAAGGGTCTGCATAGGATGTACCCTTATCGGACAAGATCATGGCATGTACGCCAAATAGTGTAATGCTAAAACGTATGCTGGCAGCGGGATTGTCGATACCCTGCCCTACATACGATTTGATATCAGGATGTTGCGCGGCAAGGTCCGGATGCAATACCGAAGCCTCATATACCCTGAAATTTTCAATTTTACCCTCCCCGTTAGGGAAAGGGATTATTACCTGGGATTCCTGCGAGGAATTTCGTGAAGGGGCGGCAAGAAGGCGTTGTTCGAGCTCATGTCGATTGAGGCTGAACAGGCTGTACCTTACCGGGGTGGATTCTCTTTCCAGCTTTTGTGTATTCGCCAGCTTTTGGGGGGACACAGAAGTCCATAACGGGCCCTGTGCAAATCCGGCAACAGAAAAAGTAAAAAAGAGCAACAGTAACAGTTTTTTCATAATTTATGTTTTAAGGTGCCAAAATTATGAAAATGTTACGTCATTAGTGAAATAGGTTCAGAATTATAACATATTTTTTATCAGAATTCTTATTCAATACAAAATAGTCAACCCTAAACTTTTAAAAAAAAGGCCTTTATAACAACTATTTGAACGCAGATGGTTAAATTTGCCTGACATAATGATTCGGTTTGAAAATCTTTAATTCCATACAGGAGTTTACCTCCCCTGCAAAAACGATTGTTACCCTGGGCACTTTCGATGGTGTACATAAAGGCCACAGGAGCATCCTGGAAAAACTTGTCAATTCCGGTAATGCAACGGGCTGCGAAAGCGTGGTACTCACCTTTTTCCCGCATCCGCGTATGGTTTTGCAGCAAAACAGCGATATCCGCCTGCTGAGCACCATGGCAGAAAAAGCGGCTTTACTCGAACAAACCGGGCTCGACAATCTTATCGTACATCCTTTCGACATGGCTTTCTCAAGGCTTACCGCCGAAGAATTCGTAAAAGATATCCTGGTAGACAAGCTTAATATCCAAAAGATCATTATTGGCCATGACCACCGTTTTGGCCGCAACAGGACTGCCAATATAGACGACCTCATCCGTTTCGGCATCGAATATGGTTTTGAGGTGGAGAAAATCTCCGCACTGGAAGTAGATGAAGTTTCTGTGAGCTCCACAAAAATACGCAATGCCCTTTCTGAAGGTAATGTAGCTACCGCAAATGCCTATCTGGGCTATCCGTATTTCCTTACAGGCAATGTGGTTCAGGGGAAGCAGCTGGGGAGAACCATCGGTTTCCCTACTGCCAACATCGCGATCACTGAAGATTATAAACTGATACCGGCCAATGGCGTATATGCTGTAACCGCAACAATTGAGGGCAGCATAATTGACGGAATGATGAACATTGGCAACCGCCCTACTGTAGACGGTACCCAACGTACTATAGAAGTGCACCTGCTTGATTTTTCCGGTGATATCTACGGAAAGTCAATACAGGTAAACCTGCTGTCGAGGCTGCGCGATGAGGAGAAGTTCCCTTCGGTAGACGCGCTGAAAGAACAGCTCGGCAAAGACCGTGATACTACTCTCGCTTACTTTAAGACAATACGATAATGAAGCGCCTGTTCCTGCAAATAGACAACGCCCCGTTGATCGTTTTCAGGATATTCCTGGGTTTTTTGCTCGCCTGCGAAACCTTTGGCGCCATACTTACCGGCTGGGTAAAGGATAATCTTGTTACCCCGCAATTCACCTTTTCGCACATTGGCATGGAATGGCTGCAGCCGCTGCCCGGCAATGGTATGTACTTTTACTTTGCCGCGATGGGCATTTTGGGGCTGTTGATAATGATCGGGTACAAATACCGCTGGAGCATGGCGCTCTTCACACTGATGTGGACCGCCGTATACCTCATGCAAAAGACTTCCTACAACAATCACTACTACCTGCTTATCCTGGTTTGCCTTATTATGCTTTTGCTTCCGGCCCACAGGTATGCCTCGGTGGATGTGCGGCTCAATCCTTCGATAAAAAAACTGACGATGCCCGCCTGGTGTTCCTGGATTATGATACTACAGGTAACGATCGTGTACTTTTATGCCACACTGGCAAAGTTCTACCCCGACTGGCTCGACGGCACATTTACGCGCGACCTGCTGGCCCGGTCTGTTACCAGCCCGGCGCTGCATGAAATCATGACCCAAAAATGGTTTTACCTGTTTATTGCCTATGCGGGCATAGCCTTTGATATGCTGGTGGTGCCGCTGCTTTTATATAAAAGAACCCGTACTGTCGCGCTTATCGCTTCGGTGATTTTCCATATCTTCAACTCTATTACACTGCAGATAGGCATTTTCCCTTTCTTCGCGTTGAGCTTTGTGGTGTTCTTTTACCCTCCCGAAAAGATCCGGAAACTTTTCCTCCGGAGAAAGCCGACAACCGAAGAAGCAGGACAGCCCACCATTGAAGGAAGGAATGTATTGAGGTATTTCTTTATTCCTTATTTCATCATCCAGATACTGCTGCCCCTGCGCCATTACCTGGTAAAAGGCGATGTATTATGGACGGAGGAAGCCCACCGGCTGAGCTGGCGAATGATGTTGCGCTCGCGTGGAGGCGATACCGATTTTACCATTATCGATAAAAAAACCGGCAAAAGGCTGCACTACAACCTCAGCCAAAAGCTTACCCATAAACAGGTAAACGGCATGAATACCAAGCCCGACATGATCTGGCAGATGGCACAGCGCATCAAAAAAGAATTTGCCGCCGGGGGAAAAGACGTTGCCATTTATGCCCACACCAGTGTATCGATAAACGGCCGCCCCTACCAAAGGCTTATTGACCCAAATGTTGACCTGGGATCGGTAGAATGGGATTATTTCTGGCATTGTGACTGGATACTTTTACCGGATGATAAGGGAAATTCCTTACCATAAAAAGTGTTTTAACAATTCCTTAATTTAATCATATTTTATTTATTAAAATTTTATTAATCCTCATTCTTATCTGCTTGTTTATGCCTAAATTCGATACAGGTATTGACAGATAATGCATTTTCCTCATTCTACAATGAGCCATGACCCATTGTTTCTGATACCATTCCCAATTAACTGAATTAAGAACGCAAAAAGGTAATGTCATGAAAGTTTCAAGGATTCTACTAAACGGTTTGATCATTTTTATAGGTATCGCGCTATTCTTCCTGATCATGGAAGCGGCCAACTTAACGCATTTATGGTACTTAAGGCTTATAAACTTCATTTTTGTGATTTATGGGGTTAACCGCACCATACAATCCAATTTCAAGGATCGTATCGACGGTTACTTCGTAAACCTAGTTTCGGGTATCGCAACGGCATTGGTAAGCCTTGGCCTCGGACTGATAAGCTTTGTTGCTTATGTAGAATACCAGGGCGGTGAAGAATATCTTCATTCTCTTGCCGACAGCTACCTGATAGGCGGAGGTGATCCGTCACTTTACCAATTCGTAATCGGCCTGATACTGGAAGGAGCCGCAGCATCGCTCATTGTTTCCTTTGCCCTGATGCAGTTCTGGAAGGATAAAGTTGAGAAAATCAACGAAGTGGACGACATTGCGCACAGGCCTCATTAATCTTTGTGGGTCAAACAGCGTTGCGTTAACGGGAATTTGCTATTTTTGAAGCAATTTAAATTTCCGTTATGAGCATAAAAAGGCACGACTGGACCAAAGAAGAGATTATAGCCTTGTACAATAAACCATTGATGGACCTTCTGTATGAAGCGGCATCGGTGCACCGTGTACACCATGATCCCAACGTAGTGCAGGTATCTACCCTGCTTTCGATAAAAACCGGGGGGTGCCCCGAAGATTGCGGCTACTGCCCGCAGGCGGCACGCTACCACACGGATATAGAAGGCAATGACCTGATGAGCGTACAGCAGGTAAAAGCGCAGGCACTCAGGGCAAAGTCCGGCGGATCGTCGCGCGTTTGTATGGGAGCCGCATGGCGTAATGTAAAAGACGGACCGGAGTTTGACCAGGTACTCGAAATGGTGCGCACGATCAACAAGCTTGATATGGAAGTATGCTGCACTCTGGGCATGCTTACCGAAAACCAGGCAAAGCGCCTTGCTGAAGCTGGCCTGTATGCCTACAACCACAACCTGGACACATCTGAAGAATATTATAAGGAAGTGATTTCTACCCGTGGGTATGAAGACCGCCTTAAAACCATAGACAACGTTCGCAAAACCAATGTTACGGTATGCAGCGGCGGTATTATAGGAATGGGTGAAAGCGTTGAAGACCGTGCAGGAATGGTGGTGGCCCTTGCGTCACTAAATCCGCAGCCGGAATCGGTGCCTATTAATGCGCTGGTAGCTGTAGAGGGTACGCCAATGGAAGATGAAAAACCTGTAGAGATATGGGAAATGATCCGCATGGTGGCCACTACACGTATTGTAATGCCCGAAACACAGGTAAGGCTTTCTGCCGGACGTACACAAATGAGCCGCGAAGGCCAGGCGATGTGCTTTTTTGCAGGCGCCAACTCGATATTTGCGGGAGATAAGCTGCTTACCACGCCAAACCCGGATGTTAATGAGGACATGAAGATGTTCGAAATGCTGGGCATGGTGCCACAGAAGCCTTTCACCAAGATATCGCAGCCGAAAACGGTGGAAGCGGAAGACTCTGAATATGCTGCCCTTGGCGAAAAACCAAAATGGACAAGGCCGGGACACAAGATCGAGAGAAACCTGGAAGCTTCAGGAAAAAAAGTATAGATCTGCCATCTGTATATATAAGGCTTTTCCCTTTCGGGAAAAGCTTTTTTATTGGTATTATTCTTATCCTTATATTTGGCATACCCTTAAGCCATTACCAAAGTGAGAATCCATACAAAATATAGCCCAAATAGAAGCCTGTTACTGGCCGTGGCCTGTTTTTTTATGTCTCTCGCTGCCTTAGCGGGAAATGGGAATACCAAAACCTATTGCGATTCGATCATAAAAAAGGGAGTAGAGGCGATGTGGCAGAAAGAACATGCCCGTTCGCTGGAACTGCTTACAGAAGCACGTACACTTGCCGAAAAGAACAAATGGTACAAACAGCTATTCCTGGCCACAAACAACATCGGTGCCAATTACTATAACATACTGGAATATGGCGAGGCCCTCAATTACTACTTAGAAGGTTATACCATTGCGGTAAAAGAACTGGAACCGACTGACGAAATGGTAGTTCTGAACAACATTGCCATACTTTATTCCAAAGAAAAGAACTACGAAAAGGCGAAGGAATACTTTAAGAAGGCCTACGACATTGCCCGCGAGAATAACGATGAGATTAAAATAGGGCTGTATGCCATGAATCTGGGCAACCTGGCCAATGAAATGAACCAACCGAAAGAAGGCCGGGTATATATTTTAGAATCATTCAAATACCTTAAAAAAGACCCGCAGTTCATGGTACTCGCACAGGTAGGACTGGCCGAGAACGACCTGTTGCAGGGCCACCCAAGGCAGGCACGCGAAAAGGCACTGAGCCTGTACCAGTCTTCCATCAACCTCAACTTTAATGATACGGGCACATCGCTCATGACCATTATTACCAAAAGCTACTTAGCCGAAGGGAATTATGCCATGGCTGCCGCAAGCGCGCATAAGCTGCTCTCTACAACCACTCCCAACGCTGAAACTAAGAAGAATGTTTTTGGCCTCCTGGCGCAAGCCTACACCAAAAGCGGCGACTACACAAAGGCATTGCAGTATAAAGATTCTGTGGTAAAAGCCATCGAAGAGCTCGAAGAGACTAAGAACAAAACACTGTTAAAGAACAACGAAGCCAAATTCCAGATACAGGACTACAAGAACCAGTTAGCCATAAACCAGGAGAAAAGCGCCGCCGACAGGAAACTTTTCTATTACATTATTGCAGTGATTATTGCGGTAGTAACGATCGTTATTCTTGTGCTGCGGAATATCTCGGTAAAACACAAGCAGAAAAAACTTATCGCCGAACAGAACGAGAAAGTTATAGCGCTGGAACTGGAGAAGGAAAAAAACGAAAACCTGCTCCTCGAAAAGCAGATACGGGAGCGCGAAACACAAGCCCTTTTGGAACAGGAACAGCTAAAAAGCGAGATCGAAGCCCGTAACCGGAAGCTGTCGGCAAAAGCATTATACCTTTCCGGAAGGAATGAACTTATCGAAGAGGTTATTTCTTCGTTAACCCAACTACCTTCACTGGCAGAGAACCGTTCGCTTTCGGGCCACATTAAAACCCTGAAAAGCCATCTTCGCACCGACCATGAATGGGACAGTTTTATTACCCATTTTGAGGAAGTGAACCACGGGCTGCTGAACCGCCTGAAAGTTTTGCACCCTTCCCTCAACGCAAACGACATCCGGTTCATCTCCTACATCTACATGAACCTTAGTACAAAAGAAATTTCTTCGATACTCAATATTACAGCCGAAGCCTGCCGGAAAAGAAAGGAACGTGTGGCCTCTAAAATGGACCTTCCGGAAAACGTTTCTTTATACGACTATCTATCAAACGTTTGAGTTGAAGAAAATCACGCTTTTTAGCATATAGTGTCACACTATTTCCGGATTAAATTTTTGTTATGTAATTGTTTTTAATGAAAATTGTAAATCTATTTACAACCACAAAAAACAATTACCATGAAAAAAATTACGATTCTTGCTATGCTGCTGTTGGCCGGTTACGCGGGCCAGGCACAGTACAGCTATGAGGCAGTTGATGACTACGGAAAGCTGTCGACTATTACTTATGACCTTCTGGTTGAAAACAAAATATATGCCGCTACACAAACCAACCATATTGTAGTATCCTATGATAATGGCGAAACATGGGACCTGCAATATGCCTTTCCGGACACTGTAGGCCAAATTAAAAATCTTATTGCGTTGCCTGGCGGAGAAAACCTCTGCTTCTCGGTGTCGAATGTGGCCGCTGCAGAAAATGTAATCCATATCCTGAATATTGCCGACAATGAAATAATCAGCACTTTTGGGCTTCCTGAAGGTGAAGGTGATTCTTATATCTCGGGTTATAATATTTATGACAGCGAGGCTACAACAATACTACTGAACCTTTCTACATCTGAGGGACACAAAGTATACTATACCACAACCAGTGGCGAAAACTGGACGCTTGTATACAATGCCCAGAATTACAACAACGTAGCGATACAAAGTGTTGCGATAAGCCCTGGCAACCCTTCCAAGCTATTCCTTACAAGGGGACACAGCCCTTCAGATGTAGACGGAGGCATATTCATCTCGACAAATGCGGGTGAAACCTGGACCGAAAAACTGCCGGGCATCGTATTGAACCCGATCGACTTCAAATCCAATAATCCTAACGACATAATGGTAGGTACGGATATGTTTATTGATACGCCTGAAAACCTTTACCGATCGCTCGACGGGGGGGAAACATGGAATGCCATTCCGATAGCATGGACCGACTTTGTACTGGACCATATCATTATGATAAAATACCACCCGCAGGACCCGGATGTTATTTTTGTACTGGAAGAAAATGAGATTGTATATACTGAAGACGGAGGAACTACATGGCAAACTACCGCTTATGAAGAAGACGAATACTATGCGGGATTATGGATTACCGTTAATCCTTTCGAAAAAGAAGCCATAATATCAACGGACAGTTATCCGAGCAGGACAGTAGACGGCGGTGCAACATTAACACAGGTAAAAGCGCCGTTTTATAATGTAAGCGATGTTACTGCCTCAAAATTTGGCGCCTCAGAACATTTGTATTACAACGCACAGGGCGGATACCAGCATAAAAATTACGCTACCGGTATAAGCGCCTCGTATGAGACACAACCGATATCTACTTTCAGTCCGAGGGAGTACCGTATCGTTGCCGACCCTTATACCGAAGGAAGGGTATTTCTGTACACAGGCAGCGGCATGATGGGATACAACCTGTATATAAGTAACGACCACGGTGCAACAAGCACGCCAATACTGAATGATTTCGCACCATATCTTACAGATGTGGTAGTAGACCCGGACAACCACAACAGTATATATGTATTGCTTGACAACTGGGGTATGGGTTCTCTCGTGAAACTCAACATCGCAGATCTTGATAATGTAACTTCCGAGCCTGTTATAACACCGGGTGATGACGCCAGCTTTGGGGGGTTGATTGCCTACAGTAACAAACTAGTGCTTTCGAAGGCAAACAAGCTGTATACTTCTACAGATGAGGGCGCCACCTGGACAGAACTTTATGCCCTGCCGGAAAACATCACTGTGGCAGACCTTACAGCCAACCCGCTTAACAACGCGGCATTTGCCCTTGCCAGTTCCAATGGTGTATACGCGACAGCAGATAATGGTGCAACATTTACCCTTTCTCACGAAGGCATGGATACACGTAAAATTGAATTCTCTGATGTAACCGATGGTATAATGGCTGTAGGTGTATACAATTCAGTTGGCACTAATGATGCGCATATCAGCTACTTTAACGGTTCAGGATGGGTTACCGTAAGCTCACAGGAGATGAACTACATCCAGTCTTATGCCATGGATTTTAATTTCTCAGGAGACAATATCAATGCCTACATCGGCACCGTTGATATGGGAGTAATCCGTTACAGCTTCGCTATAAGCACTGCGGGCATCAACGATCCTGTTGCACAGAAAACAGCTGTATTTGCAGCGCCAAACCCTGCATCGGGAATTGTAACCATCCATACAACAGGCAATTCAGCAATCAAATCTGTAGAAGTGTATAACATTACCGGACAAAAAGTTGCCCAAGCGGCGCAACCTTCGGTAAACGTATCGCATCTGAGTAATGGAATCTATATTGTAAAGGCCGAAACGGTTTCGGGTGCTGTAACTTCTGTAAAACTCGTAAAAGAATAGTAGTGTTTTGGGCCGCTTTACCGCGGAAATATAAGCCAATTACCCGTTTGCAGCCTTTAACCGGGCTGCAAACGCCTATTATAGGCATTCGTTTTTCGATGCCCTGATTATCAAACAAACAAAAGCTATGAAAAGAATACATTTATTTTTAACCCTCGCATTCCTGTTTTCCCTGTGTTGCAACGCACAGGAATTTTTTGAGGATTTCGAAGAACCCTGGATTTCGGGAACAGGGCCAAATACAGGGCCGCCGGGCGGATGGGGAATTTATGAGAACGGAATAGGCCTTGGTGTGCGCTGGGTACGCAGTACGGCAGGAAGCACCACCACCCCACCCTATCAGGGTTCGCATGCCGCGTATCTGAATAAAGAAAGTGTAGCTTCGGGACTTGCCGAAGACTGGCTTGCAACACCTCTATTCACGATGCCTGAAGACGGGCAGATACGCTTTTTTTGCAGGCTTACCACCCCTCAGGTAGAAGGGAGTATTTACCAGGTAAGAATATCCAGCTCGCCCATACAAGGTGAACTGGATCAATATGTAATACTGCAGGAATGGACCGAACCGGAAATTGTACCTGTATACAATGTTTACACTGAAAAAGTAATAAATGTTCCGCAGGAATATTTTGGCCAGCAGGTATACGTTGCCCTTGTAATGCTAAATAACAATGGCGATCGCTGGCTGGTGGACAATTTCAGTGTCATTAAAGGATGTATGCCGCCAACCGGCATTACCATTCCTGTTTCGGGTATAACGGAAAATTCGGCACAGGTAACCTGGGATAACGATGAAGGCCTCACGCAATGGGAAATAGAAGTTGTAGAGGAAGGCCAGCCCTTTACCGGAAACGGAGAAAGCTACAATGGACTGCCACCGGCAACACTGCCCGGACTGGATGCTAACACAACTTATAAGGTAAGGATAAAAAGCATTTGCTCAACCGACACGGAAAGCGACTGGAGCGAACCGGTGACTTTTACGACTATATACACCCCTCCGGCGAATGACGAATGTTCGGGAGCTACACCTATTACTGTAAATGCGGGATTGCTATGTACCCTGAACACTCCGGGAAGGCTGATTGCCGCTACTGCATCGCCACAGGCCAACACCTGTACAGGAAGTGCCGATGACGATGTGTGGTTTCAGTTTACTGCCAGCAACCCGATACATATTATCAACCTGAATAACATTACGGGAAGTGATACCGATCTTGTGCATGCTCTATATGAAAACACATGCGATGCCCCTGTATTACGGTATTGCAGCGACCCGAATACAAGCACGGCCATAAACCTTACTGTAGGTTACACCTACAGGATAAGGGTATACTCCAAAACAGGAAACCCTACCACTACCCTGTTCAACATCTGTGTTACAACACCACCGCAGGCGCCACTGAATGACGAATGTGCCAACGCCACCCTGCTTCCTGTAAATACCGACGACAGCTGTGCGCTTACTACACCGGGTACCGTATATTCGGCTACAGCTTCGCCCCAGCCTAATACCTGCGCCGGTAATGACGATGACGACATTTGGTATGAGTTTGTGGCGACCAATGTACAGCACACCATATCATTGCTGGATATTACCGGCAGCACTCCCGACCTGTTTCATGTGGTATATAGCGGCAACGACTGCGGCACCATGACACAGCTGTATTGCAGCAATCCTGAAACCAGCGTGGCAAACGGCCTTACGATAGGCCAGACGTATAAAATAAGGGTATACACATTTACGGGAACAACTGGGCAAACCTCATCATTCAACATCTGTGTGGGCACACCGCCTCCGCCGCCACTGAATGACAATTGCGCGACAGCTGCACCTCTGACTGTAAACCCATCGCTGCTATGTACGACTGTAACCCACGGGTCGGTAGCATCGGCAACGCCATCGCCGGAGCCTAATACCTGCATGGGAGGAGATGACGACGATATTTGGTATGAGTTTGTAGCGACACACACATCACACACCATATCGCTTACCAACGTACTGGGGAGTACCAACAACCTCGTTCATGTGGTATATGAAGGTTCCGATTGCGGCACCATGACACAGGTGTATTGCAGCGATCCGAATACGAGTACGGCCCAGAACCTTACCGTTGGCCAGACCTATAAAATAAGGGTCTATACATTCTCCAGCACTTCGGGACACAATACATCTTTTGATATTTGCGTGGGCACTACCCCGCCGCCGCCTGCCAATGATGTATGTGCGAGTGCAACAGAAATACCTGTAAATACAGATGACACCTGTACGCAAAAAATACCGGGCACCATACTTGCGGCAACCGCATCTCCCGAGCCGAATACTTGTGCCGGAACCGACGATGATGATGTTTGGTTTAGCTTTACCGCCATCAATAACTCGCACATTGTTTCCATAACCGATGTAACAGGCAGCGCGCAGGATCTGTACCATGTGCTGTATGCCGGTAACGATTGTGCTACCATGGCGCAGGTATACTGTAGCGACAACAACCGCAGCATAGCCAACGGGCTTACTGTAGGGCAGGTATACAAAGTGCGTGTATATTCTACCACAGCTACACCGGGTCAGACCTCAGCATTCAATATCTGTGTGGCTACACCGCCGCCGCCGCCTGTAAATGATGAATGTGCTAATGCCATTGTTGTTCCCGTAAACACGGGTACGGCGTGCACGGAATCTGTAACGGGTACCATTTATTCGGCAACAGAATCGGCTATGGTGAACACCTGTAATGGTACTTCGGACGATGATGTATGGTTTACCTTTACAGCTACGGCTACCAACCATGACATTGCGCTAACCAATATTACCGGAAGCACATCGGTATTGGTGCACGCGCTCTACGAAGGAAGCGGCTGCGACGGCCTGTCCCTGCAATATTGCAGCACTAGCAACAGCAGCAATGCGGCTTACCTGACACCGGGACAGGTGTATACGCTGCGGATTTTTACATTAACGCCCGATCCGGGACAGACATCCGCATTTACCGTTTGCGTAACCACCCCTGCCCCGCCTGTATTTACAGACGACACGACTTACACCGTTCCGGAACTGATATCGGAAGTGCTGGTAAGTACGGCCTGCGCTCAGGTATCCAACCTTACCTGGAAGACCGGAAACACAAACGGCTTTAATTCTGCCAACGGTATAGCTTACTTTGATGCTAATGGATCCGGTTTCCCGATAGAGGAAGGCGTGGTGCTTAGTACCGGTAATGCTTTTCGCTCGCGTGGACCGAACACTACCGAACTTAACGGCGGTAATGAGTCGTGGACGGGAGATACCGACCTCTTCAACTACATACAGGCACTGGGAATAG
>Ga0308157_10002208_pt1 | contig 33425 bp, 40 predicted proteins | sample PhyBR1_FD_201035 | JGI IMG/M metagenome (GOLD analysis project Ga0308157, IMG submission 201035) | Phyllosphere microbial communities from UC Gill Tract Community Farm, Albany, California, United States - DLSLB.R1 | ecosystem: Host-associated > Plants > Phyllosphere > Unclassified | place: USA...
CTCAACGAGCGCGCGAGCGCCGAACTGCAGGATGCGGAGCTGGACACCAGTGGCGGCTGAGTCGATTCCCGCGGGTTACTCGGCCCGGGATACCGAGCGCTTTCTCTTCGAGCAGCACCGCTCATCGCGCGGACACTTCGCGCGCGACCGTGCGCGCGTGCTGCACTCGGCGGCGCTTCGGCGCCTCGCGGCCAAGACGCAGGTGCTGAGCCCCGCGAGCGACGCCGATTTCGCCCGGAACCGCCTCACGCACTCGCTCGAAGTCGCGCAGATCGGGCGCGAACTGGCGACGTCGCTCGGACTCGACGAAGACGTGGTCGACGCCGCGTGCCTGAGCCATGACCTCGGGCATCCGCCGTTCGGACACAACGGCGAACGCGCGCTCAACGAATGGGCCGCCGGCTTCGGGGGGTTCGAGGGCAACGCGCAGAGCCTCAGGATCCTCACGCGCCTCGAGGCGAAGAGTATGCAGGGCTCCCGTTCTGTCGGCCTGAACCTCACGCGCGCGACGCTCGACGCGACGTGCAAATATCCGTGGACCGCGACGGATCCTGTGGCCGATCCCGGCGGACGCCTGAAGTTCGGCGTGTATCCGGAAGATGAAGAGATCTACCGCTGGATGCGCGACGGGGCCCCCGAACGCGTGCGGTGCATCGAGGCCGAGGTCATGGATCTCTCCGATGACATCGCATACTCGGTGCACGACTTCGAAGACGCCGTGATGAACGGATACGTCGACGTCGCGCTGCTCGCCGATCCGGTCGAGCACCACCCGCTGATCGGCAAGATCCAGGCCTGGGTCGGCTACGACTACTCGCGCGACGAGCTCGCGGATGCGCTGTACCGTCTGACCCGTCAGCCGATGTGGCTGACCGGATTCGACCGCTCGCGTGAGGCGCTCGCCCGGCTGAAGAACCTCACGAGCGACCTCATCGGACGCTTCGCGAGCTCGGCAGTCGCGGCGACGCGCGACCTGCACGGACCCGGCGACCTCACGCGATACCGGGCGCAGGTGGTCGTGCCCCGAGAGGTCGAGCTCGAGATCGCGGTGCTCAAGGGCATCATGGGTGCGTCGATCGTCACGATCGAAGAGCGCCGCACGGTGTACCGCGAGCAGCGAGCCGTGCTGACGCGCATCGCGAACGCCCTGTGGTCGACCGACACGCTCTTTTCGTCGGGCGCCGATCAGCTCGATCCGGCGTTCGCCGCCGACTACGCGGCTGCCGCGACCGACGATGAGCGCGGGCGCGTGATCGTCGATCAGGTCGCGAGTCTGACCGATCAGACGGCCGTTGCATGGCACGCGCGCCTCGTCGGCGACATCGATCCGGCGTCGGTCGGCATCTGGATCGGCGCGGCCCGCGCCGGGGTCCGCTGATGCCGCGCATCCGCCAGGCCGACGTCGAAGAGGTCAAGGCCCGCACCAATATCGCCGACGTCATCGGCGAGCGCGTCGCCCTGAAGTCCGCCGGCATCGGCTCGATGAAGGGGCTCTGCCCGTTCCACGACGAGAAGAGCCCGAGCTTCAACGTGCGCCCGAGTCAGGGCTTCTACCACTGCTTCGGGTGCGGCGAGTCGGGCGACGTGTACACGTTCCTCCGCGAGATGGACCACCTGTCGTTCTCAGAGGCGGTCGAGGCGGTCGCGGCCCGTATCGGCTTCCCGCTGCACTACGAGGACGGCGGCGGCCCGGCACCCGAGACGAGCGGGCGCGCGCGTCTGTTCGCCGCGAACACGAGCGCCGCAGAGTACTTCCGGAAGCAGCTGCTCGCGCCCGAGGCCGAGGCGGCGCGGGCATTCCTCGGCGGCCGAGGATTCGACCCGGGCGCAGCGAGCCACTTCGGCGTCGGATACGCCCCGAAGGGCTGGGACCACCTGATGAAGCACCTCTCGGGCGAGGGATTCACGCGTGACGAGCTCGTGACGGCCGGGCTCGTGTCCACGAATCAGCGCGGGGGAGCGTACGACCGTTTCCGCGGACGGATCGTGTGGCCGATCCGGGATGTGACGGGACAGACGATCGGTTTCGGCGCGCGCAAGCTCTACGACGACGATCAGGGCCCGAAGTACCTCAACACCCCAGAGACGCCGATCTACAAGAAGAACCAGGTGCTGTACGGCCTCGACCTGGCCAAACGCGACATCTCGCGCGGCGACCCCAAGCGCGTCATCGTCGTCGAGGGCTACACCGACGTGATGGCGTGCCACCTCGCGGGTCTGACGACGGCCGTCGCGACGTGCGGCACGGCGTTCGGCAGCGAGCACATCCGCACCCTCAGGCGCGTCATGGGCGACGATTCGGCGACCGGTGAGGTCGTCTTCACCTTCGACGGCGACGAGGCGGGCCAGAAGGCCGCGCTTCGCGCATTCGCCGATGCCGATCGCTTCTCCGCCCAGACGTTCGTGGCGGTCGCGCCCGACGGGCTGGATCCGTGCGATCTGCGCCTGCAGCGCGGCGACGCCGCGGTGCGCGGTCTGCTCGACCATCGATCTCCCATGTTCGAGTTCGTGATCGACCGCAAGCTCTCGGGCTTCCCCCTGACGAGCGTCGAGGGGCGGGTTGGTGCGCTGCGCGCCGCAGCACCCATCGTCGCCGAGATCAAGGACCGCCTGATCCGCCCGGGGTACGAGCGCGTGCTCGCACAGCGCCTCGGAATGGATCCGACCGACGTGCACCGAGAGGTCGAGAACGCCGCGCGCGGCGGGCGTCAGGAGGAGCACTCGTTTCAGGCCGCACCGCAGACCGCGGCACCCGCGACGACGCTCGCATCGCTGCCGCGCACGACCGAGGTGGCGGTGGAGCGCGACGCGCTCACGGGGATCCTGCAGTACGGGCACCGGATCGAGCCGACGCTGATGCACCGTGCGCTCGAGGCGCAGTTCCGCACCCCGGCGCTCGACGTCCTGCGTCGGGCGATCGCGTCGGTCGACCGCACTCGTCCCGGATGGGGCCAGGCAGCGATCGATCAGCTGCCGCAGGCCCTCCGGCAGCTCGGCGGAGAGGTGCTCATGCGCGACTTTCCGGCGCGCGATGAGGAGCACGCGGCCCTGTCGGCCAACGACCTGTGCCGGCGCATCATCGTGAGAGGGCTCGACCAGCGCAAGCGGGAACTGCTCGGCGAGGTGCAACGGGTAGCGCCCGAGTCCGAACAAGGGCGTGCCGTACGGCTTCGGCTGCGCGACATCGACGAGGAGCGCCGCCTGATCGCGGGGGAGTAGGGCAGGATAGTCGGATGCGTATTCCGGAGCTGACCGAGTGGGCCCTGCGGCTGGATGACCTGAGCGTGGAGCGAGGGCGCGGCACTGGTGCGGTGCGTGCCGTAGACGGTGTGAGCGCGAACGTGCGCTTCGGCGGGGCGCTGTGCGTGTCGGGCACGACGGGATCCGGGAAGTCGTCGCTGGCGACCGTGCTCACGGGGCTGCGCACGCCCGATGCGCGCATCGTGGGCGGATCCGCGACAGTCTGCGGCATCTCGGCGCGGCACCCGGGCCGAGCGCGCAGCGTCCTCAGCTACCGTGTCGGATATCTCTCGCAGGACGCCGGCCCGTCGTTCAACCCCGACATGACGATCGGCGATGTGATCGTCGAGCCGATCGTCTCGCGCGAGCCCAGGATCGACAGGCAGCGCCTCGAGGTGCGCGTGTCGACCCTGCTCGACGAGGTGCGGCTGCCGCTCGGAGCCGCCGGCCGTTTCCCGCACGAGCTGAGCGCCGGAATGCGTCAGCGCGTTGCGCTGGCTCGGGCGCTCGTGATGGATCCGCGCCTGCTGATCGCGGACGAGCCCCTCGCCGGAATCGACGTCGAGGTGCGGCACGTCGTGCGCGACGCGATCAGGCGCCGTCGCGCCGAATGGGGGATGGCCGCGCTGGTGGTCACGAACGATTCGTCGTTCGCCTCCGAGATCGGCGCCGACCAGATCGTGCTCGATCAGGGAGCTCCGGTGACCTGGCGCTCTGCGGGCCAGGACCCGATCGTCACCCCCGGCGCAGAGGACTCGCTCGCGTTCATTGAGGCATAGCAGAAGAACCCCGCCACCTGACGTGACGGGGTTCTTCTCGAACGCTCCCCGGATTGGATTCGAACCAATAACCTGCCGGTTTCAAGCCGGGCGAGCTAATCCGCGTTGACTTCGGCAGCGCTGCGTAACGTTCTCATCGCGATCCGACCACCTACCCGGTGTGCTCGGGCAGACATGGGGAGTGATCCCATTGCAGAATGACGAGATAATCGCCCGCTACACGAGCTGGCTCAGCGCGACCGGACGAGCCGACGGAACTATTCGGCTGCGCCTCACGCACGTGCGGCGGCTCGGTAGGCGGGTGCAGCTCACGCTCGCGGCCGAAGAACATCTTGAGGCGGCGCTCGGCGCGACGCGGCACCTCGCGCGCGATACGCGGCACTCGATCCTTGCGAGCTGGCGCGTGTTCTATGGGTGGGCGGTCGCGAAGCGCCTGGTGCTCGCGGATCCGACGATCAGTCTCGGATCGATCTCGGTGCCGGTGCGTATGCCTCGAGTCGCGCCGGATCGTGCGATCGCAGGTGCGCTGCGCGGGGCGGATTCACGCGACTGCGCGCTCGTCATGCTCGGTCGGTACGCGTGCCTGCGACTCACCGAGATAACGACTCTGCACGTGGACCAGCGCGACGGCGAAAGGCTGCACGTGCGCGGCAAGGGCGATAAGGACCGGATCGTGTATCTGAACGACGACGTGCTCGCCGCGCTGCGGGTGCGCGAGCGCGAGCTCGGCGATGGGTTCTACTTTCCGGGCGAGACCGAAGGGCATCTGCATCCGCAATCGGTGCACAAAATCATCAAGCGGGTGACCGGGTGGAATCCGCACGCGCTGCGCCACGCGGGTGCAACGGCCGCGTACCGAGCAACGCGAGACCTGCGGGCGGTACAGGCGATGCTCGGCCATAGCTCGCTCGCGACGACGCAGCGGTACTTGCATCTCGACGATGACGCGATGCGCGCAGCGGCCGCGGGGACGATCATCAGCATCGCGGCGTGAGCATGGTGCCCGCTACTACCCGCGTACCCGGTAAGGTCACTGATATGTCGTTGTTCCGCAGATTCCTGTCCTGGATATCACGCCTTTCACCGTCGCATCCGGATCCCGACTGCGAAACGTGCCAGGGTGACGGATACGACGGCTCAGGGCATTCCTGCGCGTGTAACGCCTACTAACCGTTCTTCGGCACGTTCGCGGCCGCGAGAGCGCCCGCGGGCGTGCCGAGCACGGTCGCTCCGACACCGAGCCACAGCGCGACTTCCTCGGTCGTCGCGAGGCCGTAGAACACGACGATCGGGCCAGCCGCGGCGAGCACGCCGTAGATGTATTTGCGGATCGCGGGGCGCGGGACCCATCGGTTCGGGGTTTCGGTCGGGTTGGCCATGTCAGTTCTCCTTGTCAGTGCGTATGGCTGCGGTGTCGGTGTGGATACCTTCGAGTAGCGTGTCGTGCTCGTCGAGGCGAGTGACGATCCGCGCGATCGCGGTCGTGTTGACTCGCTGCCCGCCCTCTATCCGATCGAGCTGATCGCGCACGTGGCTGCCACCGTTGTTCGTCGTGAGCGTCTGCACTGCGCGCCGGGAAGCCTGTCCAGCGCGAGCGGCGCTGATCCATCCGCCGAGCTGCGGGATCGACAACACAGCGACAATAACGATCGCCGTCGGCCACGGGATCGCGACATCCACGAGGTCGAGCGCGCTCACACGCCGAGCTTCCGCTTGATTGCGTCGACGTCCTGGCGCAGCGACGTGTCTCGGCTGCCGGAGCCGCCGACCTGTTGCTTCGTGAACGCCTGGTCGAGCACGATCGCGTCGACCTTGCTGTTGAGCTCGCGAAGCAGGTCGGTGATGCTCGGGCCGCTCGTGGAGCCGCCGAGGCGCTGCCCCGTCCAGCTGTTGCTGTCGTCCTGTGCCATGTTGTTGTTCCCTTCAGTGATGTGTTGGTCGCGGGTGTAGTCGTATTCGTAATGCCAGGGCTCGACGAGCACGCCGTTCCGGTAGACGGTGTGAAACCATCCGTGCCGGTTGAGCACGGTCGTGATCTGCTCGTCGGTGTCGATTGCTCGCCCAAACTCGTGGATCGAGGATCCGGGCGGGAGCGCGATCGGTGCCCACGGGCCGCCTGCGAGGAACCGTTGGTAACGCTGGTAGTGGGCGTTCTGCTGGTCGAAGAAGCGGCCGGCCTCGTTGATGTCGAGCAGGTGCCCAATCTCGGCGTCGACGCGGGCGAGGCTCGCGGCTGCAGGTGAGTCGAGCCAGCCGCGGCCGCCGTCGAGTTGAGTGATGATCATCGTCTATGCCGCCATTTCGATGTTGTAGAAGTCCGCGAGGTTCGTCATTTCCGCGCGGCGATCAGCGAGTGCCATGTAGGGGAAGATCGCAACGTCTGCGACGTCGATCGCGGAGAAGCCGCCGCCACGGCGCTGGCCTATGTTGAATCCGTTCGATGCGAGGGTGTCGATTCCCGTGACGATCGCTTCTTGCCCGTCGACGCCGACCGCGACCGAGTCGCCCGATTGCGTCACGCTGAACACGTGCCACTGCGTGTCTGGCGTCCAGCCGTGATCGACGTTCGTGCCAGCGCCCGTCGTGAAACGAAGAACACGGGCCCCTGATGGAGCCCAGAGCGTGAGGTCAGAACGGTTTCCGCCTGGCGGCATCATGTAGAACAGGGACGTGTACCCGTCGCCTAGCTGCACGGTCTTGAGACGTGCGATCATGATCGTCGTGAAGCCGGCCATGCTGATCGCGGGAGTCGCGGACAGGCGAATCTGATCATCCTGATCGTTCACCGTGCCGCGGAAAGCGCCGTAATAGAACGGGTCCGCACGAAGTACGGGCGGCTGGACGACCGTCACCGTGTTACCGACCTCCGTCGGCACGGCGGTGATGTCGCCTCCTGTTGGGATCCGCGCTTGGGAGAACGTGACGCGGTGACGCGGCGTCGTCAGCGTCGCGGGCGCGCCGCGCTCTGTTGCACCCGTGAGCACGTCGGGGACGATGATGCGGATACCCATTACAGGCCCTTCTCTCGGATAACGAACGCGAGCGGCTCACGCAGGATTGTGGACACGGCGGGTTTCAGGTGCAGGCCATCGGCGGTCAGCGACGGCGGGATACGCCCTTCACTGATCGCCGTGTCGTCAGCACCCGTTCCGGCAATGCCGGCCGCGGCGAGACCTTCCTCGGCGAGCCATGCGGGCAGGTCAAAGAACAATTCGGGGTGCGTCTCGCGGTCCCACTCAGCCATAGCCTCGATGCGGTTGAATCCGGCTGTACCGCGAGCTTCGCCGGCGATCTTCCATGGCGGCATGAGCACCCGCACGTTGGTCTGCTCGATGAGTGCCGATGTCGCGACAACGAAGTTCGCGAAGTCATCGGGAACGTTGCGGCCCGCCATAAGTAGCTGCGGCAGGCGCTCGAAGCCGATGCCGGTTTTCGGGCCAGGAAGGACGACGACCGGAGTTCCGGCCGGGCAGGGTACGGCGTCACCGTCGCGCAGGCGGCGAAAGCTCCATCCGGGGTGCGTGCTATCGGGGTGAATGAGCACGCCTCGGACGCCGGCAATGCTGCACGGCGTTTCGCGCTGCTCTCCGACTGCCGTGTTCCATGTTCCCGAGCTGATCGTCGTGACCGTGACGGATCCGCTCGCAGGGATCGTCCCGCCTTCGACGGATACCGAGACACGCGAACCGAGCACACCGAAGTCGAAGGCACGCTCCCACATCGTCTGACCAGAGAGCGCGAGGTCATAGAACGGGAAACCGAATTCCTCCTCGAGTCCGGTCTTGAACGGCTCATCGGCCATGGTCGAGTCACCGTTCAGCACGTACGGCGAAGCCGGGGCACCGCCGCGATCGCCCCCACCCGAGTTGCCACCGCTCAGGGTGTACCCGAGTTCCTGCAGCGTCTTCGCGATGAGCCGTCCAGATGCATGGGAGGGCGCGCCGTCGGGCATGCGAACCTGAAGGAATGACAGCTGAAGACGGGGATCCACAACCTCGTAGAACACGTCCGGGTTGGTCGTGACCTGGGGATAGCCGGGATCAGTGCGGCGCGCGACGTTGTTCTCTTCGAGGTATTCCTCGACGAGCGGCGGGATCATCGGCGGGACGATCTCTTGTGTGATGCCGATCACGATCTGCCGGATCGGGCCAGTTGGCTTCAGATACGACCCGATGTAAGTGTCGATGTCCTCGGCCATGGTCTTCAGTTCGGGACCGAGGTTCTTAGCCTTACTCGCACCGTCGGGATAGCGGATCCCGCTCGGGGTGACACCGCCCATTATGAGGCTCCTATCGTCACGTTGCCGAGGTCGGCGAGCGTGATGTCGTCTTGGTAGTCGCGAATCTCGGCGACGTCGTTCGTCACGAGCTCGTCGATGGTCAGCCCGTCGCCGTGGCCGAGGGCCGGCGCGAGCCATGCGTCGAGCGTCCAGCCGTCGTGATAGACGAGCTCGCCACCGATGATCTGGTGCAGCGCTGCAGCGTCGATCATGGTGTTGAACACGCTGCCGGGGAAATAGATCGCGTACGGCCTCACGCACGCGCGGATGAAGTGGTAAGCCACCTCGTAGGCGTATTGGAAGTTGCGCCAGTCGAGGCGCACGTGCGGGAGGTTCGCGAGGCCGGTGAGCTGCCCGAGGTCGGCGGCGTAGCGTTCGGCGACGTCGTTCGGCCACGAGAAGTCCGCGTTCGGGTCGCCGCCGGCGTTCGTCGAGTTCGCTGTCGCGCCGACGCCGCGTGCGGCCATCCAGTCGCGCGGGTTCATGTGCTGCCCGTTGACCCACGTTTCCATGTGCAGGTGATCGCCGGAGCTGTTGCCGGTGTTGCCGACGTTGCCGAGCGTCGAGGCGGTCGTGACGGCCGTGCCGACGCCGATCGTCGACGGTGCGACCATGTGCGCGTACAGAGACGATAGGCCGGCGCCGTGATCGACGACGACGTAGTTGCCCCAGCCGGTGTGCCAGTTGACGACCTGCGACACGGTGCCCGGCCCGACGGGGTGGATCGCCGCGCCGCCGATGCCGCCATAGCTGAAGTCGATACCGGCGTGGAAGCTGTTCGTCTGCTCGCGCCAGCCGTATTCGCTCGTCACGGTAGACAGTGGAAACGACCACGCGTAGGTGCCGTCGGGCGGGGTCGGGTCGGGGTCGGGGCCTTCGCCGGCCGACTCGATGATGCCGCCGAGTAGGTCGACCTCGATCGCGAGCTCGCGGCGACCGCCTGCGGTGAAGTCTGCGCCGGGCACGTACCGTTCGACGACGCGCCTGCCAGTTTCACCGACAATCTCGTCGCCCTGCGTTCGCATCGTGAACGTGCGCGAGTTGACCTGCACGACGTCGATCGCCTCGTCGACGCCGGTCGTCGCCTCGTACCCGTCGACCGCCACGACGCGCGAGGCCGGGATCGAGAAGCCGTCGGGCACGTTGATGTGCAGCACGTCATTCGAGTACACGAGGGCGAGCCCGTCGGATCGGGCCGGCTGCCCGAGCAGCACAGTGTTCGTGTGGGGTTCGTAGTTCGCGAAGCCGAGCGAGTGCGTCGCGTAGAGTCCCTCGATCAGGTCGAGTGCCGACAAGCCCTCGGCCCATTCGATCGGGGCGACGATCGTGTTCGCTGGCACGTCGGACGGGGATCGCCAGTCGATCGCGTCGACGACGTGATCCGCGCCGGCGTTCATGATCGCGCGCACCTGGTCGGCGGCGAAGCGCCACCCGTCGGCGACGGTGAAGCCGCCCCAGAAGTCATCGCCAAACACGGCCGGCAGGATGTCAGTTTCCGCGCCGCCGGGGCCGGGGAGCACCGACCGTGCGAGGTCGGCGAGGCGATCCGATGCGGTGATCTTCAGCACCCATACGCGGCGCTTGTATTGCTGCTCGGGGTCGGATATCCAACGGATCTCGACGTCGAACTTGTCGATGCGGCCGTTGAACAGGCGCAGCGCCCAGTCGTGCTGCTCGGAGGTCGACCTGTAGATCGTGAGAGTCTTGCCGATGAGCGACGTGTATCCCTGCAGGTGCCCGTCGGTGTCGAGCAACTCGACGTACGCGGTCGACGGGTTCGCCTTGTCGAGATGCGACTCGCGACCCCACGTGACCTTCACACCCGCGAGCACGGCGCGCTCGGTGAGGCTCCATCCGGGCGACTGCTGTGTGCCGTCGACGTAGACGCTCGGGGCGTCGGTCAGCGCCGCCATGTTGTACCCCCGCGGGTGCCACGGCCTGCACGCTTGCCGCGGCTGGCGTTGATCTTCTCGATCTGCCTGGCGGTCGAGTCGGCGTCGATCGCGCCGTTGATCGTGTAGTTGTACGTGTCGCCGGCGCGCACGGGTGCAGGACGGGTCGACGGGCCGATGCTGGCCGTCGTGCGGGCGAGCGAGTTGCGTTGCACGTCGGCACGGATCAGCGCGTCGGTGCTATAGAGGCGCGACGTGTCGGGCAAGTACGACACGGTAGCCGTCGTCGAGTTCGCACCGAACAGGCTGCCGATGGTGCTGCCGAAGCCCTTCTTGAAGCCGTCGATGAAGGAACCGATGCCATCCAGGGCGGTCTGGATCCACCCGACGACGGTCGAGATAGCGTCGCTCAGCCAATCGAGGATCGGCTTCACAGCGGTCTTCACGTCCTCCCACCGCGTGACGATCGCCGCGATCGCGAGCGCGAGCAGACCGAGCGCGGTGATGATGATGCCGACCGGGTTCGCGGCCATGACGAGGTTGACGGCCATCTGCGCGCCGCGCAGAACGACGAGCGCGCTCGACACGATGCCGACCGCGACAGCGAGGTTGCGCACGAGCTCGTCGTTCTGTGCGATCCACACCGCCGCCTTCTCGAGGATCCCGGCGAGCTCGACGAGGATCGGGAGCAGAGCCGTGCCGAGCTTCGCCTGCGCGTTCTCCCACTGGGCAGTGGCCCGCGCCTGCGCGCCGGCTGCCGTGTCGGACTCGCGTGCAAACTGCCCCTGCGCGGCCGAAGTCTGGTCGGTGAGCAGCGCGAGCGTGGCCTGCCGCTCGGCGGCTTTCGCGGCTTCGCCCTCGAGTTCAGTGAGGCCCATCGCAGCGAGCCGGGCGTTGACGTCGGCCTGCTTGATCGAGACACCGTAACGCTCGATCGGGTCGCGCTCACCGCGCAGTAGCGACGACACCGCGGCGACGGCATCGGCGGTCGTGCCGCCGAAGGTCGCTGCGAGGTCTGAACCGAGGCCGATGAGGTTGTTCGTCTCATCGGTGAGCGACTTGCCCGACAGTCCCATGTTCTTCATCTGGGAGCCGAGCACCGCGGCGAGCTCGTTGTACGACTGGGCCGACAGACCGACGGCGGCCGCGGCGTCGTCCGCGTAGCGCTTGATGGTCTTCGACGAGGCACCGAAGACAGAATCGACAGCGCCGGCGGCCTGCTCGGCTTCGCTCGCGACGGTGCCGAGGTGCCAGGCCGAAGCGGCAAGTCCGGCGAGAGCTGCGGCCGCGATCTTCGAGGACCTCTCGAAGGTGCGCTGCATCGCCTGCGCTCGCTTCTCAGCCTCCTTGAACGCCTTCGACGCGCTGGTCGCGTCACCGACGATGCGAACGCTGAGGATCGCCGACTTGCTCGCCATGGCTCACTCCCTGCTGTTGTTCTGGTCCTGGATGATGCCGACCATCGTGTGAATGTCGATCGCGTCCTGCTCGCGGAGGACGCTCGGCGGGATGCCTGTCTGTATGGAGAGCGCGCAGATCAGCTCGAGAGCGGATCCGCGCTCATGCCTTCCCCCACACCGTCGACCACCTCGGCGTCATCGCTCTCGTCGTCGTAGGGGACAACGTCGAGCGCGTGCACCTGGTCGCTGTCAGCGCCCTCCAGGAACTGATCCCACGACACGGCGAGCGAGTGCTCGCGGCGCGCAGCCGACCAGGCCGTGAACGCCTGCATGAGGATGATGTTCTCCGACAGGCTGCCGAGTCGCTTGTTCGCGCGCAGGTGGCTTTCGAAAGCGATCTTGTCGAACAGGCTGGGCGTGACCGTGAGGACGCGGCCGTCAGAGAGATGGATGTCGTTCTTTTCGAGTGCCATGGTTAGGCGCCTTTCACTTTGCCGAGCACCTTGTCGGTGTAGCGCTCGTAGAGTTGCCGCCACTTGTTCTCGGTCTCGCGAGCCGACTTGGCGATGAATGGATGTCCAGCGATGTCACGTGAGGGCCAGCCCCAGTGGATCGCCCCGGCGTACGGGACACCGGCCTGTCGGTTGTTGCCTGCGCGGATAACGCCAGCGCGGTTAGTGGCGCCGACGCGGAGCGTGTCACGCAGCGCGCCCGACACTTCGGGGGCCTCGCTGCGCGCACGGTCCATCGCGATTTCGGCGGCCTCGCGGTTGATCGGTTTCAGCTCGCGAATATCGACACCGGCCCGCCGCAGCGTGCGCTGCAGGTCGGATGCACCATTCAGCGTGAAGCCGCTCTTGCGCTCGGCCATGACGTCATGCGCCGATCGTGGGGCGGCCAGTCATCGGGAAGCTGAAGTCAGACGTGTTCTTCGTCTTCACGTCGCCGCCGATGTTGATCGCCCGGACCGTGCACGTGCCCGTGTACGATTTCGCGACGTCGGTGTTCGGCGTGAACGTGAAGGGCATGTCCTCGCCAGCGTGCTCGAGGCACCAGTCCTCGAGCGCTTCGATTTCGAGCTGCTGGCGGATGGTGCCCTCGATCGCCCACGTCTCTTCGTCAGCTTCGCGCTCCTGCGACCCGTCGAGCAGGTCGAGGACGTCGCCGTCGGAATAGCTGGGGACGAGGGAGGTCGCCGTGGTGTGTGCGGCGAACTGCTTGAGAGTGCCCGATTCGCCGAAGCTGAGCGTTCCGGGGCCGAGAGCTTTGACCATGATGAGTCTCCTAAATGTCGTGGATCGGATCGGGCTCGAGCGTGAGCACGTAGCCCGGCCAGGGCGGTTCGCGGTCGAGCACCTGGATAGGTGTGGGCTCGCCGCTCGCGAGGTTGATGTGTGCAGCGCGCAGCGCCGTGATGATCGCGTCGATCGTGTCCCACGCGGCGCCGAGGTCGTCCCAGGGACCCGCGGCGATGTGCAGCGTCCAGGTCTCTTCGGTCTCGTACCAGCTCGTGAAGGTGAGCTCGGGCGGGACGATGACGACGACACCGTAGGTGTAGCCGGCCTTCGCCTCGCGCGGGTCGAGCGTGACGAGCACATGGTCGAGGCTGGCGCAGGCCGCGTCGATTTCGGTACGCAGCGCTTCGGCGCGGGCGAGGCGGCTCATGCGAACCCCAGCCCGACGTAAGGCGCGAGCAGCGGGTATGCCTGCGTCATGGGGTCACGGTTGATGCGCACGACGCTCGCGGACTCGACACCACTGCCGAAGGTCACGACGCCGTTGCGAGCGGCCTTCCGGTAGTAGAGGTCAGCCGCGACCTCGAGCACGGCCCGCGCCAGAATCACCTCGGGAACGGTCGCGCTGCCGACGTGGTCGAAGACGAGCGCTTCGGCCTCGGCGTCGCACTGCGCGACGAACGCGGGTGTGTCGGGGTCGCGCGAGTTGCGCTCACCGACGTACCAGTCGAGGGCGACGTCGACGGGTTCTGGCGCGGGCGTGCTCACGGTCGTCAGCCCCCGACCGGTGCGGTCAGCTCGACGGGGACGACGCCGCCGGGGATCTCGTTTGCCACCGCGCCGAAGCGGTAGACGGAGAAGTCCTTCGACAGGTTGATGATGTTCTCGTCCTGGAGCTGCGCGACGGCCGAGTCGTACTGGCGGACCGCGCGGCGGGTGGCGAACTCGGCGGCCTCTCCGGTGCGGCCCGGGTCACCGATGACGGCGACGCCGGAGAGGTCACCGCGGATGCCGGTGAGGTCGAGCGAGCCGATGAGGTTGCGCTCGTCCGCCACGCGGAACACCTTGTGTCCGGCGATCTCCAGGCGGTTGAGGTGCTTGAACACGTCGGGGGAGACGATGAGCCCGTCGAGCGCGAGCGCGAGCGAATCGAACTTCACGGCGGCATCGACGATGAGGTCGGTCCAGTGGTACGCCGTCGCATCTGCGAGCGCAGCGCCGAGCGCGAGCGTGCCGCCCTCGGCCGCCGTGCGCTCAGCGACGAGTGCGATGTACGCGGCCCGCAGCACGGCCTTCTTGCGTGCACCGGCGGCCATGCCCAGCGCCTCGAGCGATCGATCGAGGATCGGGAGCGTGGATCGCAGAATCTCTTGGCGCGTGAGCTGCGTGTAGCCGCCGAAGGTCTCGACCGGCGCGGTTCGAGTCGTAAGCGTGACCTTGCCGAATGGGAGGTCGTCTCCCTCGGCCTCCTGCTTCTGCACCTTGACCGTGTTGGTCGCGAGCTCAGCGAACTCGATGTTCATGCCCTTCTCAGGAAGGACGCCTTCGGCGAAGAACGCGGACAGGACACCGGAGGATGCATCGAAGATGCGGGTGAGGTCGCCGACCCACGCATCCTTGATGGGGCTGTCGGCCGAGGTGCCGCCGGTGTAGGCACGCTCCATGACCTCTTCGACGTAGTTGATGGTGGCCTCGTCACGGTTGACGATCGCCTGGAGGATCGCGCCGGCGGACCGGCGTTCACCGGTCTGCTCGCCGTCGTTGTCGCGGGTCTGTCCGGCGACGACGAGGCGCAGCAGCTCGGACTGCTCGGCGCGGAGCTCGGCGAGGTCGGAGGCGAGCTTCTCGCCGTCGACGGGCTCGGGGATGGGCGTCTTCTCGGTCATGCTGTTCCCTTCGGGTGCGGGCCGCGAGTCGCGCTCGCGGACCTCGGTGACTGCGGCACTTGCATAGGCGGGGTTGGGGACGAGGGAGAACTCGCGCACGCTCACCTTTGTGTGGGTGACGTGCACGCCGTCGTCGTCGTCGCGCTCGATCCACTCGACCGGCATGAAGCCGATCGAGAACGAATCGAGAGCGCCGTCGCGGGCGAGGATGAGAGCATCGTCGCCCGCACGCGTGGCGGAGACCCGGCCGCGGATCGAGAGCTTTCCGTTCTCGCGCTTGTGGTCGGCGATGACGCCGATCGGCTCGCTGTGACGATAGAAGAGCTTCGACCGCTCGACGCCTTCGAACTCGCAGTCCTGCGCGAACGACTCGGAGAAGCCGCGGAAGATGACGACTTCCTCGGCGAGCGGGACGCCGACGCCGAGGATCTCGCGACCCTCTTCAGTGGCCTCGGCGCGCGCGTGGAACTCGCGGTGCTGGATCTGGGTCAGGTCGGGCTTACTCATGATGCGTTCTCCTCGATCGCGGGCTGCTCGTCATCGATCACTTCGGCGTCGATGATGTCGCCGCCGTCGATCGGGTCGAGTCCTTCGATTTCGCGAATCTCATTGACGGTGCGCCAACCGCCGGAGAGCGCGAGGTTGTGTGTTTCGTATCGGGTCCTGGTATCGGTCTTCAGCAGCGATGCTGTGTTCGCGACGGCGTCAGATCCGCGCGGCAGAAGGTCGGTGAACGCGTCTTCGATCTCGGTCAGGACGCCAGCGAGGCCGAAGCGGACGAAGCCGAGCCAGTCCTGCTCGATGTTCTGGTACGTCTGGCTGTCGCCGTCGGTGACCAGCATGAGCGAGCGCGGGGCGCCGAACAGGCGCGCGACGGTCGTCACGGTCCAGCCCTGCGACTCGATGAACTGTGCGTCCTTCGGTGAGAGGAACGTCGCGGAGTACTTGAGCCCTCGGCCGAGGATCGCGACGTCGCGCTTTCCGCCGCGCGATTCCTTCCACTGCTTCTTCGCAAGTGCTGCCTGCTCGGCGTTGAGGGTCTGGTCGGTCTGGAGTTGGCCGCTCGGCACGTCGCCGCTGTAGACGAACTCGCTGCCGTACTCGGCGACATCGAGGCCGCCGCGCAGCTCGACCTGCGCCGCCTGGATCGGGCCGAGCCCGTACGGCGTTCCCGGCACGCGCAGCCGAGTAAGGTGCTTGACGTCGTGCACGCCGAGCGGCTTGCCGCGGTGACGGTACCCGGTGACGGTGCCGCCGGCGGTGTGCTCGATTACGACGTCGTTCGGGTTGAGGACGGACGCCGTCACCGGCTTGTCGATGCCCTTCACCGCGCCGGGCGCGTAGCCGAGACGCCAATACGCGTTGCCGGTCAGGTCGAGGGAGACGCCGGTCATCTCGATGAACGCGCGGCGGCTCGCCAGTGGGTCCGGCTTGTCGAGGATGCGGGGGCGGGTGTCGAGGATCCGTGGGCCGCGCTTCTGATCGAAGCTGATCTGGCGCAGCGCGATCGCGCGAATGTCGACCGCGCGGTAGACCGCACTGAGCCCCAACGCCTCACGCGACGCAACGGCACGAGGGCCGGCACCTTCACGCGAGGGGATGCTCAGCGCGGTCGACGGATCCGACGGCGGAGCCGCGTCCGAGGTTCCGGCCTCGTCGCGGCTCTGCTCGCCTGTCCACCACTCTCTGAATCCCACGGCACTGAGCTTGCCGCCGAGGGACACGGATCCACGAGTGAGGAATCGCGCAGAATGAGCAACCTTGTGCAGGTTTGAGAGGTCAGAAGATCTGGAGCCCGTAGTCGCGCTGCGTCTCGGCGAGCTGCACCCCGAGCACGTGCGTCATGACCGCATCGATCTGGCCTGACTTCGCGCGCGAGACGCGGAAACCATCACCGACATCCTTGCGAACTGCCTTCGGGATCTGCATCGACATAAGCGCGTGGCCGGGGTGCACGACCTTGCGCTGCTGAACCTTCGAGTAGAACAGGGCGCTGCCGTTGAGCGCGTCCGCCTGCGTGCCGAACGTGACTGGCAGGCCGCGGTCCTCCATCGCGCGGCCGAGGTCGCGCAGCGCGTATCCGTCGACGCCAAACGTCGAGGGGTTCCACTTCGACAGGCTCACTGCGACCTCGACGAGCTGATCGATCGTCGGGCGCACGAGCGAAGCGACGAGGTCGCAGTAGGTGCGCCCGTCGGGCATCTTCGCGAACACGCCGATGGAAGCGTAGGACCAGTCGGGCGTGCGGTCGATGGTGAACACCGGTTCGAGGCCTGTGGGGAATGGTGTGTCTTCGTAGCAGGCGTTCCACATTGCCCCGGAGATGAATGCATTTTCGGATCCGTTGAAGCGGTTGAGTCGGTAGCGGATCGCGTTCGGCTCGGGAAGGTTTCGTACGTCGGTGATCGTCGTCTCGAGGTCCGAGCGGCCAGAGGCGACCGCGGGATTCGATCGAGCGAGCTCGCGGCCAAGCTCGTGGTCGTCATCGGGGAGTGCGGCGGCGACGGCCTGCCAGCAGTAGAACGCGAGCCGCCCCTGTCCGCCGTCCTTCACGGATTCTTCGCCCTGCTTGTAGAGCGACAGCAGCAGTTCGCTGTCGTCGCTGCCTGCGGTCGTGATGCCGAACACGAAGCTGTTCGGGCGGCCGCCGAGACCGTTGATGAGGTCGTCCCACACCTCGCGCAGCAGCAGGTGCAGTTCGTCGACGATGCCGGCGTCGAGGGGGATGCCCTGGAGCGCGCCCGATTTGTTCGCCTTGAGCAGGTAGGACCCACCGTCGCGGGTGCGGATGCCGCGCGTCTGCGTGACGGCCGAGAACCGCTGGCGCAGCGCCGGGTTCTGCTTGATCGCGTTCATGGTCCGTCGGTAGACGAGGTTCGCCTGGTCCACCGACGAGGCGATGCCGATGAGCTCGGGCCGCGCTTTCATGAGCAGGACGATCAGCGACACCGCGCACGCGAGTTCGCTCTTTCCGTTCTGCCGTCCGAGGGAGACGACGATCTGTCGCCACCGCAACTGACCGGCGCGCGCGTGCCCCTCGGGGTACAGCTCGAACGCGTGGCGCAGCAGCTCTTCCTGCCATACCTCGAGCACGTACCCGAACGCGTTGAACCAGACGACGCGGAACATGACGCGGTAGCTGTCGAATGCGCTCGGGAAGTCGGGCGCGAGTGGCTCGGTCCACACCTGCGGCGGCCACGGCGGAATGTCCTCGAACGGCTGCGCGAACGTCGCGGGCGTTGGCATACTCACGCGTCAGCCCGCCACGGGTCGGGGAACTGCATCGGGGTGTCGTACGGTGCGGCGCCGCCGCCCGGCCCGCTGGGCTTATCGCCGGGTCGGCGAGCGAGCAGCCCGCGGTGGATCAGCGTGAACTGAGAGATGAGCGCAGCCTGGAACTTTCCGCTGTCGAGCTCACGCGCGATCGCGCGCAGCGCCGTCAGCTGCGGCTTGTCCGCGCCCGTGAGCCAGTCAGCCTCGGCGACGAACGTCTCGACTGACTCGATCCACGACTCGACGATGGTGCTCTCAGATGTTTCGGCGGTCATCGCTCTCGGTCCTCTCGGTTTCGTGTCTTGATCTGGGGTTTAGGTGGATATTTGAGGCCACCGTGTGAAAACAGGAAATTGGGCGCGGGGTGATCTGGGTGCCCCTCAGAAGACGGGGTCCGTCTGATACGGCCACGGCCACTGATCGGGATCGTCGACCGGCCAGTCGAGGCCAGGTGAGGGCCACTCGTCCGATTCGTGCGGTCCAGGCTGGTCCGGGTGGTCTACGTTGTTTCCCACTCTTCTCTCTACTTTCTTCTCGTATATGGGTAGGGGAGTAACTAGACCAGCTGGACCGGCCTTCTCTCGTATGGCGTCGAGCCTGGACCGTGCCTAGACCACACGTAGACCGGACTGCTCTCACGCCTGGACCAACCCGCTTCGTATCAGCCCGAAGGGCCTTATCTGTGTGGGGAGCGGGGGCGGGCGCGGCCGCTGCCTGGACCGCTCGGCACGCCTTGTCCAGACTCATGTCAGGCTCGCGTCGTAGAGCAGGGCGATGCCGGTGTAGTGCCACACACGGGAGTCGCCGACGCGGGGGCGGGCGGAACCGAGGCCGTCGACCTGGACGAGGCGCTTGCCGAACGGGCCGACAGCGAGGGGCGCGTAGCCGTTCTCTCGGCACCACTTCTTATAGCGCTCGTAGACGTCGGAACGGGGCGATTGGTCCTCGGGGTCGAGGATGACCTTGTCGTCGTCATCGAGCCACATCATGACCGGGTCGGCCTCGTCATGGAGCCGCTGCGTGGCTTCCTGGGCGGATGCGGGCGGAGCGAACTTGCCGCGCTGCATGAGCTCGCGCAGGCCGTGCATGGCGTAGTTGAAGATGCCGGGCGCCTCGTCGAAGAGCACCTGCTCGTCGAACGCCCCGCCGATCACTGCGACGTTGCGGGTGAACTCGATGACCTCCCAGCGGCGACGCCAGCCGTCGGAGTTGTCCGAGGTGCGGAAGAACTCGTTAGACGCGAAGATCGGCACGGCGTAGGGCACGAACTCGAACGACTGCCCGAACTTGCGCGAGGCGTTGATCGAGTCGCCGCCGGTGATCTCTTTGAGTACCTGCGGGTCGGAGAGGAAGCGGGCAGAGAGGTCGCCGGAGACGTTCGCGATGCGGCCGTACAGGCCGGACGTGGCGAAGCGGTCATCGACGAGCTGGTGCATGCTGATGCTCGAGTAGTTCTCTCGGCCGAGCAGCCGGCGGATGAGGCGCAGCATGGTGCCCTTGCCATTGCCGCCGGGGCCGTAGAGCATGAAGATCTTCTGCAGTGGGTTGCCGGTCATGAGCAGATAGCCGATGACCTCCCACATGTGGCGGTGCAGCTCGGGATCATCGCCGAGCGTCTGCGTGAGCCACTCCATGACGGCGTGAGGCTTCTCGGCCGGGTCGTACCGGATGGGGAGCTTTGCGAGGGCGCCGAGCGCCGAGCTGTGCGCGTCGAGCTCGTCGCGTCGCCACCAGTAGATGCCGTTCTCGAGCACGATGTAGTCGAGGTAGCCGGCGGGAAGATCGGGCAGGCCGACCTCGGGGAGGTCGACGTTCAACATATGGTCCTCGACTTGGCCACGCACGCTGGTCGAGTAGCGGCCACCAAGAGCGGCGGCGGTACGGCGCGTGATCGCCTTCTCGTCGCGAACGAAGATGCCGTCGCGATACTCGTATAGGTCACCGTCGACACCTCGGCCGAGAGTGGTCGGTGTCGTGGCCACGTAGTCGGCGATGAGGGTCGCGTCGAGCTTGCCGGTGTCAGGGTCGATGAACTGCGATGTGGCTGTCATGGAAGACGCTCCAGCCATTGGGGATTGAACCACGGCGTGCGAGCGAACATCTGATCGCTCTTGATGCCGTTGCAACGGCGGCAGGCGGCGACGAGGTTGTCGAGGTCATCGCCGCCACCTGCCGCCTTCGGGATGATGTGGTCGGCGGTCGCATCGCGGCCTTCGATGGGCTTGTGGCAGTAGGTGCACTGCCAGCCGTCGCGGTCGAGGACGGCGAGGCGGGTGCGTTCCCAGTCCTTGCCGCGCGACGAGCCGACGCTCACGTGTGCGCCTCGAGGGCGCGCTGCACGTCGTCGGGGTCGAAGCGGCGGGCGCCGCCGATCGTGCGAGTGTGCTTGAGGTCGCCCTGGTCGGCCCAGCGACGCACCGTGGCTGGCGTCACGCCGAACTCGCGTGCGACGTCGGAGACCGTGAGCTTCGCTGTGCTCATGACCAGTCACCTCCGAGCACGGCGAGCAGATCGCGGGGCGTCGGACAGCTGTGCCTCACGGCGTGCCGACGAGCGCTCGCCTCAGCCGACTCGACGGTGTGGCAGTAGAGCTTGGGGTCATCGCGGCCTATCTGGTCGAAGATCGAGCGGGGGCCGCACGATGGGCACATGAAGCGGAATCGGATGCGACCCTCGTCGAGGGTGGTGCGCGTCACGGCGGCGCTCATCGTTCTTCACCGGCCTCGCTCTGCTCGATACGCCCCAGAACGTCGTATAGGTGGTCGATGTCGGTGTCGGTGAGGGACTCGTAGGTGATCGTCTTCCCGTCTTCGTAGCTGGCGATGATCCTCGTTCCGGCCTTGATCTTGATACGCAGCCTGCTCATCGCGTGATCCCACTCTCGGTCTCGGCGCTTGTCTCGCGTTCGAGGGCTACCTTGATGCCCTTCCATGAGCAGTCGAGGCGGGCGGCGATCGCGCGCCATGACCAGCCGAGGTCGCGCAGCTCACGAGCAGCGGCGCGCATCTCGGGCGTGATGCGCGTGTAGCGGCCTTTGTGGCGGATGCTGGCGGCGGCGAGCTCTGCGAGTAGACCACCGACGTCGGTGCCTCGCTGCGCGGCGTGGCCTGCGAGCTCGCGGTAGGTCTCGCCGTCGAGCCACACTTTGATGGGGAGGATCTTGTCAGTCATGCGGGGTACCCCCATGCGGTCGCGACGGGGATCGCGTTGATGTCGGCGATGACATCCTCGATGAAGCACGCGCGGTCCATAGCGCGGTGGAACGCCGCGATGTCGTCGGGCAGCCAGTAGTGATCGGGCGTGGTCATGATCGACGCTCCAGGAAGACGATGACGCCGTAGACGGTCCAGGCGACGAGGGCGAGTGGGATGCCGACGGCGGGGTCGATGTAGTTGGGGTCGAAGTCAGCCATGATCGACCGCCACATGCTCGCGCGCGGGCTTCGGTGCCGTCGCGACGTGCATCATCCACGAGGGCGGACCGCTCGGGTGCGCTTGCTGTTCCTGCTGCTCGTGCAGATCGGCGAGGGCGAGCGCTGCGCGGCCGAGAGCGGCGCGCGCCATGGTGATGCGCTCGAGCGCATCGAGGCGTTCGCCCCTGTGCACGTAGTGTTCGGTTACGGTGAGCAGCTTGCCGATCTCTTGGCAGGCGCGCCACGCTTCGGCGGTGTTCTGGTTGATAGTCATGCTGGAGGTCTTCTCTCTCCATCGGGCCAGAGCCAGCGGCCCTGGTCGTCCAGCCCCATCGATGCGCGCCGATTCATCTCGGCGAGCTCGTCGGGCGTGTAGTGCGCACGGAGGTACCAGTGATTGACCTCGTGCTCCAGCACACGGATCCGCTCGTCGCGCTCGCGCAGCTGCTCGATGAGCAACCGGCGGGGGAGCGGGTCCGCGACTGGTGAGGTCATTTGCTGGTGGTCAGCGCTTCGAGCGATTCTGCGGTGACGCGCACCGAGCGGCTGCCGACGTTCACTGCGCGCAGCGTGCCAGCAGCTATGAGTCGGTCGATGGTCTTCGTTGACACGCGGAGGGCGTCAGCGGCCTCTGCGCGTGTTGCCAGTCGAGGGAGGTCTGTACGTTCCGTCATACTCGAGGACGGTAGTACGAGCGGCATCAATATGCAAGTACGCTCCGTACAGACCTGGCCACACATGGACGGTCTAGTCGCGACGTGTCACTCTTGACGTCAGGTCACACTGTGTCTATTCTTGTCCACATGAGTACACAGAGTGCAGTCGTAGTCGAGAACTCCGACGCGATGATCGGTGAGCGGATTCACGCGCTCCTGTGGCGGTCGCGGCTGTCGCAGGCAACCTTCGCAAAGACGCTGGGCGTCTCGCAGAGCACCATGAGTAAGAAGTTGCGTGGCGAGCGCCCCTGGTACACGGGCGAGTTGATCGCGACGTCGCAGGCGCTCGACGTGACGATCGCGTACCTCTACGGAGAAACGAAAGAGGCCCCCACCCCGAAGGGTGGAGGCCACACGCTCCCCGACTTGGATTCGAACCAAGAACCTGCCGGTTAACAGCCGGCTGCTCTGCCGTTGAGCTACCGAGGATCATGCTCTGCCGCGCGTCGTGCGCAACTCTAATAGCCTAACAAACGAGGCGCGGCGAAGCGAAACCGAGCACGGGTCGGGCGCGTCGCGTCAGCGGGCGGCGCCCTCGAGCGATCCCTCGACCGGCGTGAGGTTCATGCCCCGGCTATCGCTCGCCTCGTAGATCAGGCACTGGATCGCGCGGTCGCCTTCGGCCCACGACTGCTCGGTCGGGTGGTAATAGGTGTACCAGAGCGATTCGGACTCATCGAACGGAACACCGACGAACGTTTCGAAGGCGTCATAGCAGCCGCCGTCGGCGTCGGCGCTCAGCTGCTCCATGCCTGGCCACTGGTCGTCATCAGTCGTCAGATCGAACTCGTCGTAGAGCTCGTAGTCATGCGCGCCGTCGCAGGGGACGACCGTGACGTCGGTCACCTCGTCGCTCGAAGCGTCAGGCTCCTGAAGGCAGTCGCCGACGCGGATGTCGAAGACCGAGTCGGTGCCCTCCTCAGTGACCTCGTGGGTGTCGGCGTCGCGCTGTGCACCGCCGACCAGCGAGCTGATCTGGCCGCAGCCGGCGAGAGCGGTCGCAGCGAGAATCGTTCCGGCGGCGAGGGAGAGGGAACGAGTGGTGCGTGAAACGCGTTGCATGATGTCCATTCTGCTGTGTGTCACTGGGGTGCATCACGAACCTATGACAGCAGGATGGGAGCTCCCGGTACCGCCTCAGCCCTCGAGATCGTCGACGCCGGGGGTCCAGCTCACCCCGGGAACGCCCCAGCGGCGCTTCTTGACGATCTTCTGCGCTGTCTTCCAATCGCGCTCGGCGATGCGGTCGATGTAGACGACGCCGTCGAGATGGTCGAACTCGTGCTGCATGATGCGCGCGCGCCAGCCGTCGACCTCGATCCGTACGGGCTCGCCCTCGACGTCGATGCCCGTGACGACCACGTGCTCCGAGCGGCGGAGAGGAAACCGCTCGCCGGGGAACGACAGGCACCCTTCGGATTCTTCGTCCTCATCCGGCTCGCCCGGGACCATCGGCGTCATCAGCAGTTCGGGGTTGATGATCTCGCCGCGCCAGGGGCGGCCCTCGTCGTCTTCATACGTGTACGTGTATATGCGCAGTCCGACCCCGACCTGGGGAGCGGCGAGTCCGACGCCGGGGGCCGCGTCCATCGTCTCGTACATGTCGGCGACGAGCGCGCGGATCTCGTCGGTGATGGACTCGACGCGGTCGGCGGGTGCGTGCAGCACCGGGTCGCCCCAGATGCGGATCGGGAGAATGGCCATAGCTCAAGGCTACGGCCAGCCCCATGGCGGACCCCGAGAAACTGCCATTACGCTCGGATACGTGACCTGGGCACCAAATACTGTCGCGACCGCCGATGTCTCGCCCGATGACCTCATCGGGCTGTTCGACAACCCGGGGCTGCTGCTCGGCATCCCGTTGGCGATCGCCGGAGCCGTCTTCATGTCTCTCGGAGCCCAGTACCAGAGCCGCGGAGTGCGCAAGGTCGAGATGCTCGCGGGCACGACCGGCAGGCGGGGGCTGCAAGGAACGCACCTGATGAAGCTCTTCTCGCGCCCGTCGTGGGTCGTGGGCACGCTGCTGCTGGCCGCGGCGATCGTGTGCCAACTCTCGGCGCTCGCGATCGCGCCGCTCATCGTCGTGCAGCCGCTCGGCGCGATCTCCCTGGTGGTGACGACTCTCATCAACGCGCAGGTCACGGGTCACATGCCGACGAAGGCGTCGATGACCGCCGTGGCTCTCTGCCTCGGGGGAATCTTCGTGTTCGTGGCGTTCGCCGCGCTGTACGCGGTCGAGTCGCCGCTCGGCGACACGCAGCTGCTCGTTCTGCTCGTGATCCTCATGATCGTGCTCATCGGCGTGGGCGCGGCCTGGCTCGTCTTCAAGACGCGCGCGGGGGCGCTGTTCTACATCACCGGCGCGGGGATCCTCTACGGGTTCGTCGCCACACTCGCGAAAGTCATCATCACTCGGGTGCAGCACGGCACGTTCGACTTCATCACGATCGCGTGCGGCATCGGGCTCGCCGCGGCGGGGATCGCCGGGGCGTACTTCGTGCAGACCGCGTACGCATCGGGCCCGCCCGACCTCGTGATCGCAGGACTCACGGTCGTGGATCCGATCGTGGCCGTGATCATCGGTGCGACCCTGCTCGGCGAGGCCGCGCGCACGCCGATCTGGACGATGATCATCTGGACAATCGCCGGCGGAGCGGCGGCTATCGGCGTGGTGCTGCTCGCCAAACGGCATCCGCAGGTTGTGAGCGAGAGCCAGGAGCATCCGATCGCTCGGGGGAGCACAGGTCCGACCGATGCCGGGGAGGACAGCACAGAACGGTAAGCTTGACGGTGCGGGGCCGTAGCCAAGATGGTCAAGGCAGCGAGCTCATAACTCGACGATCCGTGGGTTCAAGTCCCACCGGCCCCACCGCGTCTCATATCCGGCGGCATCGTCGCCGCACCCCCGCACCTTGTGATTATCGAGTTCGTGGGTGAGAATGAGTGCACAGCCGAAAAGTTTGATCGTCACGTCGATCGCCGTTCAGGTTCGGAGGGGAAGCCGCACCTGACGAAACGGAGAGATCATGGCGACACCACGTGCGCGCGGAGTGGTCTTCGTCCACTCAGCGCCGAAAGCGCTGTGCCCCCACCTTGAGTGGGCCGTCGGCCGATCGATCGGCCGCGCCGTCAATTTCGCATGGCAGGATCAGCCCGCCCTCCACGGCGCGCGTCGCGCTGAGTTCTCGTGGGACGGCTTCGCCGGCACGGGCGCCGTGATCGCGTCTGCGATCCGCGGCTGGGAGCACCTCCGCTTCGAGGTCACGGAGGATCCGACGTCAGCGTCGCTCGGCGGCCGCTGGATGCACACGCCCGACCTCGGCGTGCACCACTCTCAGATGGACGCGTCCGGCAGCATCACGGTGCCCGAAGAGCGCGTGCGCGCGGCGATGGATCACCTGGATCCGCTCGAGATGCGCCGCGAACTCGACATCGCGCTCGGCACGGCCTGGGATCGCGAGCTCGAGGTCTTCCGAGCGGCGGGCGAGGACGCCCCCGTCGTCTGGCTGCATCAGGTCGGCTGATGCCACATACCAACGCGGCCCCCGGAGAATACTCTGGGGGCCGCGTTCATTCGAGTACGTCGATGCGGATCAGCCGTCGTAGGTGGCGAAAGCCGCGACGGCGTTGTGTCCGCCGAAGCCGAACGAGTTGCTGATCGCAAGCTGCGTGCCGTCGGCGAGCGGCTGCGTCTTGTTCGATGCGAGGAACGGGATCTCGGGATCCTGATTCTGCAGGTTGATCGTCGGGGGAGCGATGCGCTCGCGGATCGCGAGCACCGTGTACACCGACTCGATCGCCCCCGTGCCGCCGAGGAGGTGCCCGGTCGACGACTTCGTGGCGCTTGCCGGGATCTCGCGCACGCGGTCGCCGAAGACGGAGTGGAGAGCCGTGTACTCCGCAGGATCGCCGATCGGCGTCGACGTGGCGTGCGCATTGATGTGCGTGACCTCGTCAGGAGTGCGGCCTGCAGTCGCGAGCGCGTGGCGCACGGCGCGGGCGGCGCCTGCTCCGGACGGGTCGTTCGCGGTGATGTGGTACGAGTCGGCCGTCGTCGCGGTGCCCGCGAGTTCGGCGTAGATCTTCGCGCCGCGCGCCAGCGCATGCTCCTCGGTCTCGAGGATCAGTACGGCCGCGCCCTCGCCCATGACGAAGCCATCGCGATCGACGTCCCACGGGCGCGACGCTGTCGCGGGCGAGTCGTTGCGACGCGAGAGGGCCTGCATGGAGCTGAACGAGGCGACCGTGATCGGGTGGATCGCCGACTCGGCGCCACCGGCGATGACGATGTCGGCGTCGCCCGCCTGAAGGTGGTGGTAGGCGCTGTCGAGCGATTCGACGCTCGAGGCGCAGGCCGACGCGACCGTGCGCGCGAACGCGCGGGCGCCGAAGTGCAGGGAGAGGAAGCCGGCCGAGGCGTTCGGCATGAGCATCGGGACGGTCATGGGCATGACGCGTCGCGGACCCTTCTCGCGCAGCGTGTCCCATGCATCGAGCAGTGTCCACACGCCGCCGATACCGGTCGCGAAATCGACTCCGAGTCGCTCGGGGTCGACGTCGGGCGCGCCCGCGTCGGCCCAGGCCTCGAGTGCGGCGACGAGAGCGAACTGCGTCGAGACGTCGAGGCGCTTCGCGGTGGGACGGTCGAGGATCGTCTCCGGGCGCACCGTCGCCTCCGCGGCGAAAGTCACGGGGAGGTTGTACTTCTCGACCCATTCGTGTTCGAGCGGACGTACGCCCGATACGCCGTCCAGAAGGTTCTTCCAGTTATCGGCGACGGTGCCGCCGAGGGCGGATGTCGCTCCCAGTCCGGTCACGACGATGCGCTTGGTCATTCGGGGGTCCCTTGCTCCGAGGTAGTGCGATGAGGCGGGGCGCCGCGGGTGAGCGCGGCGCCCCGTGGGGTCACTCGGCGCCAGCCGTGATGAAGTCGACCGCGTCCTTGACTGTCTTGAGGTTCTTGACCTCGTCGTCGGGGATCGTGACGCCGAACTTCTCCTCGGCGTTGACGACGATCGTCATCATCGAGATCGAGTCGATGTCGAGGTCGTCGGTGAACGACTTCTCGAGGGCGACCTCGCCGGCATCGATTCCGGTCTCGTCGGTGATGAGCTCTGCGAGACCCGCGAGGACCTCTTCGGTGCTGAGTGCCATGTGATTTCTCCTTGATTATGGCTGGAATGGTCGGATGGCTCGGGAAACCGCCACAAGTCTATGGCGACGCGAGCTGATTCAGGGGAGGACGACGACCTGCGCCGCGTACACGAGGCCGGCGCCGAAGCCGATCTGCAGCGAGAGGCCGCCCGACAGCTCGGGGTTCTCTTGGAGCAGGCGGTGCGTGGCGAGCGGGATCGAGGCGGCCGACGTATTGCCCGTCGTCTCGATGTCGCGCGCGATCTTCACCGTGTCGGGAAGGCCGAGTTGTTTCGCGAACTCGTCGATGATGCGACCGTTGGCCTGATGGGGAACGAAGGCAGCGAGGTCTTCCGGCCGGACACCGGCGTCGTCGAGCGTCTTCTTTGCGACCTTGGCCATGTCCCAGACGGCCCAGCGGAACACGCTCGGACCTTCCTGGCGCAACGTCGGCCATTCGGACTCACCGTCGCGGAACTCGACGAGGGTGTGGTTCATCCCCACGAGATCTGCCTTCGAGCCGTCGGAACCCCACTGGGAGACCGAGATCCCTGGCGTGGTGCTCGGACCGATCACCGCGGCGCCCGCTCCGTCTCCGAGCAGGAACGAGATCGACCGGTCGGTCGGGTCCACGATGTCACTGAGCTTCTCGGCACCGATGACCACCGCGTAGCGGGCGGCGCCGGTGCGGATCAGTGCGTCGGCCTGCGCGATCGCGTAGCAGTAGCCGGCACAGGCGGCATTCGAATCGAAGGCGGCGGCGGGCGTGGCGCCGATCGCGTCGGCGACGATCGCGGAGACTGAGGGCGACTGGCGCGGGTTGCTGATCGTGGCGACGATGACGAGGTCGATCTCGGTGGGGTCGACGCCAGAGGTCGCGACGGCCTCTTTCGCCGCGGCGATCGACAGGTCGATGGCCGTCGTCTGCTTCTCGGCGCGTGAGCGCGTCACGATTCCCGTGCGCTGACGGATCCACTCGTCGCTCGAATCGATCGGGCCGACGATATCGTCGTTCGGCACCGCGAGTTCACCGCGCGCCGCGCCCATCGCGAGGATGCGCGTGTACGGGGTGGTAGGGGCTTGCTTGAGCGTGACGTTCATGGGGTCCTTCGGCGGCCGACGATCAGGAGGCGGATTCGGCGAGCAGGTCGCGCGCGGCGGCCCGGTCGTCGGGGGAGGTGAGGGCGACGGCAGGAGTTCCGCGCAGTCCCCGCTTTGCGAGGCCGACGAGGGCCCCCGCGGGGCTGAACTCGACGAGACCGGTGATGCCTCGCTCGGCGAAGCCCGCCATGCACAGGTCCCAGCGCACGGGGTGCTGCACCTGGTGCACGATCAGTTCGAGGGCGCGCGCGCCGTCGGCGACGACGGATCCGTCGCTGTTCGTCCACAGATCCACGGTGGGGCGATCGACCTCGTCGATCGCGTCGATGGCGGCCTGCAGCGCGTCCGCCGCCGGAGCCATGTACTGCGTGTGGAATGCTCCCGCGACCTGCAGCGCGATCACGCGGGCGCCGCGCGGAGCGTTCTCGGAAAGCGACGCGAGGCCGCCTCTGTCGCCGGCCGCAACGATCTGGCCGCCGCCGTTGTAGTTCGCCGGCGTCAGGCCAGCGGCCTCGATGGCCGCGAGCACGTCGGGCTCCTTGCCGCCGACGACAGCGCTCATGCCGGTGTCGGCCTCGGCCGCGGCCCGGGCCATCGCGCGCCCGCGCGCACCGACGAGGCGCATGCCGTCGATGTCGCTGATGACGCCTGCGGCGACGAGAGCAGAGATCTCACCGACGGAGTGGCCGGCGACGCCGCCGAACGCGGTGCGCTCGTCGTCCGAGAGTGCCTGCCACGACAGGATGCTCGCGGCGACGATCAGCGGCTGCGCGACGGCCGTATCGCGGATGCGGTCCGCATCCCATTCGGTGCCGGCGGCGACGAGGTCGACGTCGGCGGCCGCTGAGAAGCGCTCGAGGCGCTCACGCGCGTCGTCGAGCTCGAGCCAGGGGGCGAGGAAACCGGGGGTCTGCGACCCCTGTCCGGGGAAAGCGGCGACAATCACTCGATCTATTCTTCCGTCCGTGCGGGGTGAGATGATGGCGACGCCCGCACAAGAATCGCGATGATCGTTGTGCGGAAGTCACAGTACGTCTTAATGGCGTTCCGCGCGGCGGGCGGCTTGGCGCCGACGAGCGTGCTCGGAGGATCCGATCGATCCGAGGATCAGCGCCGTCTGCAGGATGAGCGCTTCGCGGGGGCCGGTAGCGTCCCATCCGATCACATCGGTCACGCGCTTGAGGCGATACCTGACCGTATTCGGGTGCACGAACAGTTCCCGCGCCGTCGCTTCGAGCGAGCGGCCGTTGTCGAGGTAGCTCCACAGCGTCGTCACGAGGTCGGTCGAGTGGCCCTCGAGCGGGCGGTAGATGCGCTCGACGAGCGTGTGCTTCGCGACGCCGTCGCCCGCCAGGGCCCGCTCGGGCAGCAGGTCGTCGGCCTCGACGGGACGAGGTGCGCCGCGCCAGCTGGCAGCGACGGCGAAGCCCGCGAGCGCCGCGCGGGCGCTGCGCGATGCATCGACGAGCGCGTCCATGGTCGGGCCGAGCACCAGGTGCCCTGCGCCGAAGAAGGGCTCGAGATTGCCGGCGATATCGAGAAAGCTCAGCTGCGCTTGGTCGCCCGAGCGCTCCTGCGTCGGTTCGTCGGCGCGCCCGAGCACGAGCACGAGGCGGGATCCCTGCACACCGATCAGCACATCGACGCCGAGCTTGCGAGCGCGGCGGCGAACCTGGTCGACGTCGAACATCGACGGCGTCGTTCCAACGAGCACACTCACCTCGCCGTGGCCGTGCCAGCCGAGGGCGGCGATGCGGCTCGGCAGCTCGTCGTCGGTCTCACCGGTGAGGATCGTGTCGACGACGAGCGCCTCGAGCCGAGCGTCCCACAGGCCGCGGGACTCGGCGGCGCGGGCGTACACGTCTGCGGCGGTGAACGCGACCTCGCGCGAGTACAGCAGAATCGCCTCGCGCAGGTGATCCCCGCGCCCGGCCACCTTCTCCTCGGTCACGTCGACGGTGATCCGCACGAGCTGCAGGGTCTGCTGCAGGCTCACGCTGCGCAGCAGCTCGCGCGGCGCGGCGGCGAAGATGTCGGCGGCGATCGTCGGCGCGCCCGATGGGTCTTCGTACCACTCGATGAACGACGTGATGCCCGCCTGAGCCACGAGGCCCACGGCCGAGCGCCGCCCCGGAGGCATCTCGGAGTACCAGGGGAGAGAGTCTTCGAGCCTTCTGAGCGTGGCGGTCGAGATGTCGCCGGAGATCCGACGCAACCACGACAGGGTCTCCTGCTTGTCCATCGTCGCGCGCGAACTGTCGGTCATAGCACTCCCTTGTCGCAGATCGTGGGCGGACCTCCCGGAAGAGTTCCGCCCACGATCACACGCGGTCCCTGATCAGGCGTCGCCGCCGGCGTTGCCGGAGGTGCCGGCGAGCACGTCGTGCAGGCGATACTTCTCGATCGCCTGGGCGACGACCGAACGGTCGATCTTGCCCTGGTCGGCGAGCATCTGCAGCGCCTTGACCGCCATCGAGGCTCCGTCGATCTTGAAGAACCGACGGGCGGCCTGCCGCGTGTCGCTGAAGCCGAAGCCGTCAGCACCGAGCGTGCCGTAGGGGCCCGGGACCCACGGGCGGATCTGGTCCTGCACGGCGTGCATGAAGTCGCTCGTGGCGATGAAGGGCTGGCCCTCGGCGTGCTTGAGCTTCTGGGTGATATACGCCTCGCGCGGCTCCTCCTCGGGCGAGAGGAAGTTGTGCTCGTCGGCGGCGAGGCCGTCGCGGCGCAGCTCGTTCCAGCTCGTGACCGACCACACGTCGGCCGACACGTCCCAGTCGTTCGCGAGGAGCTCCTGCGCTTCGTACGCCCACGGTACGCCGACGCCCGACGCGAGCAGCTGTACGCGGTGCCCCGAGCCGGATCCCTCGGCGACGCGGTGGATGCCGCGCACGATGCCGTCGACATCCACGTTCTCGGGCTCCTTGGGCTGCTTGAACGGCTCGTTGTACACCGTCAGGTAGTACATGACGTTCGGGTCGGCGTGCTCGCCGCCGTACATGCGCTCGATGCCGGACTGCACGATGTGCGCGACCTCGTAGCCGAATGCGGGGTCGTAGCTGATCACAGCGTCGTTCGTCGAGGCGAGCAGCGGCGAGTGGCCGTCCATGTGCTGCGTGCCCTCACCGGTGAGCGTCGTGCGACCTGCGGTGGCTCCGATGACGAAACCGCGCGCCATCTGATCGCCGGCGGCCCAGAACGCGTCGCCGGTGCGCTGGAACCCGAACATCGAGTAGAAGATGTAGACCGGGATCAGCACTTCGCCGTGGGTCGAGTAGGTCGTTCCCGTTGCGGTGAACGCCGCGGTCGCGCCGGCCTCGTTGATGCCGACGTGCATGATCTGGCCTTCGGGGCTCTCCTTGTAGGCGAGCAGAAGGTCACGGTCGACAGACAAGTAGTTCTGACCGCTGTGGTTGTAGATCTTCGCGGACGGGAAGTACGAGTCCATACCGAACGTGCGCGCCTCGTCGGGGATGATCGGCACGATGCGGTTGCCGAAGCCCTTCACGCGCATGAGGTCTTTCAGCATGCGCACGAAGGCCATCGTGGTGGCGACCTCCTGGTTGCCGGATCCCTTCTTCGGAAGTGCGTAGTCCTTGTCCTCGGGGAGCGTCAGCGGCACGTTCGTGACGCGGCGCTCGGGCAGGAATCCGCCGAGCTGGTGACGGCGGTCGAGCATGTACTCGATCGTCTCGTCCTTCTCGCCCGGGTGGTAGTACGGCGGGCGGTAGGGGTCGTCCTCGAGCTGCTTGTCGGTGACGGGGATCTGCATCGTGTCGCGGAACAGCTTGAGGTCGTCCAGCGTCATCTTCTTCATCTGGTGGGTCGCATTGCGGCCCTCGAAGTGCGGACCGAGGCCGTAGCCCTTGATCGTCTTCGCGAGGATGACGGTGGGCTGGCCCTTGTGCTCCATGGCGGCCTTGTACGCCGCGTACACCTTGCGGTAGTCGTGACCGCCGCGCTGCAGGGCCCAGACCTCTTCGTCGGTGTAGTTCTCGACGAGCTTCAGGGCGCGCGGGTCGCGGCCGAAGAAGTGCTCGCGCACGAACGCGCCGTCCTCCGTCTTGAAGGTCTGGTAGTCGCCGTCGGGCGTGGTGTTCATGATGTTGAGCAGCGCACCCTCGGTGTCACGGGCGAGGAGTTCGTCCCAGCCGCGCCCCCAGATCACCTTGATGACGTTCCAGCCCGCGCCGCGGAAGTAGCTCTCGAGCTCCTGGATGATCTTGCCGTTGCCGCGCACCGGTCCGTCGAGACGCTGCAGGTTGCAGTTGATCACGAAGGTCAGGTTGTCGAGGCCCTCGTTCGCAGCCACCTGGAGCTGGCCGCGCGATTCGACCTCGTCCATCTCGCCGTCGCCCAGGAACGCCCAGACGTGCGAGTCGGCGACGGGCTTGATGCCGCGCGCCTCGAGGTACTTGTTCGTCATCGCCTGATAGATGGCGTTGATCGGGCCGAGTCCCATCGACACCGTTGGGAACTGCCAGAAGTCTTCCATCATGCGGGGATGCGGGTACGACGGCAGGCCGTGCGGGGCGGCCGACTTCTCCTGGCGGAAGCCGTCGAGCTGCTGCTCGGTGAGGCGGCCCTCGAGGAACGAGCGGGCGTACATGCCGGGGGAGGCGTGGCCCTGGTAGAAGATCTGGTCGCCGCCGACCGGGTCGTCCTGACCCCGGAAGAAGTGGTTGTGGCCGACCTCATAGAGGGCGGCGGCCGACGCATAGGTCGAGATGTGGCCGCCGACGCCGACGCCGGGGCGCTGCGCGCGGTGCACGGTGATCGCTGCGTTCCAGCGGATCCACCGGCGGTAGCGGCGCTCGAGCTCCTCGTCGCCGGGGAAATCGGGTTCGTCACCCGTCGAGATGGTGTTGACGTAGTCGGTGGTCGGAACCATCGGCACGCCGAGATGACGCTCCTTCGAGTGGGACAGCAGGCTCAGCATGACCTCACGGCCGCGCTGCGATCCCTTCGCGTCGATGAGCTGATCCAGGGACTCCTGCCATTCGGCAGTCTCTTCCGGGTCGCTGTCGACAGCGCCCTGCGAGTACGGATCCTGATCGTGAACTGCCACGATGTGACCTT
>Ga0308157_10002209_pt1 | contig 33401 bp, 32 predicted proteins | sample PhyBR1_FD_201035 | JGI IMG/M metagenome (GOLD analysis project Ga0308157, IMG submission 201035) | Phyllosphere microbial communities from UC Gill Tract Community Farm, Albany, California, United States - DLSLB.R1 | ecosystem: Host-associated > Plants > Phyllosphere > Unclassified | place: USA...
CGCGAACACCGGCGCAGCCGGTGCCAGGCACCGCGTCGCCTGCTTCGCGGGCAAGCCCGCTCCCATAATGAATCGCGCAGGCTTTTCAAATTTGGAGAAAGGCCGTTGCGCCTCCAGGTGATTGCATAACCCTAAGCGGCCTTGTTCTTGTGGGAGCGGGCTTGCCCGCGAACACCGGCGCAGCCGGTGCCAGAAACCGCGTCGCCTGCTTCGCGGGCAAGCCCGCTTCCACAATGAATCGCACAGGCTTTTCAAATTTTGAGAAAGACAGTTGCGCCTACAGCGCGGCCTTGTGTCGCGATTGGCTGCAAAGCAGCCCCGATGGTTACTTGGCCAGCCCGGCCAATGGGCAATGCAGTACCAGCTTGGCCCCACCCAAAGGGCTCTCGCCAATTTCCAGACCAAACCCATGCAGGTCGACGATCGCCGCAACGATCGACAGCCCCAGGCCGAACCCGGCGTGGCGGTGGCCTTCATCACTGCGGTAGAACCGCTTCAGTACCGCCGTGCGTTCTTCTGCCGGAATACCCGGCCCGCTGTCTTCGATGGCGACGTGCACGCCGGTATCGTCCTGGGTGGCAGCCACGCGCACCTGCCCACCTTCCGGGGTGAACTTGATCGCGTTACCTACCAGGTTGGCCAGCGCCTCGAACAACAGCTCGCGGTCGCCGTGCAGTGCCGGCAAGTGCCCAGGTTGGTGCAGCTCCAGGCGAATGCCACCATCTTCAGCCAGCGGCAGGTAGAAATCGTGCAGCTCTGCCAGTAAACCCTGAGGGTCAAGCTGCACGAAGCCGGCACGGCGTTGGCGGTCTTCCAGTTCGCTGATGCGCAACAACCCACGGAAGCGCGCCATCAGGGTGTCGGTTTCGCCGATGGCCTGGTCCAGTGCCTCGGCTTGCGCGGAATCGTTGTCGCTTTGCTGGCGGATGCGGTACAGCTGGGCGCGCAGGCGGGTCAGTGGGGTGCGCAGGTCGTGGGCAATGTTGTCGCACACGCCCTTGACCTCGTGCATCAACCGCTCGATGCGGTCAAGCATGGCATTGACGATGGCGGCCAGCATGTCCAGTTCGTCGCGCCGGGCCGACAGCGGCAGGCGGTGCGTGAGGTCGCCGGCGACGATCAGCTCGGCCTGGGCCTGAATGGCCCGGATGCGTTTCAGCGGGCGGCGGCGCAGGAGGTACCAGCCGGCGAACCCAGGGATCAGGGTGAAGGAAATACCCCAGAGCAAGGCGTCGAGAATGATCCGCGTGACGACGAACAATGAGCCGTTATCGCGAAAAAGGACCAGCCAGCGACCATCCTGCACCTTGATGGCCACCGCGTCACAGCTGTCGCGGGGCATGCGCGGATCGTCGACGTCCAGGCAACGTTTCAATTCGTGGATCTTGCCATCCAGCCGCAGCCCCGGGGGCAGGGCTCGGACACTGCCGCCCAGCGGGTTGAGTTGTGCATCGAACAGGCCATAGGCGTCGAAGCTGCGTTCCTCGAAAGCCTGGCTGGCGATCAGGGCGTCGTCCAGCTGCTTGCCGCTCATGTGCGCGAACAGGTGCTGGCGCTGCAGCATGGAATGGCGGGTGAGCTTGTTCAGGTAGCTGGAAACCTCGAAGTACAGCACCCCCATGAGGATGCTGCTCCAGGCTACGAACAGAAAGCTGTACAGTGCCAGCAGGCGGCTGGTGGACGAACTCCAGCCTTTAGACGGGTTCAGCAATGGCATAGCCGGAGCCCCGCACCGTACGGATCAGCGGCGACTGGCCGGGTGAGTCGATTTTCTTGCGCAGGCGGCCGATATGCACGTCGATCAGGTTGGTACCCGGGTCGAAGTGGTAGCCCCACACTTCCTCGAAAATCATCATCCGCGTTATGACCTGGCCGCTGTGGCGCATCAGGTACTCCAGCAGTTTGTACTCGGTGGGCAGCAGGTTGAGGGTGTTGTCGCCGCGGCGGGCTTCGTGGCTGATCAGGTCCAGTTGCAGGTCGGCGACCTGCAGGCGGGTCTGGGTCATCGGCACGCTGTTGCGGCGCAGCAGCACCTCGACCCGGGCGGCCATTTCGTCGGAGGCGAATGGCTTGGTCAGGTAGTCGTCACCGCCGGCGCGCAGGCCGCGCACCCGCTCATCGACGTCGGAGAGGGCGCTGATCATCAGGATCGGTGTGGCGATCTTGAGGTTGCGCAGGGTCGTGACGATGGTCAGGCCATCGACCTCGGGCAGCATGCGGTCCAGGGTGATCAGGTCGTAACCACCGGCAATGGCCTTGGCCAGGCCTTCACGACCATTGTCGGCCCACTCCACCTCAAGGCCATGGCTGGTAAGTTCGGCGACGATTTCCTGGCCGGTGACGGCGTCGTCTTCGATGGTCAGTACGCGAGGCATGCTGGTTCCTGGGCATCTAATGGAGACTCGATTGTGCCAAAGAATAGACAACCGGCGATTTAAGAAAAATTCATCTTGCCACAACCCGCCTGGGTTCACCCATTGTGAAGACAGACGAGCATGTCGCAGCAGGCTGTGAGAGGATGTCCGTCAACACAGCCAGGACCCCGAACGCAGCCTGATGAAGACACCCAAAAGAATCGAACCCCTGATCGAAGACGGCCTCGTCGACGAAGTACTGCGGCCGTTGATGAGTGGCAAGGAAGCCGCCGTGTACGTGGTGCGTTGCGGTAGCCAGGTGCGCTGCGCCAAGGTCTATAAAGAAGCCAACAAGCGCAGTTTCCGCCAGGCCGCCGAATACCAGGAAGGCCGTAAGGTGCGCAATAGCCGCCAGGCCCGGGCCATGGCCAAGGGCAGCAAGTACGGCCGCAAAGAGGCCGAGGACGCCTGGCAGAACGCCGAAGTGGCGGCACTGTTCCGCCTGGCCGGCGCCGGGGTCCGGGTGCCCAAGCCCTATGACTTCCAGGACGGCGTGTTGCTGATGGAGCTGGTGACCGACGCCGATGGCGATGCCGCACCCCGGCTCAACGACGTGCACCTGGAGGCCGAGGAGGCGCGGGTGTTCCATGCCTTCGTCATTCGCCAGATCGTGCTCATGCTGTGTGCCGGGCTGGTCCATGGCGACCTGTCCGAATTCAATGTGCTGCTCGGCCCGGACGGGCCGGTGATCATCGACCTGCCGCAGGCAGTGGACGCCGCCGCCAACAACCACGCATTCAGCATGCTGCAGCGTGACGTGGACAACATGGCCCACTACTTCGGGCGCTTTGCCCCAGAGCTGAAGAGCACGCGCTATGCCCAGGAAATGTGGGCGTTGTACGAGGCTGGCAAGTTGCTGCCCGATACCGTGTTGACCGGCGTATTCCAGGACGACGAGCATGAAGCCGACGTTGGCGGGGTGATGCGGGAAATCGACGCCGCCCGGTTGGACGAGGCCCGGCGCCGGGCAGCGCGTGCCGAGGCGGAAAACGGCCCGGCCAAGGCCGAGGAGCCGACACCGCCCTGGCTGCAATAATGTGCTGCCGGTGCAGCCCGCTTCGCAGGTTCCCCCCCGAAGCGGGCGCCACCGGTTCAGCCAGTACCCTGCGCGGCCATTACCTTTGATGCAGGACAATATCTCGTCATCCGGCCTTTTCACTGGCCCCTGACAGGCATAAGGTATACGCCGTTCAAATTCCCTGGAGCAGTCATGTCCAACCAATTCCCCTCTGTTCGTCCTCGCCGCCTGCGCCAGAACGAGTCCCTGCGCACCGTATTCCAGGAAACCGAATTCCGCCTTGAAGACCTGATCCTGCCGATCTTCGTGGAAGAAGGCATCGACGACTTCGTGCCCATCAGCAGCATGCCCGGCGTGAACCGCATCCCTGAGAAGCGGCTGGCCCAGGAAATCGAGCGCTATGCCCGCGCCGGTATCAAATCGGTGATGACCTTCGGTGTGTCTCACCACCTGGATGCCGTTGGCAGCGACACCTGGAACGAAAACGGCCTGGTGGCGCGCATGTCGCGTATCTGCAAGGACACCGTGCCGGAAATGGTAGTGATGTCCGATACCTGTTTCTGCGAATACACCAGCCACGGGCACTGCGGCGTGCTGCATGACCAGGGCGTGGACAACGATGCCACCTTGGCCAACCTGGGCAAGCAGGCGGTGATCGCCGCCGCTGCCGGTGCCGACTTCATCGCACCTTCGGCGGCGATGGACGGCCAGGTCCAGGCCATTCGTAGCGCGCTGGACGGTGCAGGCTTCCACGACACTGCGATCATGGCCTATTCGACCAAGTTCGCCTCGTCGCTGTATGGCCCGTTCCGGGAAGCGGGTGGCACTGCGCTCAAAGGTGACCGCAAAAGCTACCAGATGAACCCGATGAACCGCCGCGAGGCCGTGCGCGAATCGCTGCTTGACGAGCAGGAAGGTGCAGACGTGCTGATGGTCAAGCCGGCCGGTGCCTACCTTGACGTGATTGCCGACATCCGTGCGGCCTCGCGCCTGCCCCTGGCGGCGTACCAGGTCAGCGGTGAGTACGCGATGATCAAGTTCGGTGGCCTGGCCGGTGCCATCGACGAAGGCCGCGTGGTGCGCGAAAGCATTGGTGCTATCAAGCGCGCCGGTGCCGACTTGATCCTGACTTACTTCGCCATGGACCTGGCCCGCGAAGGCATTTGAGCAGCAAAGCAGCTCCCCTGGCCTGGGGGCGGGCTTACCCGCCCCCAGCGCAATTCCCTACAAAAATTCATTAAGCGCTGAATTATTTTGTGTCCCGTTGTATCAGATGCCATAGAGCATTGATCGACAGGGATACAGGCATGAAATCTCGCAGGAAAAGCGTCAAACCTATTGGCCTCAAGGACATCACGATCGTCGACGATGCCAAGATGAAGAAGGCGATCACTGCCGCTGCACTGGGTAACGCCATGGAGTGGTTCGACTTCGGTGTCTATGGCTTTGTCGCCTATGCATTGGGCAAGGTGTTCTTCCCCAACGCCGACCCCAGTGTGCAGATGATCGCGGCGTTGGCCACCTTCTCGGTGCCATTCCTCATTCGCCCCCTGGGCGGGCTGTTCTTCGGCGCCCTCGGCGACAAGTTCGGCCGGCAGAAAATCCTTGCCGCCACCATCGTCATCATGTCCCTCAGCACCTTTGCCATTGGCTTGATACCGTCCTATGCCAGTATCGGCATATGGGCGCCGATACTGCTGTTGTTGGCGAAAATGGCGCAGGGCTTCTCGGTGGGCGGCGAGTACACCGGCGCGTCGATCTTCGTGGCCGAGTATGCGCCTGACCGCAAGCGCGGCTTCCTTGGCAGCTGGCTGGACTTCGGCTCGATCGCTGGCTTCGTGCTGGGCGCCGGGGTAGTGGTGCTCATTTCCACGGTGCTTGGAGAAGAAAGGTTCCTTGAATGGGGCTGGCGCCTGCCGTTCTTCCTGGCCTTGCCGCTGGGCATCATCGGCCTCTACCTGCGTAACGCACTGGAGGAAACCCCCGCGTTCCAGCAGCACGTCGACAAGATGGAGCAGGGTGACCGTGAAGGCCTGGCGTCGGGGCCCAAGGTGTCATTCAAGGAGGTGGCGACCAAGCACTGGCGTAGCCTGGTGACCTGCATTGGCGTGGTGATCGCCACCAACGTCACCTACTACATGCTGCTGACCTACATGCCCAGCTATCTGTCGCACAACCTGCACTACAGCGAAGACCATGGCGTGCTGATCATCATCGCGATCATGGTCGGCATGCTGTTCGTGCAGCCCATCATCGGCCTGCTGAGCGACAAGTTCGGCCGTCGCCCGTTTATCGTGGTCGGCAGTATCGGGCTGTTCGCCCTGGCCATTCCGGCGTTCATGCTGATCAACAGTGGTGTGCTGGGGTTGATCTTCTCCGGGCTGCTGATCATTGCCGTGCTGCTGAACTTCTTCATCGGTGTCATGGCTTCGACGTTGCCGGCGATGTTCCCCACTCACATCCGCTACAGCGCACTGGCCAGTGCCTTCAACATTTCCGTGCTGATCGCCGGCCTGACCCCGACCATCGCCGCCTGGCTGGTGGAAAGCAGCGGCAACCTGTACATGCCCGCCTACTACCTGATGGTGATCGCCGCGGTGGGCCTGGTGACCGGCCTGACCATGAAGGAAACCGCCAACAAACCGTTGCGCGGTGCCGCACCGGCGGCATCGGACATCGACGAGGCGCGGGAGCTGCTGCAGGAGCACCACGACAACATCGAGCAGAAGATCGAGGATATCGACGAGCAGATCGCCGAGCTTGAGGCCAAGCGCAAGTTGTTGGTCCAGCAGCACCCGCGCATCGATTGATCAGCGCGGCATGTAGCCACGCTGCCAGGCACGTGGAATGAACCGCGACACCAGGGCCAGCAGGCACGCCAGCACGCAACTGCCGGCCAGTGCCCGCAGGCCCAGGTGGTGTTGCAGCCAGGCGCCCAACGCGGCGCCCACCAGCATCCCTGCCCACGGCACCAGTTGCACCCGCCAGCCGTGGCGCCGCTCGCCCAGCAACCAGCGCCCAAGGCCGCGGCCGAAGCGTGACAGCGCGCCGGTGACGTAGGTCAGGCCGATGGGCAGGCCGTTCACTTGCTCGACGACCGCGTTGATCATGCCCATGGCCAGGGTCGCGGCCAGCAATGCCGGGAAGGTGGCCGCCAGTGGCCACGCTGCGGCGCCGGCCAGCAACGCCGCCACGACCACCAGCACGGGCCAGGCCCGGCGACGGAAGCCGCGCGCCAGCACTACCCCCAACGTGTTACCCGCGACAAAGCCCAGCAAAGCGCCGCTCAGGCGCAGCACCAGGGCAAGGTCAGCCTTGCTGATCGCCACCGCCAGGCGCGTGGTATTACCGCTCATGAACGAGACGAAGTCGCCCAGGGCCAGCAGGCCAATGGCGTCGGTCATGCCTGCCAGGACCGACAGGCCGGCCACCAGGCCAAGGCCCACGCGGCCACGCAGCACTTGCAGGCGCAAGCGCCTGGCTGTGCGGGTAGTAATGGGATGAGGTAGCACCGGCAGGCCTCAGGGCAACAGGTTTTCGCGGGCCAGGGTGCCTTTGATGGTGCGTTCGACCACATCCACCAGCACCATGGTCTGGTGATCGACCTCGATGTTCAGCAGATCGCCGGCAGCGTAGCTGGCGAACGTGGTCTGGCGCAGGGTTTCCGGGATCAGGTTGATGGTGACCAGGTTGTCTTCCACGTCGGCCACGGTCAGGCTGCAGCCGTTCACCCCGATGAAGCCCCGCGGGAACACGTATTTGCCCCATTGCGGCGGCATGCGGAAGCGGATGAAGGCGCCGGTCTGCTCGATCGCCAGTTCAACTATTTCTGCAGTCGTGGCGATATGGCCAGCCATCAGGTGGCCGCCGACTTCTGCGTTCATCTTCGCCGAACGTTCGATGTTAACCCCCTGGCCGGCCTTGAAATTGCGCAGGTTGGTGCGTTCCAGGGTGGCGGTCATTGCATCGAACCTGACGTGGCTGCCGTCGATCTCGGTGACGGACAAGCACGTGCCCTCGACGCTGACACTGGCGCCGATCTTCAACTCATCGAGCAGTTCCGGGGTGAGGTCGATGGTGAACTGGTTGTGGCCCGGGTAGCTGGTCACATCAAGCAGTGGGCGGACGGCCTGGACGATGCCGGTGTACATGGTGTTGCTCCTGGGCGCGAAAAGAAAACACCCGAACGCTATGCCTGTGCGGCCTCAAAAGCAAGGCGCCAACGCCCAGGTGTTGCCCAGGCAGGCCACCGGGCACACCCAGGGCGGCAACAGGGCGCTGGCCTGCTCACACATGCCCGGTGCTGTTGACGATCCGCAGGCACAGCGCTTCGTACGGGTCCAGGTTCACCAGCAAACGGCCATCCTCGGTCAGGTCGCCTTCGACCGTTTCGTTGATCATGTCCACCACCGGCCCTGGCGTGAAGCCCGTGAGCAGTAGCTCCTCGGCGATCACCTCCTGGCTGAAGTTCAATGCACTGATCTGGATGCCGCGCCCGGCCGGTAGCTCATGCACCATGACTAGCAGCCCGGGGCTGCTGACCTCCGGCACCAGTACCTGGCGGCTGGTGGCAATGCCGTAGGCCTGGCGCACCGCGAGCAGTTTTTTCACCTTGCAGGCGAACGAGTCAGGGTTGTCCAGTTGGCTGTCGAGGCTGCCATACAGCGCCCGCGCCCGCGGCATGCCGCGCACAGACGTGTCCGCTTGCGGGTCGAGCCCGGCCAGGTCGTAGCCGCCGCGGTGAATCCAGCGGGTATCGCCGTCGAGCATGCGCTCGGCCACGGCTTCGCCAGGCAAGGGCAGGGCGCCGACCATGTCCCAGCCCGACAGCGCCACCACACCCGGCTGCATGGCGTTGTACATGACCAGCAGCAGGTGCAGTTTCTGGATCTGCTCGATGTCCGCCGGGCCTATCTGGTCGAGGTCGCGGATGCCCAGTGCCGCAGTGATGAGGCTGGCGGTGGTGCAGGCGATGCCATTGGTGACGAAGCGCAGGTTGTAGGGCGCATGCTCGCCCGACAGGCGTTCGTAGATTTCTTCGCGGATATGCTCGCGCAGGATGTTGCCTGGTAATGTCTGACCCTTGTACAGGTACATGTCATGGGCGTGCAGGGTCCAGAAGTGCACCAGTTCCACGGTCAGTTCGTCGTGGTTCTGCAGGGCATGGATCAGTGAGGCCGGGTCAATGCCGAAGGCGTGCATTTCCTTGAGCATCAGGCGCAGAAACTCGGTGTCGCCGGTCAGCAAGGCATGTTGGTAGGCGGGCCGGGTGATGAAATCGTAGGAAAGGTCGGCACCGCCCTTGGACATTTGCGCAATGTCATCGAGGGTCAGGTTCAGCTCCTGGAAACTGAAACCGCCGGCCTTGCGGATCATGCCACCGATCAATTGGTTGCCGACGAGCGACAGCGGGTGGCTTTCCGACCAGGCGGTGCCGTTGGCGCGGGTTTCCACCCCGAGAAAACCGTTGGCATCCAGGCGCAGGCCACGTGCACCCAGGCAATCCAGGGCGTGCAGCGCGTCGCCGATGATCATCTGCTGGGCGGCAAAGGTGGGGTCCAGCCAGTTCAGCGACGGCTGGCCTTCCTTGAAGTAGTGCAGGTAGACCCAACGCCGGGTCTTGCCGTCGACACCGGTGACCGGTGGTGTGGCGCTCCAGTCAGTTTCCTTGACCCCCGGCTCGAAGAAAATCACCCGCTGCAACTGCCCGACGATGTAATGGCGTGCCTTGAGCTCGTCGCACTGTGCGGGCAGCAGGTTGGCCGAGTCACGTCCGGCTGGCACCTCGGGCAGCAAGTGCCAGTCTTCCTCGCGTATCTCCACCATGTGATACAGGCCCGGGTAGGCGCCATAGGCCATTTCCGCCAGGCGGAAGTCGGCGCCCTTGCCGGTGTGCGAGGGGATCAGGTCGTCGATGGTCACCGCATTGTGCGCGGCGGCCATGCGGCTCATCTGGATCAGCTCCGGCTCGCTGCCATAGAGCGGGTCGATATCGAAGCTGATGCGGTCGAAATTGCCGTCCACGCTGGGCGTGAGCTCGCGGTCGCGAATACCGCCGGACAGCTTGATCGGCCCGGTGTGCAGGCCTTGAATGCCGATTTCCGACAGGCGCTTCCACAAGGCTTCATGGGCCAGGGCACCGAGCACCGAGCAGCCCTCTGGGGCGATGATGGCATCGGGGTAAACGGTCAGCCAGACCGAGGCGATTTCCGTGGCCCGGCGGGGCTGTGCCTCGGCGTAGGGTTGTTGCCACAGGCGCGACTGGCCTGAGTACAGGCTGGCGCGCTCCTGGGAAGCCTTGAGCATGGCGCGCGCTTCGAGCCATTTCACGTATGCAGGGTCGGGCTGGGTCATTTCGCGTCCTCTTTGCGTGTCGGCACCGGCTCAGGTTATGACGGCAGAGCGGTCGGATCGTTCGGCCGGGGGCCAGGCCCTGCACGAAATGCCTGGCACAGCGTGCTCAGCGCCGGGCAGCCAACTGCTGCGGTGCCAGGAAGGCACCGTGGAAGTAATTGCGCAAAGCCTGCATCGCCGGGCTGAACGCCCGCTCGCGGTGCCAGGCCAGCCCCACGCTCATGGGCGCTACCGGGTCGCTGATGGTCACTGTTTCGATGCGCTTGCCCTCCAGCGACCATGGCCGGTGCACCAGGTCTGACAAGATCGCTACGCCACTGCCATTGGCGACCATGCTGCGCACCGCCTCCACCGAACTGGTGCGCACGCGCACGCTGGGCCGTTGCCCGGCCTGCTGCCAATAGCGCATGGCGCTGTGCTCGGCTTCATCCACTGTCAACAAAATGAACGGCTCTGTGGCGACCTCGGCCAGGCTGACGGCCGAGCGTTCGCATAGGGGATGGTGCGCGGGCAGCCATAGGCGGCGCTCGGAGTTGAACAGCGTTTCTGAAACGATAGCCGGGTGGGTCAGGTTGGCGGTCAGCACCACCGCCATGTCGAAACGCCCCTCCAGCAGGCCTTGCTCGATGGCACTGCGCTCCTGTTCGTAAAGTTCCAGGGTCACGTCGGGGTGCCAGTGCTCCAGGCGTTGCAAGTGGTGCGGCAGAAAGTAGCCGATTACCGTGTAACTGGCTGCCAGGCGCAACAGGCCGCTGGCGCGTATGTCCGGCAATGGGCTGTTCAGCGCATCGTCGACGCTGCGCAGGATGACGTAGGCGCGGTTGAGGAAATGCCGGCCGGCTTCGGTCAGGTTCATGCCCTGGGCTGAACGCTGGAACAGCAACACGCCGAGCATGGCCTCCAGCTCTTTGATTGCCGTGGTGACCGCCGACTGGGAAATATTGAGGTGGATGGCAGCTTGAGAGATCTGGCCGATTTCGGCAGTGGCGACAAAGTAGCGCACCTGGCGCAAGGTAAGTGACACGGCAGGCTCCCGGGGTATCTGTTTTTCCGAAGACACCCATTCTGTTTATAGATCTTCCCAAGGGGTAGGGGAGAATCTAACGTGGCTTGCATGCAGCCACAAGCGCCAGGGAGATACGGTCATGCAAGCAGTGGATTTCAACTCGGACATGGGCGAGGGCTTTGGCCCATGGACCATTGGCGACGGCGTGGATGACGAGCTGATGGGCTACATCAGCAGCGCCAATATCGCCACCGGTTTTCATGCCGGCGACCCCGGCACCATGCGCCGTACGGTCGAGCGGGCCAAGGCCCTGGGGGTTGCCGTGGGGGCACACCCGGGGTTCCGCGACCTGGTCGGTTTCGGTCGCCGGCACATCAACGCATCGGCGCAGGAACTGGTCGACGACATGCTCTACCAGCTCGGGGCGCTGCGTGAAATCGCCCGGGCCCAGGGCGTGAACCTGCAGCACATCAAACCCCACGGGGCGCTTTACATGCACCTGGCCCGGGACGAGCAAGCTGCACGCTTGCTGGTGGAAAACCTGCGGCTGATCGAACCGCAGTTATTGCTGTTCTGCATGCCCGGCTCGGTGATCTGCCGCATTGCCCAGGAGCTTGGTCAGCCGGTGGTGCGCGAGTTCTATGCCGACCGCGAGTACGACCTGAGCGGCTCGATCGTGTTCACCCGTAACGTAAGGGGCTACCAGCCTTTGGCGGTCGCCGAGCGCGTACTGCGGGCTTGTCGGCAAGGTGTGGTGCGCACTGTCGAGGGCCAGGACCTGGCCATCGAGTTCGACTCCATTTGCCTGCACAGTGACACGCCGGGCGCCCTCGACCTGGTCGAGGCCACGCGCAAGGCGCTGGACCAGGCTGGCATCGTGGTGCGTTCACCACGCTGACGCTGGCATCCGGCAGCCACAGGCCGGAGCCTGATCCTGTTGTTTTCGCCTGCCTTTCTATAAAGATTTCAAGAAAAGGAACAGTCATGGCCGAATCGCTTGCTACAACGCCTATTCGCTACAGCTTCGGCGCCGACGAGCACCTGTTTGCCGAGGTCAGCGAGAGCATGTCGCTGGAAGCCTTCTTCAAAGGTATGGCCGTCACCCGTGCGGTAGAGCGCCTGGCGCTGGACGGCGTGCTGGATGTGTGCCTGGCCAATGCGTCGTTCCAGGTGCGTTTCGACCCCGACCGCATCGCCCCCGATGCCCTGCTGGCAGCGGTGCGCGGTGCCGAAGCGCAGGCGGTGGCCGAGCGTTCGTTGCATACCCGCATCATCGAGATTCCGGTGCTGTACAACGACCCCTGGACCCACGAAACCTTGATGCGCTTCCGTGACCGCCACCAGGACCCGGCCAGCACCGACCTGGAGTACGCGGCCCGCATCAATGGCCTGGCCGATGTCGACGCGTTCATTGCGGCGCACAGCGGTGCACCGTGGTTCGTTTCCATGGTCGGCTTCGTCGCCGGCCTGCCGTTCATGTTCCAGATGGTCGAGCGCCAGCGGCAGTTGCAGGTGCCCAAGTACCTGCGGCCGCGTACCGACACGCCCCGCCTGACCCTGGGCCATGGCGGTTGTTTCGGTTGCATCTATTCGGTGCGCGGCGCGGGCGGTTACCAGATGTTCGGCGTCACCCCGGCACCGATCTACGACCCGCAACAGACCTTGAACTACCTCAAGGAGCACATGGTGTTCTTCCGCCCAGGTGACATCGTGCAATTCAAACCCATCGACCGCCGCGCTTATGACCAGGCAGTGGCTGAGGTGGAGGAGGGCCGTTTCGATCTGCGCATTCGCCCGGTGGTGTTTTCCCTGGACGCATTCCTTGCCGACCCGGTCGGCTACCCGAAATCGCTGCAGGAGGTGCTGGTATGATCAAGGTACTCAAACCGGGCCTGGCGACCTCCGTGCAGGACCTGGGGCGCGAAGGCTATTACCACCTGGGCATTCCGCCATCTGGCGCGCTCGACCAGTATGCCCTGAGCGCAGCCAACTACCTGGTGGGCAACCCGCCGGGCGCTGCCGGGCTGGAATGTGCGCTGGTCGGCCCTGAACTTGAGTTCCAGGCAGATGCGCTGGTGGCAGTGTGCGGTGCGCAGATGCCCGCCTTGCTCGATGGCCGCGGGCAGCGGCCGGACACGGCATTTGCCGTGCGCGCCGGGCAGGTGCTGCGTTTCAGCTTCCCGACGGCGGGCGCGCGGGCCTACCTGGCAGTGGCGGGGGGTATTGATGTGGCCGAGGTGCTGGGGAGCCGATCGACCTACGCGCTAGGGGCCTTGGGTGGCTTCCAGGGGCGCAAGTTGCTGGCCGGTGACCTGTTGCCGGTCGGTACGCCCACCGGCAACGGCCGCGCCGGCGCAAGCCTGCCGATGGCACTGCGTCAGGCCCTGGGCGGCGAAGTGGTGCTGCGGGTGGTGCCGGGGTTGTATTTTCACCGGCTGACCGAGGCTGCTGCGCAAAGCTTCTTCACCGAAGCCTGGACGGTAGGCTCCGAGGCGGATCGCATCGGCTACCGCTACAAAGGTGGCAGTGCCTTGAGTTTCCAGCCACGGGAGCAACCGTTCGGTGCTGGTTCGGACCCTTCCAACATCGTCGACAGCTGTTACCCCATCGGCTCGATCCAAGTACCGGCCGGGCTGGAGCCGATCATCCTGCACCGGGATGCCGTATCGGGCGGTGGCTACGCCATGATTGGCACGGTGATCAGCGCCGACCTCGACCTTATCGGGCAGATGCAGCCGAATCAGCAGGCACGCTTTCTGAAAGTCAGCCTGGAGCAGGCGTTGGAGGCACGCCGCTCTTACAAGAAGAAGCTGGCGTGCCTGGCCCGGTTGTTCAGCTGAACGGATGACAACTTGCCGATGCGGGGGGCAAGGGCCGCCAACCCCGCTCGGCCATTTACGCAGGTTGCTCGGCCAAGCCGTTACTGACGTTGCGCCCCAGCACCAGAACGGTGACGAAGCCACAGCCCACTAGCGCCGTGGCCAGGCTCAAGAGCACCGCAATGCCCATATGGTCCACCACTTGCCCGCCAAAGAACGAGCCCACGGCAATGATCACCTGGAACAAGGCAACGAACAGCGGCATGCCCCGCTCGACATCTTTGGGTGCGACCACGAACATCCAGATATTGGCGCAGGCCGGGAACGCGCCGAAGGCAAACCCCCATAGCGCAATCAGCATCGCCGCGCCGGTCAGGCCGGTGGCGAAGTACGGAAACAGCGCTGTGCTGGCGGCGATCAGCAGTGCCACCAGCATCAGCGAATGGCGCACACTGCGGTTGGCTGCGAAGCCGGCGAAGATATTGCCCATGAACCCGGCCACGCCATACAGCAGCAACAATGAGCCGATGGTCGGGCCGTCGAAGCCGGCGTTCTGTTTGAAGAACGGCGCTACATAGGTGTAGGCGGCAAAGTGCGCCAGGCCAATCAACAGCACGGCGATCAGGCCAACGCGCGCTTGCGGGTTGATGAACAGCGCCGGCAGGTCGCGCACGGCAATGGCTTTTTCGGGCAACAGCCGCGGCAGCAGCAACACCTGCGCCAAGAGCACGGGCACGCCCACCAATGCAGTCACCAGGAAGGTCATTCGCCAACCCAGTAGGCCACTCAGCCAGGTGCCTACCGGCACGCCCACCACCGTCGCCAGGGTCACCCCGGCCATGATGATCGAGTTGGCCTTGGCCACGCCGACGCCCTCAGGTGCCAGGCGCCCGCTGAGGGCGATGGCCGTGGCCCAGAAGCCGCCGATGCTGACACCCAACAGTACCCGGCCGACCAGTAGCAGGCTGAAGTCGCCCGCATAGGCGACGATGCCGTTGGCGATGATCATGATCAGCGTCAGGCCGATCAGGAGGTAGCGCCGGTCCAGCGCGCCAACGCCCACGGAAATGGCCGGGGCGGCCAGCGCGGCCATGATGCCGGGCAGGGTGACCATCAGGCCGGCGAAGCCTGCACTGATACCCAGGTCGCTGGCGACATCGTTGAGAACGCCCACTGGCAGAAATTCGCTGGTGACCAGGGCGAAGGCGCCAATGGCGACCGAGAGGATCGCCAGCCACTGCTGGGTCACGCTCTGTTGATTATGTTCAGGACGGCCCCGTGGGGCCTGGCTGGCACTTGGCATGGTGGTGAATTCCAAGGAGGGATGACGCCTGTAGCAGGCGCGGGAGGGGGGATTGGCCGGGGATTATAGGGATGGGTGTGGGCGGCCGACAGGCGAACGGCGTGATAGTGAACATTAGCGCCATCGATGAAACGCTGGGCGCAGAGCGGTTGCTGGCGAATGACGCGTTGGCATGCAGACCGCCGACCCAAAATATTGCATGAGTCGTCTTGATGCTTTCACATAGCGGTACTAATACTAAACCACGGCCGCAGAGGGATGATCATGCAAACACGCTTCGTTGTGGTTCCCGCAGTGCCGCTGAAGAAAGAGTTTCAGCCTCGGCGGCTTGGCTTTCCGACTGCATTGGGCGAGGGTTACGACCTCTACGATACGCAAGACAAGGTGCGTTTGAGCTTGAACTTTGGCACCCGAGCCCAGGCGGAATTCGAGTGTGACTGCCGCAACCGCTGCCCGGATGCCGACGCTGCGGAGATCGCCGGCATGGTTTGATCACGTACGGCTGGCCCTCACCAAGCGGTGAGGGGGCAATCAGCCGTGCTTGCGCAGGGCTGCGACCAGTTCGGCCTTGGTCATCCTGGAGCGGCCTTTTATCGCTTTGCCACGGGCTTCCTTCAGCAGGCTTTCCTTTGTCTGGCTTTCCAGCGAGCTGCCAGATGAACGCGCCTGCCCCTGGCGGGTGTGTGCTGCCCGCCTGGCCGAATCGGCGCGGGCGGTTTTCTTCTCGCTGGCAGAGGTGCTGCTCCCCGAACCGCCTTGCTTTTCACCGCCGCCGGATTGCTTGTTGACCGTGGCCCAGGCGCGCGCTTCGGCTTCCTCTTTGGGCAGGCCTTTATCCTCGTAGCCGTGCTCGATGTGCTCGGCCTTGCGCTTCTGTTTTTCGGTGTACTTGCCTTTGTCGCCGCGTGGCATGGTGTTCACTCCTGCAGTTATACCTGAACGGTTGAGACGCTCCCCGCCAGAGAGTGCCGGTCACTGGACGAGCGGCAGCGCGGCCGTGCATCGACGACAACCGCCCCTGTGGGAGATTCTCTGGTTTCGGGCAAGGGTAGCCGCAGCATTTTTAGCGCCTGTGAGATCGAGCGCCGCCCGCGCGGCGCATCGCGAGCTGCGCTCGATCGCACAGGCGCTGCATACCTTGTGGCATACACCTGTCCGAATCGGGATCAACGAACGGCCTGCCTTTCAATGGTCACAAAGCTGTAACACAGCTGATGCAAAGTGTGCCGGCCATCACAAGGAGCGCTTTTCGATGATTCGCCTGATGAAGTCTGCTGCACTCGCCGTTGCCGTTTCGCTTTGCGCCACTTCTGCTGCATTTGCTGCTGAAAACGTACGCCTGACCGGTTCCGGCGCCAGCTTCCCGGCACCGATCTACCTGACCTGGTTCAAAGATTTCAGCAAGAACACAGCGGGCGTTACCGTTGATTACCAGTCCAAGGGGAGTGGCGCGGGCGTTCAGGACTTCCTGAACAAGACCGTCGACTTCGCCGCCAGCGACTCGGCCATGAGCGAGGCCGACATCGCCAAGGTTGCCGAAGGCGTCCAGTTGCTGCCGATGACCGCCGGCGAAATCGTCCTGGCTTACAACCTGCCCGGCAACCCCAAGGGCCTGAAGTTGCCGCGCGATGTGTACTCGAACATCTTCCTCGGCAAGATCACCCAGTGGAACGACCCGAAAATTGCCGCTGCCAACCCACAGATGAAGCTGCCTGACCTGCCCATCACCGTAGTGGTACGTGCCGACTCCAGTGGCACCAACGCCGTATTCACCAAGCACCTGTCGGCCATCAACGCCGACTTCAAGAGCACCTTGGGTGAGGGCAACACGGTCAACTGGCCAGCGACCGACAAGTTCATCAAATCGCCGAAGAACGACGGGGTGACCGCTACCGTTCGCCAGACCCCAGGTGCCATTGGCTACATCGAGTACGGCTTCGCCAAGCTGGCCAAGGTGGACTTCGCTGCCCTGGAAAACAAGGCTGGCCAGTACGTGGTGCCGAATGCCGAAAGCGGTGCCGAGGCCCTGGCAGCGGTGAAACTGCCGGAAAACCTGGTCGCCAACCTGCCCGACCCGGAAGGCGCCAAGTCCTACCCGATCACCTCCTATACCTGGATGATCTTCCGCAAGGACAACGGCAACCCGGCAAAGGCCAAGGCCATGCGTGAGATGGTCGAGTACGGCCTGACCCAGGGCCAGAAGATTGCCGACTCCATGGGCTACATCCCGCTGCCGCCATCGGTTGTCGACCAGGTGCGCAAAGCGTCTGCAAACATCCAGTAACACCCAGGCGCTCCCGGCAGCGGCATGAAGCCATGCCGGGGGTGTTTGTCCCTTGTCCCGGAATACGCCATGAACACACCTTTTGCCATACCGGATAATCCCGATTCCGCGTGCCAGCCGCCGTCTACGAAAGACTTTCTGGTCGACCGCACCTTCCGTGCGCTTGCCCGTATCGGGGTGGTGCTGGTACTGGCGCTGGTTTTCGCGCTGGTCTACGAAGTGGGCCGCAAGGCACTGCCCGGCATTGAAAAGCACGGTTTCGACGTGCTCCTGGGCACTGTCTGGGATGTAAACCAAGGCAAGTACGGTATTCTGCCGGCGATCTGGGGTACGCTCTACAGCGCGTTCATCGCCCTGTTGATTGCCGGTTTCTTCGGCGTCAGCATGGCCATTTTCCTCACCCAGGATTTCCTTCCGGCCAGGCTTGCCGCGGTGTTCCGCACCATCGTCGAGCTGCTCGCCGCCATCCCCAGCGTGGTCTATGGCCTCTGGGGCATCTATGTGGTCATCCCGGCCATTCGCCCCCTGACCACCTGGTTGAACAGCGAGCTGGGCTGGATCCCGTTTTTTGGCACCTCCCTCAGCGGGCCCGGCCTGCTGCCGGCCGCACTGGTTCTGGCGATCATGATCCTGCCGACCATTGCTGCCGTTTCGCAAGACGCGCTGACCAGCGTGCCGATGAAAACCAAGCAGGCCGCCTACGGCATGGGCACCACGCACTGGGAGGCCATCCTGAAAGTGATGGTGCCTTCTGCGGCCACCGGTATCTTTGGCTCGCTGGTGCTGGGCCTTGGCCGGGCACTGGGCGAAACCATGGCGCTGGCCATGCTGGTGGGCAATGCCAACACCATTTCCGTGTCCTTGTTCGCCCCGGCCAATACCTTGGCGGCGCTGCTGGCGCTGAACTTCCCGGAAGCCGGCCCGAACGAGATCGAAGTGCTGATGTATGCGGCACTGGTACTGATGTTCATCACCCTGCTGGTGAACGTGCTTGGCTCGATGATCATGCTCTACGCCCAGCGGGGGAATAAACAATGACCAACCTGACAACCCCTGCCGCCGCGTTGCCCAGCTTGCAGCGCCGGCTCGAAGGCCGCGCCCTGCGCAGCCTGGTATTGACCATCCTGGCCTGGTTGGCCGCGTTGCTGGCCAGTGTGCCGCTGATTTCCGTGCTGTACATGCTGATCACCCGCGGCGGCGCCCGCCTGAACCTGGAAGTGTTTACCGAACTGCCGCCGACGGGGTTCGAGATGGGCGGCGGCTTCGGCAACGCCATGGCCGGTACCTTCGTCATGGTCGGCATCGCTGCCGCCATCGCGGTACCGGTGGGTATCCTGGCCGCGGTGTTCCTTGCCGAGCTGGGCCCGGACAGCAAGCTGGCCAACGCTGCAAGGTTTGCCGCCAAGATGCTCACCGGCCTGCCATCGATCCTGGCCGGTGTGTTTGCCTACGCTCTGGTGGTAATGACTACCGGCACCTATTCGGCACCGGCAGGCGGGGTAGCACTGGCGGTGCTGATGCTGCCGATTGTGGTACTGACCGCCGAAGAGGCGATGAAGATGGTACCCAAGATCATGAAGGACGCTGCCTACGGCATGGGCTGCACCCGTGCCCAGGTCATCTGCAAGATCGTGCTGCCCACCGGCTTGCCGGCCATTCTCACCGGTGTGATGCTGGCCGTGGCCCGCGCCGCAGGTGAAACCGCGCCATTGCTGTTCACCGCGCTGTTCAGCAACTACTGGATCTACCACAACGGTGACCTGGCAGTGATGAACCCCACTGCCTCGCTGGCGGTGCTGATCTACAACTTCTCTGGCATGCCGTTCGACAACCAGCTGGAGCTCGCCTGGGCGGCCTCGCTGGTGCTGGTCATGATCGTGCTGGTCATTAACATCCTTAGCCGTGTATTCGGCAAGCCCAAGTATTGAGAACAGGGAGCATCCATCTTGAACGTATCCACCGCACAACGTGCCGCTCCCGTGGCCAGCGAAGCCACACCCATCGTCATGGACTGCAAGCTGGACAAGATCTTCTACGGCAACTTCATGGCCGTGCGCGACAGCCATGTGCCGATCCGCAAGAACGAGATTACCGGCTTCATCGGCCCGTCCGGCTGCGGCAAGAGCACCGTGCTGCGTAGCCTGAACCGCATGAACGACCTGGTGAAAGGCTTCCGCTTCGAGGGCCACGTGCACTTCCTGGGCCAGGATGTGTATGGCAAGGGCGTAGACCCGGTAGTGGTGCGCCGCTACATCGGCATGGTGTTTCAGCAGCCCAATCCGTTTTCCATGAGCATTTTCGACAACGTTGCCTTTGGCCTGCGCCTGAACCGCTACAAGGGCGACCTGGGCGACCGCGTGAAACACGCCCTGCAAGGCGCGGCGCTGTGGGACGAAGTGAAGGATAAGCTCAAGGTCAGCGGCCTGTCGTTGTCCGGCGGCCAGCAGCAGCGCCTGTGTATCGCCCGGGCCATTGCCACCGAGCCGGAAGTGCTGCTGCTGGACGAGCCGTGCTCGGCACTTGACCCCATTGCCACCCGCCGCGTGGAAGAGCTGATGGTCGAGCTGAAGAAGGACTACACCATCGCCCTGGTGACCCACAACATGCAGCAGGCGATTCGCGTTGCCGACACCACGGCGTTCTTCTCGGTCGATATCTCGCAGGGTACCCGTACCGGCTACCTGGTCGAGATGGGGCCGACCGCGCAGATCTTCCAGAACCCACGTGAACAACTGACAAGTGATTACATCAGCGGCAAGTTCAGCTGACCCATCGCTGCACAAGGGGGCGGTGCTGCAACCAGGGAGGTTGCGGCAGTGCCCGCACAACCTTTGGTTAAAGTGTTACCCAGGATTTCCAATGCAACCGATGCGTCGATTAGATCTGTCTGCGGTAGAGCGCGCACTGCGCGAGGTGCAGGGCCATTTTGCCGAGCTGAGCCAACATTTTACCGAACCGCGGGACCCGTTCACCGACGAGGTGCTGCTGAATGTGGTTGAAGGCTACGCGCTGATTGACGACTATGTCGCTCGCGGAATAGACCTGTTCGACCTGCAACAGCTGAACCTGATGCTGGAAATCAACGCCACGGTGCTGTGCGGCCGTGACCCGGCCCGGCGCGAGGAGTTCGCGGCGCACCTGGCCGCAACCGAAGCGCATTTTTTCAACAATGTGGAAGGTGGCATCAAGGACTTGCACAACTGGTATTGCGCCTACCGCAGCGATTCGATCTGGAAGCGGGCAGCCGGTGTGTACGTACGTATCCTCAGCAAGCCACAGCTGTTCATCGAAGGTAACAACCGCACCGGCTCGCTCATTGTCAGTTACCTGCTGATGCGAGCCGGGCTGCCGCCATTCGTGCTGTCGCTGGACAACGCCGAGGGCTACTTCAACCCGTCCTCGGTCATACGTAATTCCGCCAAACACGGTGTCAAGGCTTTGTACGAACTGCCCAAGATCAAGAAAAAGTACGCCGCGTTCCTCGAAGCCAAGGCGCCTGCGCCCGGCAAGTTCTTCCTGGGCGCCACCCCGGTGCCTGTTTGCGCGGGAGGGCTCTGATGCAACCGTTCACCCTGATAGAGCGCGGGCGGCAGGCCATCGAGCGCAAGCTCAAGCGTGGCCAGGTGCGCATTTCGTTCGATATCGACGACACCCTGGCCTGCCAGCCTGAGCACGCGGCCGCCGAGCACAGCAGGTTGCCGGGCTTCGTCCACCGTTGGCTCGGTGAGCCCCTGCGCAGCGGTACCCGCGAGCTGATTCGCGACCTGCGCCGCCAGGGCTGCAGCATCTGGATCTATACCTCGTCCGGGCGCACCCCAGCGTACATCCGCCGTTGGTTGCTGCTGTACGGCATTCATGTCGACGGGGTGGTCAACAGTGACCGCCACCAGCACATATTGGCCCAGAATGGCCTGGAGCATTCCCCGTCAAAATTGCCTTCGGCGTTCGATATCGACCTGCATGTGGATGACTCCGAAGGCGTGCGGCTGGAAGGCGTGGACCATGGTTTCCGCGTTGTGGTGGTGTGCCCGCAGGACCAGCACTGGGCGCAGAAGGTCAGGGCCGCAGCGGTGGACGTGCAGGCCCGCCTGGCCCGGCAGCAGCCACACCGCTACGAGATGCCCGCGTGCCCGCGTTCGCAGGCACTGGCTTCCTGAACCGTCGTGTAATTGGGGCTGCCCTGCAGCCCATCGCCGGCAAGCCAGCTCCCACAGGGACCGCATCAGGGCTGACAGGTGTTTGTCAGAAGATATGCAGCGCCTGTGAGATGCTGCGGCTACCCTTGCCAGAAACCATAGAATCTCCCACAGGGACCCCAGGCCCCGGTTCATTCAGGCGTATTGATACCCGCCTGCCACGCCTGCCTACACCCTAAGTCTTGCCACCCCGACCCCAGCAGGTCCCAAGACCAAATCACCGCGCCACACCCTCCGCCCCAAAGCACCCGCCAACCCACGCCAAAGCAGCGTTCCGGGTGGCCTGCCGGCTTCTGATAATCGCCTCCGACATCCTGTCCCCCGTTTGGAGCGCGCCATGCACAACAACAAAAAGCACCTGCCGCCTCGTTTTCTCGCTGCTGCCTTCGCCAGTGTTTCCGCCTTGGGCCTGAGCGGTGTCGCCGAGGCCGAGATCATGCTGTACGACAAGGACCAGACGACATTCTCCACCGATGGCTACATCAACGCCTTCTATGTCAACAGCAAGGTCGACCGCGAGGGCGAGCAGTTCGACCGGCGCCAGTCGCGGGTGAAGATGGGCTTTTTGCCCAACTACATCGGGTTCAACATGGGCAAGCAGGTAGACGACTTGAAACTCGGCGCGCGGGCGTCGTTCTGGGTCACCATCAACGACAGCGAAACCAACGGCACCGATACCGCCATCGACGTGCGCCAGTTCTACGGCACCGTGGCCAACCCTGAGTGGGGCGAAGTACTGATCGGCAAGGACTTTGGCCTGTTCGCGCGCTCCAACATCCTGCTGGACGAGCTGCTGGCCGGTTATGGCCAGGTCAGTGACACGCTGGGCTTGGTAGATGGCGGCGGGGTGTCGTTCGGCAACATCGGCAGCGGTTACCCCTATCCGTTCCCCACCTCGCAGATCACCTACCGCACGCCGGTGATGGACGGCCTGCGCGTGGCGGTGGGCATCATGGACCCCGTGGATACCAACGACAGCAGCCCGACCGGCAAGGCCTACCAGGAAAACCCACGCACCGAGAGCGAAATCACCTACCAGTTCGACCTGGCGGGGGCGCAGATCTACAGCTGGGTCAACGGTAGCTACCAGACCTCGGACAACACCGACTCGACGGTCAAGTCCGTCACCTCCAAAGGGGTTGGCTATGGGGTGCAGGCGAAGCTGGGCGGCTGGTCATTGACCGGCTCGGGGTTCCAGGCCAAAGGCATCAACCCGTTCTTCACCAATAACGCGGGCGAGCCGGTGTTGCGTAATGTGGACAGCGACGGCTACCTGTTGCAGGGCTCCTACAGGTTCGGCAAAAACCGCGTGGCGCTGTCGTATGGCAAGACCAAGGACGATGGCAACGGTGCGGTGGGCAGCGGTGCCGACTACAAGACCCGTGGTGTGGCATTGTTCCATGACGTCAACGACAACCTCAAGCTGGTGGCCGAGTACAACCAGTTCTCCATCGATGGGCATGAGGGCAGTGCGCAGAACGAAGACACCGATACCTTGGCTGTGGGCGCAGTGCTGACCTGGTAATCACGGGGCGGCGAGGGAGGCGCGGGTGAAGCTGGCATTTACACCCTTGGGCCCGCCCACCCGCTACCCAAGTAGCATTCGCCCCACGCACCCGGCTTCGTACACTGCACCCTCAGCCGCCCAGCGCCGGAGACTTTGATGCAACAGGCCCTCAACGACGGTGTGCTCAGCGCCATGTCCCAGGCCACCGATGCCCGGTTGGCCGCCCAGGACCTGGCGCGACAGCTCCTGCACCCCCACCTGGGCCTGGTGCTGTTTTTCTGTTCCGCCGAATACAACCTGCAGGAACTGGCCCAGGCGTTGGAACAGGGGTTTGGCGGCATCCGCCTGGTGGGCTGCACCAGTGCCGGCGAAATCACCCCGCAGGGGTACGGCCGCAACTGCGTGACCGCGCTGGGCTTCGATCACCGGCACTTTTCCATCGCCACCGGGCTGATCGACGAAATGGAGCACTTCAGCCTCATCGATGCGCAACAGATGGTCGAGCGGCTGGTCGGCACCTGCCGCAGCAATTCGTTGGCGCCGATCAAAGGCCACAGCTTTGCCCTGACCCTGCTCGACGGGCTGTCCAGCCGGGAGGAGATGGTCCTCGCTGCCCTGAGCGCGGCGTTGGGCGACATCCCGCACTTCGGCGGTTCGGCCGGCGACGACAACTACCTCAACCGCACGCATGTCTACCACGGCGGCGCCTTCCACAGCGGCGCAGCGGTGGTGGTGCTGGTCAACACCTGGCTCGACTTCGAAGTGTTCACCACCCATCACATTCAGCCGCGCCAGGAAAAACTGGTGGTCACCGGCGCCGACAGCGGCCAGCGCCGGGTATTCGAGTTGAATGCCGAACCCGCTGCCGAGGAATACGCCCGCCTTATCGGTGTGCCGGTGGCGGCGCTCGATTACCGGGTATTCGCCGCGCACCCGTTGGCCGTGCGCATTCACGACCAGTACTACATGCGCGCCGTCCAGCGTGTGCACGGTGACTTGAGCCTGAGTTTCTACTGTGCCGTGGAGAACGGCATCGTGCTCACGGCCATGACCCCAGGGCCGTTGCTGCCGAACCTGCATCAGCTGTTCGACGGCCTGCACCAGCGCCTGGGCCCGCTGTTGTTGACCATTGGTTGCGACTGCTTCCTGCGGCGTCTGGAACTGGAGGGGCAACACAGCCTGGAACCGGTGGGGGCGTTTCTGCGCGAGCAACGGGTGGTCGGGTTCAACACCTACGGAGAACAGTTCAATGGCATGCATATCAACCAGACCTTCACCGGCGTCGCCATTGCCCGCAACCGGCCTCCTGTCGGTCGCTGACCTGCAGGCCGAGGTGACCCGGCTGCAGCAGCAGAACCACAAGCTGCAGCGCATCAATGGCGCGCTGATCGAACGTGTCGAGTCCGGGGTTACCCGCGGCAACGACCCGTACGCGGCATTCCAGCATTCGGTGGTGCTGGCCGAGCAGGTCCGCGAGCGCACCGATGCGCTGAGCCAGGCCATGGCCGAGCTGAAGGCGGTGAACCACCTGCTCAGCGAGGCCCGGCAGCGGGCCGAGACCGCGCACCAGCACCAGATTCGACTGATTACCGACAACGTTCCGGCGTTGATCGCCTACCTCAATGCCGACCTGGTCTATGAATTCACCAACAAGGTGTATGAGGAATGGTACTGCTGGCCGCGTGGCGTGATGCTGGGGCAGAGCCTGCGCGAGGCGCACAGCGAACAGCATTACCAGCGCCTTGAGACCTATGTGGCGCGGGCGTTGGCGGGGGAGAGCGTGACCTTCGAGTTTGCCGAAACCAACATCAAGGGGCAGGAGCGCTACATGCTGCGCTCCTATGTACCCAACCGCCTGGCCAGCGGCGAGGTGGTGGGTATCTTCGTGTTGATCCGCGATATCACCGAGCGGCGCAATACCGCGCAGGCATTGCACCAGGCCTATCAGCACCTGGAGCAGCGGGTGCGTGAGCGCACGGCGGAGCTGACCAGCCTCAACGACCAGTTGCTGCGGGAAATCGAAGAGCGCAGCCAGGCAGAAGCGCGGCTGCGCGAAGCCAAGCGCGAGGCCGAACAGGCCAACCTGTCGAAAACCAAGTTTCTGGCTGCAGTCAGCCATGATTTGCTGCAACCGCTGAATGCGGCGCGGCTGTTCACCAGCGCGTTGCTGGAAAGCCGCGAACCGCAGCACAGTGCCCAGTTGGTCCGCAATGTCAGCAACTCGCTGGAGGATGTGGAGAGCCTGCTGGGCACCCTGGTCGACATCTCCAAACTTGATGCGGGCGTGATCAAGGCCGATATCGCGCCTTTCGCGCTCAGCGAGCTGATGGACAACCTGGCGGCCGAATATGCCCAGGTCGCGCGTAGTGAGGGCCTGGCCCTGCATTTCGTGGGGTGTTCGGCGGTGGTGCGCAGTGATATCCAGCTGTTGGCGCGCATTCTGCGCAACCTGCTCAGCAATGCCATCCGTTACACCCGCAGCGGGCGGGTGGTGCTGGGTTGCCGGCGCCTGCGTGGCGGCCTGCGGATCGAGGTGTGGGACAGCGGCATCGGCATCGCCGAGGAACACCTGGAGGAAATGTTCCAGGAGTTCCGGCGCGGTGATGTGCAGCGCCCCGAGCAGGATCGCGGGCTGGGCCTGGGCCTGGCGATCGTGGAGAAGATCGCCGGTATCCTGGGCCATCGCATCCGCGTGCGGTCATGGCTTGGCAAGGGATCGGTGTTTGCCGTCGAGGTACCGTTGAGCACCGTTGCGCCCAAGGCCCAGCCAAGCCAGCCCGTGTGCGAACCGATGTTCGAACGCCTGCGTGGGGCGCAAGTCTGGGTGCTGGACAACGATGCGGCCATTTGTGCCGGCATGCGCACGCTGCTCGAAGGCTGGGGGTGCAAGGTGATCACCGCGCTGTCGGAGGAAGACCTGGCGCGCCAGGTGGACAATTACCACGCCGAGGCCAACCTGCTGATTGCCGACTACCACCTGGACAATGACTGCACCGGCCTCGACGCGGTGGCGCGGATCAATGCCCGCCGCACCCAGCCGCTACCGGCGCTGATGATCACGGCCAATTACAGCAACGACCTCAAGCAGCAGATACGTGAGCTGGGCCATACCCTGATGCACAAGCCGGTGCGGCCGTTGAAATTGAAGACTGCGATGAGCCATTTGCTGGGCATCCAAGGCTAGGGCCTGTGCTATTGGGGCCGCAAAGCGGCCCCCATGAAGCTGCAGGCGGTCAGCGCCGCAGGTAGTCAGCGAAATCGATATCGCCCGCACTGAGAATGGCCTGTACGCGGTTGTGCACATTGAGCTTGCGCAAGATCGCCGACACATGCGCCTTGACCGTGGTCTCGGCGATATCCAGGGTGTAGGCGATCTGCTTGTTCGATTCCCCCTTGGTCATGCGTTCCAGTACCAGCAACTGCTTGCGGGTCAGGGCCTGGAGCATTTCCGGCGGGAAGCTCGGCGCATCGTTCTGGCGCCGGCTGGTGCTGCTTTTCTGCGCGCGGATGATGTCGGGCGGCAGGTAGACATTACCGTTGAGGATCTGCTCGATCGCCTCGATCATCTGTGAGCGCGGCGAGGACTTGGTAATGAAACCCACCGCGCCGTAGGTGATGGCCTGCAGCACGATCTGTTTCTCCTGTTCGGCCGACACGATCACCACCGGCGTGGTCGGTGCTTCGTTGCGCAGGGTGATCAGGCCGTTGAGGCCGTGCATGCCGGGCATGTTCAGGTCGAGCAGGATCAGGTCGAGGTCGTCATGCGCCTGGGTCAGTGCCAGGGCGCTGTCCAGGTCGGCGGTTTCCATGACCTCGCTGCCTTGGAACCCATCGCTGATGACGTTGTGGATGGCTTCGCGAAACAGGGGGTGATCGTCGGCAATCAGAATTTTGTACATGGCCTTTTCACCTTGTTTTTATTGGATGGAGCAGGGCACGCAGTGGCAGTTGAACAGATCAGGGCAAAGGCACCGGTTGCGCCGGCTGCAGCGGCAGGTTGGCCTGCTGCCACGCGTCAATGCCGTCGCGGTACCAGTACAGGTTGTGGTAACCCAGGGCTTTAGCGCGTTTTACCGCGTTCCAGCTCAGCCAGCAATCGGCGCGGCAGTAGAACACCACAGGCTGGTCGGGGTGCCCGGCGGTGGCGCTTTGCAGGTTTTGCGCGAAGTACGCCTGCCAGGCCGGGCTCAGCTCGCCATCGCCGGTGTTGGCCAGCCACAGGCTGCCGGGAAGGTTGGCGTGCGGCTCGTCTTCGATGAAGCGGCCCTGCAGCCACTGGCGGCGGTACACGTCGATCAGTACCGGCCGCGGCTGCTGGCTGAGCAGGCGTTGCAATGTGGCGGTGTCTACCACCTGGCCGCCCTCGACCTGCGCCGGGGTCGGGCTGCGGTAAAGGGTGATGCGGTAACCGTCGGCAGAGAACAGCGGCGCCGTGTCGGCCTGGGCAATGCCCAGCGTCAGGCTCAGTGAAAGTGCCGCCAGCAAGGGGCGTGGCAGCCGGGGCAGGGCACGTGGCATGGGGTTCTTCCTTTTTGTTATGAGCCCATTACATGCCAGTAGCGGTGCTTTGTGAATGCGACGATAGACAGTAAATGCAGTACTAAAGTAGTAGGTGGCTTAGCGCTGCCCGTAAGGGCTGCGCCAGGCCACGGGATCATCGCGGCTTGCGCAACGCTGCGTGCTGGGGGTTGAAGGTGGCGATCGCCAGCAGCGTGAACAGCACCGTCAAGCCCAGGCACACCAGCAGCGCCAACAGGTTCAGGCGCTGGTACAAGGCAAACCTTACCAGCTCCACGGCATGGGTGAACGGGTTCACCGCGCACAGCCAGTACAGCCACTCGCTGGCTTCGCGCATCTTCCACAACGGATACAGCGCCGAAGACAGGAAAAACAGCGGGAAGATCACGAAATTCATCACCCCGGCAAAGTTCTCCAATTGGCGGATGGCGTTAGACAGCAGCAGCCCCAGGGCACTGAGCATGAACGCCACCAGCAGCAGCGCCGGCAGTGCCAGCAGCAACCCCGCCGCCGGCGGTTGCACACCGTACACCCAGGCAATGGCGAGGAACGCGTACACCTGCAGCAAGGAAATGAGCGAGGTCGCCAGCAACTTGCTGGCCAACAGAAACGGCCGCGGCAGGGGACTGGTCAGCAGCACGCGCATGCTGCCCATTTCCCGGTCATAGACCATCGACAGCGACCCTTGCATGCCGTTGAACAGCAGGATCATGCAGGCCAGCCCCGGGATGATGTACACCTCGTAGGGGATGTAGGTGTCGTACGGCTCGATGATGGCAATGCCCAGCGCTGCCCGAAAACCGGCAGCGAACACCAGCAACCACAGCAACGGGCGCACCAGGGCACTGAGCAGGCGCGTGCGCTGCAATACGAAGCGCAGCCATTCGCGCAGCATGATGCCGTTGAAACACTGCCAGTAGGCGTTCATCGGGTGTGGGCTCCTGAAGGCTGCCGGGTCAGGTGGGCAAAGGCATGGTCCAGGTCGCCGCCGTGCTGCAAGCTCAGGGCATCGGCGGTACCGCTGGCCACCAGGCGCCCTTGATGGAGAATCAGCAGGTCGTCGCTAGGCTGCACTTCGTCCAGCAGGTGGGTGGTCCACAGCACACTCAACTGCTGCTGGCGGCACAGCTGCCGCACGTGCTGGTTGAGCGCCAGGCGGCTGGCCGGGTCGAGGCCGACGCTGGCCTCGTCGAGCAGCAGCAGGCGTGGCTCGTGCAGCAGCGCACGGGCGATTTCCACCCGCCGGCGGTGGCCGATATTCAGCTCGCGCACGCTGTCGTGGCGGCGCTCACCCAGGCCCTGACGCGCCAGCTCGGCCTCTACCCGCTGGTTTCCCTGGCGCCGTGACAGGCCATGCAGCGCGGCGTGGTAGCGCAGGTTCTGCTCCACGCTCAGGTCCAGGTCCAGGGTACTCTGCTGGAACACCACGCCCATCTGCCGCAGCGCCGGGCGCGGGGCGTCGCGCAACGAGCAGCCGCACACCCGGATATCGCCGTGCTGCAGGTCGTACAGGCGGGTCAGCAGGGCGATCAGGGTCGACTTGCCGGCGCCATTGGGGCCCAGCAACGCGGCAAAACGGCCCGGTGCCAGGCTGAAACCGACCTGCCGCAGCGCCTCGCGCTGGCCGTAGGCGAAGCTCACATCGGCCACCTCGAGGGCGTTCATGGGGTGACCACCACGCCCCAGGGGTAGCGCCCGACTTTCACCGATTTGAGCACCTTGAGGTTCTGCGTATCGATTACCGATACATCGCCGCTGACCCCGTTGGTGGCCAGCAAGCGGCGCTGGTCGGGGGAGAACGCCAACTGCCAGACCCGCCGCCCGACCAGCAGGTAATCGAGCACCTCGTAGGTCTTGGCATCGATCACCGCCACATGGTTGGCCGGGCCCAGGGCGACGAAGGCATACTTGCCGTCCGCGCTGAGCTTGATGCCCACCGGCTGGACCTTGTCCGGGTGCACGCCCTTGATCTGGAAGTTCAGGGTTTTCAGCACCTGGCGCGTGGCAACGTCAAGGACAGTCACCGTGCCGCCGATTTCCGCCGAGGCCCACAGCCTGGAACCGTCCTGGCTGAATTCGACGAAGCGCGGGCGCTGGTCGACCAGGGTGCTGTCGGCCAGGGTCTGGGTGCTGGTGTCGATCCAGTGCAACATGTTGGTGGTTTCGCTGGTGTTGACCGCCCATTTGCCATCGGGGCTGACGGCCATGCCTTCAGGTTCGATACCGACATCGATCTGCCCCAGTACCTGGTCGGTCACGGTGTCGATCACGGTCACCAGCGCATCGTCTTCGTTGGAAACGTACAGCCAGCGGTCGTTGGGGTGCAGGGCGAACTGCTCGGGGTCCTTGCCGGAGGGCAGTTCCTTGATGATCTTGCGGGTGGCCACGTCCATCACCTGTACCCGGTCGGAATCGCTGGCGCAGATGTACAGCAACTTGTTGTCATGCGACAGCAGCAGCCCCCGAGGGCGTTGGCCGACCGCAAGGGTTTCGGTGACCTCCAGGGTCTGCAGGTCGATCAGGCTGAGGCTGTTGTCCTTTTCGTTGGACACCCAGGCAGTGGCGGCCACCGCATGCCCGCAGGCCAGCGCCAGGGCGCCCGTCAGCAGGCTGGGGTAGAGCAGGGCGCGGGAAAGCAGAGGGCGGCGCATGGCGTATTCCTTGTTGTTGTGGTTGTCGGCTCAGGGGTACGTGCAGGTCACTTCGGGCTTGTCGTAGCCCAGGCTGTCCATTTCGTTGAAGGGGTGCAGGAAGCCCTCTTGTGGCGACGTGCTGACCAGTGCGCGAGGCTGTACCAGCGCAATCGGTTGGCGCAGCTCGCCGTTCCAGGGCCGGTAGCTGAGCTTGCGGCCTTTGAAACCGTCCAGGGGCAGTTGCTCGCTGAGCAGCAGCTGTTGCAGCGCCCGTGGGTCGGCCTGGCGCAGTTTGCTGACCGCGCTGGCAATGCTGCGCACGGCCATCCAGGCGGCGAAGTCACGGTCGTTCATCCAGCGCCCGGCCTGGGCCTCGAAACGTTTTTGCAGTTGCGCCGCGCCGAAGGTTTCCACGGTCTTGTGCCAACCGGTGGGGGTCAACCCCTGGGTGCCCGCCACTGGCCGCGGGTACCAGGTCTGGTAGGGCAGGTATTCGCCAAAGTCACCGCGCTCATCGGCCACCAGCACCACATCGTATTCGGCGGTTTGCGTGAACAGCGGCATGTCGGCCTGGGCGCTGCGGCGCTGGTCGTTGTCGAAGGTCCAGGCTTTTTCCGCGACCAGCTGCACGCCGAAGCGTTTCGCCGAGCGGCGCAGGGCGGCGGCGTAGGCCTGGTCATCTGCGGTCTGGCCGACCACCAGCAGCGCGCGTTGCCATTTGCGCAGCACCAGGAACTGCACCAGCGCATCGGCGAGCATTGCCCGGCCCGGCAGGCTGTGCAGCACGTTAGCCAGGCACTGGCTACTGCGCAGGCTGTCGTCGGGGCTGCCGGCATTGAACAGCAGGCTGTCGGGCAGCGCCGCGGCCAACGCGCGCAGGCTGGTGGCCGGGGCGTTGACCACGAACAGGCGCAGGCCTTGGTCGTGTTGTGCTTGGGCCGCCTGCAACAGCGCCTCGGGGCTGTCCACGCTAGCGCTGGTCAGCTGGAACTGTTGCTTGAGAAAACGGCCGGTGCTGTTGCTGTCGACGATCGCCAGCTCGGCGCCCTGCAGGCCAGCGTCGGCCGGTTCGGGGATGATATTGGACAGCAGCGGGCCCGGGTCGGGCCGGTAGCCCAAATAGCCGATGCCCACGTGCAGTAGGGCGTCGGCCTGGCCCGCAGCGGCCGACGCATGGGGCGCGGACAACACGGCGATCAGGGCCAGCAGGCAGAACAAGGCAAGGTGGGCAGGCTGGCGCATGACACACTCCACGGCAGATGGCGCCAGCATAGGAACCCCGCCGGGCGCGGGAAATATGCAGAAAGTAGCGCTCGGCCGGTACCAAGGTAGTAATTTCCCGCGCCACCTACGGTTTTACGATGGGCCTCGGCACCCCTGAAGAGAGCTCCCATGCGCCTGTTCAACTTGTCTGCGCTGTGGCGCATCAACCTTTGGGTCACCGGCTGCTTCGCCCTGGTGACGGTGGCCTGTGCCGGGGTGCTGCTGCACCAGGCTGTGGCCGACGTGGAGCGTGAGCTGCAGTCTGCCGAAGCCGTGGTGACCTACCTTGCCGACACTGCCGAGCGGGACCCGGCCAGCTTGCAACCGGGCCTGACCCAGAACCTGCGCCATGTGCGGGTGCACTGGCTGGCAACTGGCGAGGCCGCCCTGTTGCCAGGGGATGCCGGTGTGGATGCCTGGCTGGGCCGCCAGCTGTTCGGTCAACACCACCCAAGTGGCCGTTTACTGACACTGAGCGACGGCCGGCGGGTGCTGATTGCCGTGGATGCCCGCGATGAAATCGACGAAGTCTGGGAGTCGCTGTTGCAATTGCTGAGCTTGTGCGGCCTGGCGCTGGTATTGAGCCTGGTGACCATCCGTTGGGCGGTCGGGCGGGCCATGGGGCTGCTGGCTGAATTGCTGGGGGCCCTGCAGCAGGTGTCGGCGGGGCACCTGGCCGTGCGGTTGCGCGAGACCAACCTGCCGGAGGCACGCCAGTTGGCTGCGCACTTCAACGCGATGGTGGCGAACCTGGAGCAGGCCCGGGCCGACAATTCGCAGCTGACCCAGGCCTTGCTGGCGGTGCAGGAGCAGGAGCGCACCCGGCTGGCGCAGGCCCTGCACGATGACCTTGGGCAATACCTGGCCGGGATCCGCGCCCAGGGCTGCCTGTTGCGCATGGCGGCCGACCAGCCCGCCGTGGTCAAGCAGACCACACAGCAGCTGGAACTCAATTGCGAACATTTGCAGCAAGGGTTTCGTGCCCTGGTACAAGACCTGTATCCGGTGGCGCTGCAACACATGCCGCTGGCGCAGGCCGTTGGCCTGCTGGTGAGCCAGTGGCAGGCCAGCCAGGGCATCGATTGCCGGCTGCGGGTTGGCGAGCATTTGCCAGACTTGCCCGCGCCGAGCAGGACGCACTTGTACCGGCTGCTGCAGGAGGCGTTGACCAATGTGGCCCGGCATGCCGGCGCCAGCCAGGTGCGGGTACGCCTGCAGCGCAGCGCCAAAGGGTTGCGCTTGTTCGTGCGCGACAACGGGTGCGGCGCGCGCCAACCGCGCCGGCCTGGGGTCGGCCTGCACTCGATGGCCGAACGCGCGCGCAGCCTGGGTGCTGATTTACGCATTTTCAGCCGCCCGGGTGGCGGTTGGGCGTTGGCGCTGAACATCCCCAAGGAGGTGTGATGAATATCGTACTGGTCGACGACCATGCTGTGGTCCGCCAAGGCTATGCCAGCCTGCTGCGGGCGGTGTTGCCAGACATCCAGGTGCGCGAAGCGGCCAGTGGCGAAGAGGCGCTGGCCCTGGTGCACGAGCAGGTGCCCAACCTGGTGATCATGGACTTCGGGCTGCCGGGCATCAGCGGCCTGGAAGCCACCCGCCGGCTGCGTCAGCGCCTGCCCCAGCTGCGGGTGCTGTTCTTCAGCATGCACGACGAGTTGCCCCTGGTGCGGCAGGCGCTGGAAGCCGGGGCTTCGGGCTACCTGACCAAGAATTCGGCGCCCGAGGTGCTGATCGAGGCGGTGCAGCGTGTGTTGGCTGGGCATGCCTACATTGAACAGCCGCTGGCCACGCAATTGGCCTGCACCACCCCGCACAATGAAAGCGACCCGCGCCTGCAGCGCATGACCCAGCGCGAGCTGGAGATTTTCGTCATGCTTGCCAAGGGCACCCCGGCGCGGTTGATTGCCGAGCAACTGTGCATCAGTGGCAAGACCGTGTCCAACCATTTGACCTTGCTCAAGAGCAAGCTGCAGGTCAGCTCGCATGCCGAGCTGGTGCACCTGGGGATTGACCTGGGGCTGGTGCGGGTAGCGGGGTAGGCCTTGTGTCGGGATGGGCTGCCTGTAGGAGCGGCCTTGTGTCA
>Ga0308157_10002210_pt1 | contig 33386 bp, 42 predicted proteins | sample PhyBR1_FD_201035 | JGI IMG/M metagenome (GOLD analysis project Ga0308157, IMG submission 201035) | Phyllosphere microbial communities from UC Gill Tract Community Farm, Albany, California, United States - DLSLB.R1 | ecosystem: Host-associated > Plants > Phyllosphere > Unclassified | place: USA...
GGCTAAACAGGTTTTGACCCATCTGAACCAGGTAACCAGTTCGCGTTATCAGGTTTCAACAACCTCGCTGCAAAACATTCGTGCCCGAATCGGGGAAGGTTACACCGTTGAAGAGTTATCGCTGGTGGTGGATTACTGCAACGCGAAGTGGAGCGAAGACCTCACTATGTCGGCTTACCTTCGCCCACAGACTCTTTTCCAGCCAACAAAATTTCCTGGCTACCTGAAGTCAGCCACAAGCTGGAAGAATGCCGGAAGGCCAGCACGAGTTAACGGGAAGTGGGAGCGTGAGGACGGAATCTTTAAATCCAGCTTCAAAAACACTGATTACGGCAGCATTCCACCAGGATTCAGGGGGTAATGATGAGTTTTTTAAAAACAATCCAGCTGTTTGTGGCCAATAACCCTGGACTGACGAACAAAGAGATTGCTGCAGCACTGCCGGAGTATGCCTTGCACAGTGTTCAGCGTGCTGTATGTCGCCTTGTCATGCTTAATCGTGCTGAGCGCAAAGGCGAACGCCACAACTTCCGTTACTACGCTAAAGCGCCGGAAGGTCCTATTGGTCCGATCATCCCACGGATGCCGGTTGAGAAAGGAGAAGTAATACCTGAGCCAAAGCAGGAAGCCGCAACGAACCCAGCTGTGATTGCGATGATGGACAAGGCTAAAGAGTTATCTGACAAGGGGCTTTATCTGCGTGCTGCTACCGTTCTGATGGAAGCATTCAATCGTTCAAAGAACGAAACCATGCGAGCCAAAATTATCAAAGAGCGTAAGCGCTGCCTGAGTATGGTGCCGAGGGTTAAAACTACCGGTGATGGATGGTGTCTGGCTGGCAGAGCGAGAAACGTCTGATGAAATACTCTCTGATTTACGCTGACCCAGCCTGGGAATATGGCAACACCGTCAGCAACGGCGCGGCTACTAACCACTACGGCACAATGAAGCTGATCGAAATGAAGCGTCTTCCGGTCTGGGACCTGGCTGCCGATGATGCTGTTCTGGCTATGTGGTTCACCGGCACGCACACCCGCGAGGCTATCGAACTGGCTGAAGCCTGGGGCTTTAAGGTCCGCACGATGAAGGGCTTTACCTGGGTGAAGTTCAACCCGCTGGCAGAGCAGAACATCAACAAAGCGCTTCAGACTGGTGGAGTTGAGGACTTTTACGACTTCCTCGATTTGCTGAACACGCAGACCCGCATGAACGGGGGCAACTACACCCGAGCCAATACGGAAGACCTGCTGATAGCCACCAGGGGGAATGGACTCGAACGCCAGTGCGCCAGCATCAAGCAGGTTATCTACAGCCCCCTGGGTGAGCACAGCCAGAAACCAGCAGAGGCTCGTTTCCGCCTGGAAAAGCTTTACGGCGATGTTCCGCGTATCGAACTATTCAGCCGCTGCGGTGCGCCTGGCTGGGACCATTGGGGAAATCAGTCTGAATCCCCGGCTGTTGAGCTTATTCATGCAGTGGCCGTTCCTATTGGCAAACCTCAGGAGCGCGCTGCATGAAAAAACTATCCACAGAGCAGGAGAACGCGGTTCGTGACGTTGCCCGTCAATGTTCTGATGCCATTAAGAAAGCCCTGAAGAAGAAGCCTAAGCCAAGCTGGAATGTCGTTGTACCTCCGATCCTGAAGGAGTACCACGAGAAGGTTAAACCGATGGGCGTAACCCTGGTGATGTTCAACAGCGTAATCGGACGCCTGAACGGGCGTTATGGAGTCGAGTCATGATCGAATTAACGCCGCGTCAGAGTGAAGTGTATGAAGCTATCAAGGTTCACATTGAAAAAGTTGGCTTCCCACCAACGTTGATAGAGCTTGCTGAATTGATTGGATGCTCATCGCAGAACGCAGCTGCTGAGCATGTGAAGGCGCTAAAGAAAAAGGGTTATCTCTCCATTGCTCCTGGCGCTGCCAGGGGAATTACCATCGTCAAAACAGAATTGGATGCTGATCCGGTAGCGCTCATTAAAGACCTGTTATCCGGTGGAGACAAGGCAAGAGTTAACGCTGTTGAATGGCTGAAAAAGCAGGGAGTGACTGTATGAAACTGGTGCTCCCGTTCCCACCGAGCGTAAACACCTACTGGCGCTCACCAACCAAAGGCCCATTAAAAGGGCGAGTACTTATAAGTGCAAAGGGCAGGGAATATAAGGCCAGAGTCAGAAAGGCTGTAATTGAGCAATTACGTGCGCTTCCAAAAGCATCTACTGCTCTTGCAGACATTGACATATACATGTTTCCCCCAGACTCACGAGACAGGGATATTGATAACTTCAATAAGGCACTACTTGACGCCCTGACATACGCATCCATTTGGGTTGACGATAAACAAGTTAAGCGCATGACCAATGAATGGGGGCCAAAGGTAAAGGGTGGGAAAGTTGAAATAACGATCATTGAATTCAAACCCAGGGTGGGTGCAGCCGCCTGATAAGTGGAGAAGAGCATGAATCAGATGAATATCACCGTAATGTGCCCGAAGCACCACACCGCCGCGATGGGGCCGCAGATAACGATGTCCAGCCGTGAGATTGCAAAACTGGTCGACTCTCGCCACAGCAATGTGTGTGTGACTATCGAGCGACTGATGAACTCGGGCGTAATTGGGGGGTATGCTGCAATGCAGTACACCCATCCACAGAACCAGCAGGTTTACCACTACTACGAAGTTAACAAGCGAGATAGCTATGTGATCGTCGCCCAGCTGTGCCCGGAGTTTACCGCCCGTCTGGTTGACCGCTGGCAGGAACTGGAGAGCGGGGCAGGAATGGCGGTACCGCAAACACTCCCTGAAGCACTCCGCCTCGCTGCCGACCTTGCCGAACAGAAGCAACGCCTGAGTGATGAACTGGCTATAGCAGCGCCTAAGGCTGAATTTGTTGATCGCTATGTCAAAGCCACTGGCTCAATGACGTTCCGGCAGGTTGCCAAACTCCTTAACGCCAAAGAACCAGAATTCGCGATGTTCCTCATTGAGAACGGCATCATGTACCGCCTTAACCGCGTGCTTACGCCAAAGAGCAAACACATCGAAGCAGGGCGTTTTGAAGTTAAGACCGGCACAACCAACCAGACCAACTACGCATTCAATCAGTCGCGCTTTACAGCAAAGGGTGTTCGCTGGATCGGCGGCCTGTGGGCTGAACATATCGCTAAGGGGCAAATTGCGTGAGAGCCATACTGACACCTGAAGTTGCGCCAATGTCCGGGGTGGTGTTGTTCCGTCCCGGCAACGAACTGCTCTGGTTATTCCGCCAGGGCAGGGTGGTAATTGAAAGGCCATCAGAAGCAATCCAGCATCTGCCATCTGGGCTGATTCCGGAAGCGCACCAGCCGCTGACAGATGATGACAGTATGCAGGCTATTTTTGAGAATGAGCGGGTTATCCAGCGTGCTGGTGGCCTGAGTGGACTTGATGCCTGGCTGGAAAGAAAATTTGAATGTCAGTGGCCTCATACAGACTGGCATGCCAGAGACTTTACCGTGATGCGGCATGCACCAGGGAGCATTCGCCTTTGCTGGGGATGTGACAACCAGTTACGTGAACAAACCACTGAAAGACTGGCAGGAATTGCCATGCAGAACCTGGTAAAATGGTTGCTGGAAAGGGTGAATATTATGCTGGGATTCAGCGAAGACCACATCCTGACGCTTCCGGAGTTCTGCTGGTGGATGGTACGCAACGATCTGGCTGACCTTATTCCTGAATCAGTGGCGAGCAAAGCCCTCAGGATTAAGCCTGAATCGCATAGATCCGTAATGCGGGAAAGCGACATTGTTCCGTCGTTACCGGCGACTGAAATCCTCCAGGAGAAGGTGAAGAAGGTTGTCTCCGTTAAGGTAGACCCTGAATCACCGGAATCTTTCATGCTGAGGCCAAAGCGCCGCCGCTGGGAGAACGAGAAGTACACCCGTTGGGTTAAGTCGCAGCAGTGCAGTTGCTGCAATAACCCGGCAGACGACCCCCATCACCTGATTGGCCACGGGCAGGGTGGAATGGGTACCAAAGCGCACGACCTGTTTGTGATACCGCTGTGCAGAGCGCATCACGATGAGTTGCACGCTGATCCTGTGGCATTTGAAGCGAAATACGGCGACCAGTTAGTGCTGTTGTTTCGGTTTTTAGATCGTGCGCTGGCAATCGGCGCACTGGCGTAAGTGGAGACGCAACATGATCAATCCTTCAGAAGTTGGCAAATCCGGCGAGATGGTTCGCCTTCGCACTCTCGAAAGCATCTGGGTACAGGGTAAGCTTCGCATGTGGGGCCGCTGGTCGTACATTGGCGGTGGTTCAGGCGGTAACATGTTCAACCAGCTCCTGGCATCCGGAAAAATAACCAAGACCGCGATCAACGATGCCCTTCGCCGCATGAAGAAATCTTGCATTACTAAACCTGAACTGGAAGCATACCTGCGCGAAATCCTCGACAGCAAAAACAAAAGCGGCCTGGCGTTCTGCTCTGATGAAGAAGGGCTGAAGGTAGATGGAGTAATTGCGTCAGTTCTGATGAATGACGATTACCGATCACTTTATGGCGTTATTGTTGACCGTCACCGGCTGCGCAAGAGCAAGCTCCAGATGGCTAACGAGCTTAATGCCAAACACCCTGACTGGACACTCATTACATGCCGCCGTCGAATTGATACATGGGTTAGTCTTGCAGAATCGATCCTTTACGCACCACTTTGTGACGCGTTCGGCACAAATAGCGACAGATTTAAGTTGCAGAATGAGCAAGAAAGTGCTTAAATTGTGGTAGGCTCGGGACGTTAAAGCGAACTGAGCAGTAACACAAAAATAAACCCGCCACTGCTGCGGGTTTTTTATTATGATAGTGTGCAAATACCACTCAATTACCGGAAAGAATACTTCGTCAAATAAAATCTATTCTTGGTTTTCCATTACTATCATAGTCGATTTCAAACGAGCTAATTCGTCCTGTAAATGAATGACAAACCTCGATTCCTTCCTTATCAGAAATTGAGTCCAATCTTTCAATTAAGCCAACTATCACTTGGTTTCTCTCACATTCTTCCTGAATAAGAAAAGAAACATCCTGGAATACATGGTTAGTAAGGCCTGGGTGGACTGTTTCTGTAAGGCACTTATCTAAGATAAAGGCCTTATACTTATCAAAAATATTTAGTGGGAAACGAACTGTGTAGTCGGACCACCACGATTTTGATGGAATCATAAATCCTCCGTTAAAAACCAAGTTATCGTCATTAATACAAATTACTTTAATTATTAATTTTCATGGACTGGCATCGAAAGAAAAGATTGGTTCATATCTTCGTCTGCGAGCCAGATCTCCTTTTCCCCTCATTTCTGAGAGGACTCACGGCAATAAGAGGGGGCTAAATGTCCGATCCTGTTTCTGGCACTACGGTAGCAGCTGGTGGTCTGATGGGGGCCAGCATGTTCGGCCTGGCAACCGGCATAGATTACGGTGTGGTGTTTGGCGCATTCGCTGGTGCGGTGTTCTACGTCGCTACGGCGGTTAATATCAGCCGCCTTAAGCTGGTGGGCTACTTCATCACCTCATTCATCTTCGGCGTTATCGGCGCTCCACTGCTTGGCTCTTACTTCTCCAAATGGACGGGGTATAGCGACAGGCCACTTGATGCGCTGGGCGCGGTAATCGTAGCCGCTATTGCTATTAAGCTGCTGACGTTCGTTAACAGTCAGGATTTGGGTAGCCTGTTTGGAATTCTCTCGCGTTTACGTGGTGGAGGGGCCAGCAATGGTAACAAGTGATCCGAGTGCGATGGCAAACGCAATTATCTCTGCTGTTATTGTTATTGCACTGATGTTCTACCAGCGCGGCGGGGCGAGACATCGCCCCTTGATATCGCTGATGGCTTATTTCACGGTGCTGGTATACGCCAGCGTCCCTTTCCGTTACCTGTTCGGACTGTACCATGAATCTCACTGGTTTGTGGTGCTGGTGAACGTCCTGATATGTGCTGCTGTTCTCTGGGCTCGGGGAAACGTGGCGCGCCTTATTGATGCACTGAGGCACTAATGAACCAATCACAATTTCAAAAGGCGGCTGGGTTAAGCGCCGAGTTAGGTGCGCGCTGGTTTCAGCCAATCAATGATGCGATGAAAGAGTTCGGTATCACCAATCCGGTAGACCAGGCGATGTTTATTGCTCAGGCAGGGCACGAATCAGCTGGTTTCACTCTGCTGGTGGAGAGCTTCAACTATCGCATTGCTGGACTGGTTAACTTCATCCGTGCGGGACGCCTCACTGCTGACCAAGCTAACGCGCTTGGACGTCGTCCTGAAGAGCGAACATTACCGATTGAGCGCCAGCGAGCTATCGCTAACCTGGTATACAGCAAGCGAATGGGGAACAACACTCCCGGCGACGGCTGGTTATACCGTGGACGTGGACTTATCCAGATTACCGGCCTCAATAACTACCGTGATTGTGGGAACGGCTTGAAGGTTGATTTGGTTAAGCAGCCTGAACTATTGGGCGAAGATGTTTATGCAGCCAGAAGCGCGGCGTGGTTCTTTGCTACTAAGGGATGTCTGAAGTATGCCGGCGACCTGATGCAGGTGACGAAGGTTATCAACGGTGGCACTAACGGACTTGAAGATCGTCGCGCACGCTTCGGGCAAGCGAAAACGGTGCTGGTATGAAAAAGTGGCTGCGCATCCTACTCCCGCGATGGGAGACAGATACGGTTGTTCTTCAGGCACAAGGCAATGAGCTACATATCGTCTGCAGCTACGAAGATATCGATCCCGGCGAGATGTTTGACGGTATGTGTGAGCTTAAGACCTTCACCTGGATGAACTGGTCTTTCCCGGCAGGGGAACCTATGAACGTTAGATCCTTTGAACCGAAGGTGGAAGCATGAGCACAGTGCAGTTAATCATCACGGTAGCAGTCACCATTCTTGGCGCTATCGCCGCTGCTTTTGGTATTGGTCATTCACGCGGTACCAGCAAAGCGGAAGCCAAGGCAAACCAGCAGCGCACCGAAGAAAAGGCCGCCGCTACTGAAGCAGTGGCCGAACGCCGGGTAGAAGCAACCAAAGAGGCCAGCAATGTACAGCAGACGGTTAACCATATGCCTGGCGACGATGTTGATCGCGAGCTGCGCACAAACTGGACCCGTAAGGGTTGAGGTAGTTGACACGGCTTGCGACTGGGTTAAACCCATCTACGGAACGGATCAAGACTGGGATGTGCTGGACCGTCAGACGAAGAGAGACATCTTGGCGCACAACAAAGCTTGGAATGCGAATTGTTATAGATGACTAGGTCAAAATTTCAATGTTTTTCTGTTTTACTTGATTCATGTATGATTGATAAGGTGCCAATCTGTGCAATCTTGGAGATATCATGAATCTTTGGAATAAGACAAAAGAACTTAATACAGCTTACGCAATAGGAGAGAAAGTGTTTAGATTCTCAATATTCCTGCTTGTTTTTTCAGGTGGGTCTCTGGCAGGATTGCTGGCAAGATTCGACCCTTTTTTCAAGGATATGACCTATTTTAGGTATTTTTCACTTGTTGTTTTATTTTCAATATTGTTTTCAGTGGTTTATTGTTTGATTAATGTTGCGATTTCAAATTCCTCACGAAGAAAATATTACAACTCTTTGATTGCTACAAACGATAACGTTAATCCATTAAGCGAAACATTTAATGATTTAATGATACGGTTAGAAGATTTACGGCTGCCAATGAACGAGGTACATAAAAACAAACGTTTTAAACGCTGCCATCTTGTTGGGCCAATGACCATTGCAGTTGTTGGTGGTAGTGTTTCAAAGTTAAATCTTAATTACTGTGAAGAAATTATCGCATTACCTGAAGAACAGTATTTCTCGTTACCCGGTGTGATAAAGTTTTTAGACTGTACCTTTCTTGAGTGTACTTTCGTGCAGGTAACTTTGATGACATCTGAAGGCGCGGCAAAAGCCATTCAACAGGCTAACCCTAATCAAAAAATCGTTGGGTTTAATTAGTCTGAATTGGAGATTTAAAAGTGATGGCTGTTTGTTATAGTTCGGGTAGTCAAGAGTTGAAAGTTATTTAATAAAATTAATGGTGATTGTTTTGTTATTCAGCAGGAATAGCTTGATAGTGTATTTACTTACTTGGCTAACTTTTTAGCTGGTAGGTTCGCTTTAATTTGTTTAAGAATCTTAATCGCTGCATTTCTGCAGTAGATGAAATGGATATTTTTCTATCCATTTAATCAGCTTTTTTTTGTGTGATTTATTTTCCTTGCACAGGGGAAGGCATACAAGGAAATTAATGTTCTGAATAGGCTTTGATGTTATTTTATGAAGGGTCAGAAGTTTAAATGCTAGCCCTTTCATTCGCACTAATGGAAACAGTCTTTAAGTGGGAATGAAAGGGAGCTGATTACTTATTTAATGACCATTTTCGAGATTTCAAATATGAATGTGGCAATCGTTGCAATGTTTGCTGTATTTGATAGGAATCCCATCAATTTGGATTTCTTCACGATTTCTATGCGTTGTTCTTCAGTTTCGTGAGGTAATTGCCTCATCTCCTGAATAACAGATTCCAGCACTTCATTAGGCGTATTAACATGTATGCCGAGTTTCTCTAAAATTTCCGCATTGTTCTGATAGATATCCGCAATCTTCCCAACGTTTTGGAGGGATGATGAATCAATGGATATATCATAACCTTCTGGAGCCCTGACAATGGTTTCTACGTGCTGAACGATGCAATCTGTCATTTTAAAACCCATTTGAATGCCCTCTGTTGATTGATTTATCAAATTATCGTCTGGAATAGTAAAACATAAAAAAGCAGGATTAACTTATGGTAAAGGTCACAATTGATGGTGTTAATTATCAACCTGCCAGCATGACCTCCAGCAGAGTAGGGATTGCAATTACTACCCATAATCGCCCTGAGGTGCTTAAGCGCGCCATTGATCAGCACATGAAGTATCTTCCATGTGGTGCGCTGGTGGTTGTGGTAGACGATGGCTCAAAACCTGCAGCTGTTGTTACTGATAACGTGAAGTTTATTCGGCATGAACAATCCCGCGGTATTGTCGCTTCGAAGAACGCCAGCCTTGCTGCTCTGATGGCCGCCGGGTGCGAGCATATATTCTTGTGGGATGACGATGCCTGGCCAATCGCTGATAACTGGCATCTCCCTTACATCGAATCCCCAGAGCCTCATCTGGCTTATCAGTTCCTCGATCTTGCTGGGCCAAGAAAGATAAACGATATGACCGTCCTGTATAGGGATGATAAGCATATCGCTTACACCGGGCAGCGCGGTGTGATGCTGTACTACCACCGGAGCGCTATCGAGAAGGTTGGCGGATTCGATCCTGTATACGGTCGCGGCATGTACGAACATCCTGATCTGGCGCTCCGTATCCACAATGCTGGTTTAACGTCTTGGGCGTTTGCTGATGTGGTTGGCTCTGAAAAGCTGATTCACTCAATGGACGAGTATGAAGAAGGCGCGCGCAGCATACCGAGGCCTGAACGTGAAGCGCTCGATAAAAAGAACGCTGTGATTTATGGGCAGCGCCGGGATTCAGGATATACAGGCTATGCAGAGTATCGATCTCAGCGCGACGTGGTAATCACAACGCTGCTCACCAGCCAGCCTGACCCGCAGCGCGGTAACAAACTGACGGCCTCGCCTGACATGATTACCAAGTGGGCTGCCTCGCTTCGAAATTGTGGGCGTATTGCACTGGTGGATGAATTACTGACGGCCCCGGCAGGTGTTGAGCTGTATCTCGTTCCTGACGTAAAGATGAATGTCTATTTCCGGCGCTGGCTGCATATCTGGCAGCACCTGCGCGATCACCCTGAATACCGGTTTGTCTGGTGTACCGATGGTACCGATGTCGAAATGCTTCACGCGCCGTGGGAAGAAATGCAAGCCGGAAAGGTTTATGTCGGATCTGAACCGAAGACATACGCCGACGCCTGGGCAAAGGAGAATCATCCGGAGCGTATCTATCAGGACTTCATCGTAGCGCACCGCAACGATGTGATGCTTAACGCTGGTCTGCTTGGTGGCACCCGTGCTGATGTGATGGCGTTCGCTCACGGCATCATCCGTCTTTACTACCGGATCGAGAGTTATCGTTTCTGGAAGAAAGAACAGGCTGGCGCCGCGGTGGGCGATATGCTGGCTTTCGGTATTGTCGCGCAGTCATTCGCTGACAGGCTGGTCACCGGCCCTCTGGTACATACGGTGTTCAAAACCGAGGGTATCGGTAAGGAGGTTGCATGGTTTCGACACAAGTGAAGTTTGTGGTGGTTGGCCATCACTCTCGCATTGGTCACGCGCAACGTCTTGCCGCGCTGCTAGATGCTCATCTGCTTATTGACGATGGTAACCACGGCGCGAACTGGAATCATCGGCGTGCTCTTGAATGGGCTTCCTGCCAACCTTGCCGGGTAGTGGTACTGGAAGACGACGCATTGCCGGTACCCGGATTCACCGAAAAGGTAACCGACTGGTTAGCGCGTTGCCCAGATGACCTTCTGAGCTTTTACCTCGGAACTGGTAGGCCTCCTCAGTACCAGATGCAAATAGCCGAACGGCTAATCATTGCTGATAAAGATCGATATGAATTCATTTCGTTTCCTCGCCTGATTCATGGTGTTTGCTACAGCGTGCCGACGCATCGTATCAGCCGTGTGCTGTCTCGATGGGACAGCGATAAGCCTGCCGATTTTGCAGTGGGTAATGCCTGGGGCGGTTCAGTGGTCTATCCGTGTTACTCGCTGGTAGACCATGCTGACGGAGAACCGGTTGAGCGTCACCCTGACTCAGCGCCACGCACAGAACGCCGCCGGGCTTGGAGGTTAGCCTGATGCCTGCGTTAATACCGAGAGCATGCCGCAAGCGTGGCTGCCCTGGCACAACCACAGACCGCTCAGGCTATTGTCCCAAGCACCTTAACGAAGGCTGGCAGCAGCATCAGCGAGGACAGAGCAGGCATCAGCGAGGTTATGGCAGCAAGTGGGACAGGCTGCGCCCAATCGTTCTCGACAGGGATAAACACCTCTGTCAGGAATGCCTGCGAAATGGAAGGTATACACCCGCTGAGACGGTGGACCACATCACCGCCAAAGCAAATGGGGGTACCGATGACCTGTCCAACCTTGAAAGCCTCTGCAAGCCCTGCCACAGGGCGAAAACAGCGGTCGAAAGACTCAAATGACATCAATTCTCATTTGAGTCAGCCGAGGGGGAGGGCGGGTTGAAAGTTCAGGAACGACGCGCCAAAGGACCGCCGCCTAACCTCTTTTCACATCGCCGCAGGTTAGAAAACTTTTTTTAGGGGTCCCCCATTCGATGATTAATAGGAGTTTTCGATTATGTCTGGACCACCGAAAACCCCGACCCATCTACGTTTGGTGAGGGGTAACCCATCAAAACGCCCGATCAATGAGAACGAACCAAAACCCGCTGCAGGGGTACCCCCAACGCCGAAGCATTTCGACAAGCAGGGGAAATACTGGTTTAAGCGGATGGCCGATGAGCTCGATGCTATCGGTGTGATGTCCCAACTGGACGCCAGAGCCCTTGAGTTGCTGGTTGAGGCATATACCGAATACCGTCACCACTGCGACACGCTTGAAATTGAGGGGTACACCTACCGGACCGAAACGCAGAGCGGGGATGTGATGATCAAAGCTCACCCGGCGGCCATCATGAAAGCTGATGCCTGGAAACGTCTTCGCGCCATGCTCGGAGAGTTCGGGATGACACCAGCCAGCCGCTCGAAAGTGAATGCAAAAGGTCCTGATGCGGTTGATCCGCTGGCCGAGTTTATGAAAGCGAGGGATTAATGGCTAAGGTTGCAGAAGGCATCCGCTACGCCGAGAGGGTCGTTGCCGGGGAAATAATTGCCTGTGAGTTTGTGCGCCTTGCCTGTCAGCGTTTTCTTGACGATCTGGCACACGGCGAAGAGCGCGGAATTTACTTTAGTGAGCCGCGCGCGCAGCACATTCTGAATTTCTATAAGTTTGTTCCTCACGTAAAGGGCGCGCTGGCAGGCCAGCCTATTGAGCTGATGGACTGGCATGTTTTCATCCTGATTAATATTTTTGGTTTTGTTATCCCGCTGGTTAACGAAGAAACGGGAGAAACCGTCCTGCGTAACGACGGCAGCGGTCGTCCGGTGATGGTTCGGCGCTTCCGTACTGCAGATGTTGAGGTGGCCCGTAAAAATGCCAAATCAACACTTTGCTCTGGCGTTGGGCTTTATATGGCCGGGGCCGACGGCGAGGGCGGTGCGGAGGTTTATTCCGCCGCTACCACCCGTGACCAGGCGAGAATTGTTTTTGAAGATGCGAAGAATATGGTCAAGAAGGCGAAAGCCACTCTTGGGCGGCTCTTCGAATTCAACAAGCTCGCTATCTACCAGGAGCAAACGGCATCCAAATTCGAGCCATTATCATCAGATGCGAACAACCTCGACGGCCTGAACATCCACTGCGCCATTGTCGACGAGCTGCATGCACATAAAACCCGTGATGTATGGGACGTTCTGGAGACGGCAACCGGCGCGCGCCTGCAGTCGTTGCTTTTCGGTATCACCACCGCCGGATTTAACAAAGAGGGTATCTGCTACGAACTGCGTGATTACGCCATCAAGGTTCTGCGTGGGCTGGTAAAAGACGATACGTTTTTTGCCATCATCTACACATTAGATGAAGGTGATGATCCCTTTGATGAAAAAGTCTGGCAGAAGGCAAATCCGGGGCTGGGTATCTGTAAGCGCTGGGATGATCTCCGCCGCCTGGCTAAAAAGGCGAAAGAGCAGGTTTCGGCCAGGATTAACTTTTTCACCAAGCACATGAATATCTGGGTTACGGCTGAGTCTGCCTGGATGGACATGATGAAATGGGAGAAATGCGAGTTTATCGCTCCGCAGCACGAACTTAAAACCTATCCCTCCTGGGTGGGCGTAGACCTTTCAAACAAAATTGATATCTGTGCGGCCGCCAAAGTATGGCGCGCGCCAGGTGGACACGTTCATGCGGATTTCAAATTCTGGCTGCCGGAGGGACGCCTTGAGAAATGTTCGCGCCAGATGGCAGAGCTTTATCGTAAGTGGGCTGAGCTGGACAAGCTGATCCTTACCGACGGGGATGTAATCGACCATGCTCAGATTAAGGAAGAGCTGCAACAGTGGGTTGCTGGTGAGAGCCTGAAAGAAATTGGATTCGACCCGTGGAGTGCCACGCAGTTCAGCCTCGCGCTGGCAGAAGAAGGGTTGCCGCTGGTGGAAGTGCCGCAGACGGTTCGCAATTTCTCTGAGGCGATGAAAGAGGTCGAAGCACTGGTATACGGTGGCCGCTTCCATCACAGCGATCACCCGGTAATGAACTGGATGATGTCAAACGTAACCGTCAAACCTGACCGGAACGAGAACATTTTCCCGAACAAGTCCACACCCGAGGCCAAGATTGATGGCCCGGCGGCATTGTTCACAGCAATGAGCCGCGTTCTGGTTAACGGTGGCAACGACCAGCAGGATCTCTCCGGATTCTTCAATAATCCCATCATGGTAGGTTTCTGATGAAAAAAAACAAACAGCCAGGCAGGGTTAAAAGCGCTCTGCTTAACTGGCTCGGTGTGCCTATCAGCCTGACTACCGGCACGTTCTGGGAGGAATGGTTTGGCACCAGCAGCAGCGGAAAGGTGGTAACAGCCGATAAAGCCATCCAGCTATCGGCTGTGTGGGCATGCGTAAGACTGTTGAGCGAGTCTATTTCAACCCTTCCGCTGAAAATATACGTTCGACAGCCTGACGGTTCGCGTAAAGCGGCAACCGACCATCCGGCCTATTCGATACTGTGCCGCCGACCCAATTCAGAAATGACACCATCCCGCTTTATGCTAATGGTGGTCGCCAGTATCTGCCTGCGCGGGAATGCCTTCATTGAGAAGAAATTCATCGCGAATCGCCTGGTTTCCCTGGTGCCTTTGCTGCCGCAGAACATGGTGGTTAAACGTCTTACTACCGGGGCGCTGGAATACAAATACACTGAAAATGGCAACGAGCGCGCTATTCCGGTCAAAAACATCATGCACATTCGCGGGTTCGGTTTGGATGGCGTTTGCGGCATGATGCCGATGAAGACTGGCCGGGATGTGATCGGTTCAGCAATGGCGGTTGAAGAGTCTGCGGCGAAGATATTCGAACAGGGCCTGCAGAGTTCAGGATTCCTCTCTTCTGATAAAGCTCTGGATGACACCCAACGTGAAAAACTTCGCAGTTACATGGCGGCGTTTACCGGTTCGAAAAATGCCGGGAAGATCATGGTGCTTGAGGGTGGCTTAACGTACCAGGGCGTGACCATGAACCCGGAAGATGCTCAGATGCTCGAGAGCCGCGCATTTAGCATTGAGGAAATCTGCCGCTGGTTTCGCGTGCCGCCTTTCATGGTTGGTCACACCACGAAACAAAGCAGCTGGGCATCAAGCCTGGAAGGTATGAACCTGCAGTTTCTGACTCATACACTTCGACCGCTGCTGGTGAATATTGAGCAGGAAATTGGCCGGTGCTTACTCGACAGCGATGACGAAGTGTTTGCGGAATTCTCCGTTGAAGGATTGCTGCGCGCCGACAGCGCGGGCCGTGCCGCTTACTATACCAGCGCGCTTCAAAATGGCTGGATGTCCCGTAATGACGTTCGTCGTCTTGAGAACATGCCGCCGATTGAAGGGGGCGACATTTACACCGTTCAGCTCAACCTGACGCAACTGAAAAATCTCGAAAGCAGCAACCCTGCTGTTCAGGCCCTTGCCCTGCGAGAGCTGCATAAACACGTATTCCCAGACATTTCCTTTGAACAATCTCCGCTGAAACAGGCCGCTTAGGAGCACTTTCCTGATGAGCAAAAAACAACTTCCGGTAGCACCGGCGGGTCGCCCCTGCGCGCGCGTTACCTGTGAAACATTACCGTCCGCACTGGACCGCTGGGACGGCGGGATCAAGGCGGCGGCCACCGACGATAACAGCATTTCTGTTTTTGATGTTATCGGGCAGGACTACTGGGGCGAAGGGGTAACAGCTAAACGTATTGCCGGTGCGCTTCGGGCGATGAACGGCGCCGACGTCACGGTGAATATCAACTCACCGGGTGGCGACATGTTCGAAGGTCTGGCTATTTATAACCTTCTCCGCGAATACGAAGGCCGTGTAACGGTGAAGGTGCTGGGCATTGCCGCCAGTGCCGCCTCGATAATTGCGATGGCCGGGGATGATATTCAGATTGGTCGTGGTGCCTTCCTGATGATCCACAACTGCTGGGTATACGCGATGGGAAACCGCCATGACTTTGCTGAACTGGCACAGTCACTGGAGCCATTCGATACCGCAATGGCTGATATCTACGCGGCACGCTCCGGGCTTGATATGGCCGCCGTGCAGAAGCTGATGGATGCTGAAAGCTATATCGGTGGCAGTGATGCCGTGGCGAAAGGTCTTGCAGACAGCCTGCTTTCTGCTGATGCAGTCAGTGATGGTGATGAATCTCCCGCCGCTGCGCTGCGTAAACTCGATGCGCTACTGGCTAAAACCAACACCCCGCGCTCTGAGCGCCGAAAACTCATTAAAGCCTTATCCGGTGGCATGCCTGGCGCTGTCACCACCAACGACGGTACGCCGGGCGCTGCCGAAGACATCAAACCTGAAACCCTCAATTCACTTGAAAGCGCCCTGGCGGCGTTAGTCAAATAAGGACCCTTTATGTCTGAAGTAAACGATATTCTGAAAAAAGTCACGGCCAGCATTGAAGAGGCAACCGGCAAGTTCAACGCGAAAGCAGAAGACGCGCTCAAAGAGGCGCAGAAATCCGGCAAGCTGTCAGAAGAAACAAAGGCAGCCGTTGATAAAATGGCTTCTGAGTTCAACGCCCTACGCGAAGCAGAAAAAACGCTGAAGGCAGCAATGGGCGAACTGGAGCAACATGTTGCCCAGATGCCGCTGGCAAACGCGAAGCACGTTGTCGAATCAATCGGCCAGCAGGTGATCTCTGCTGAAGCGCTGAAAACCTTTGCCTCCGGCGTGGAAGGTGGCAAACGTATCAGTATCCCGGTTAAGGCTGCACTGACTTCTGCGGATGTGCCTGATGGCGTCGTCGAACCACAGCGAATTCCGGGCATCGATACGGCACCGAAGCAGCGTCTGTTCATCCGCGATCTGATTGCACCTGGTCGCACTTCTTCCCCGGCTATTTTCTGGGTGCAACAGACTGGCTTTACCAACAACGCGAAAGTGGTTCCTGAAAATACGCAGAAACCATACAGCGAAATTGAGTTTACGCCGAAAATCACTGGCGTAAGCACCATCGCTCACCTCTTCAAAGCCTCAAAGCAGATCCTGGATGACTTCGCACAGCTGCAGTCAACCGTTGATGCAGAAATGCGCTACGGACTGAAGTATGCGGAAGAGCAGGAAATTCTCTTCGGTGATGGTACCGGCGTGCATCTGCATGGAATTGTTCCTCAGGCGTCAGCGTTTAACCCGGCATTTACTGTTGAACAGCAGAGCGGAATTGACGATCTGCGTCTGGCAATGCTGCAGGCGCAACTGGCGCGCTTCCCGGCATCAGGCCACGTTCTTCACTTCATTGACTGGGCGCGAATCGAACTGACCAAAGACAGCCTGGGCCGATACATTCTGGCTAATCCTGCAGCACTGACTGGACCGACGCTGTGGGGCCTGCCGGTTGTTGCCACGGAAGCGGCGGCCTTCCAGGGTAAATTCCTGACGGGTGCTTTCAACGCTGGGGCTCAAATCTTCGACCGCGAAGATGCGAACGTCGTTATCTCCACGGAGAACGCCGACGACTTCGAGAAAAACATGATCACCATTCGTTGTGAAGAGCGTCTGGCGCTTGCCGTCAAACGTCCTGAAGCGTTCGTGTATGGTTCGTTCAGCACTGGCGCAGGCAGCTGACAAACACTGCGGCTTCCGGGCCGCTTTTTACAGGTGGAATTATGAAATTAATCGCCCTAAAACCGATTTACTTCGCTGGTACTGTAGTAATTGAAGGTAATCGACTGGAAACGCAGGAACAACATGGTCGCGAACTCATTAAAAAAGGTTACGCGAAGATCGACGAAACCGATAATCCTGAGCAGCCTGAGCAGCCTGAGCAGCCTGAGCAGCCTGAGCAGCCTGAGCAGCCTGAGCAGCCTGAGCAGCCTGAGCAGCCTGAGCAGCCTGAGCAGCCTGAGCAGCCTGAGCCAAAAGTAGATAAAAAGGCGAAAAAATAATGCTCGATCTTGATGTGGTGAAACAGCACTGCCGCATTGATACCGATTTTTCCGGAGACGATGCCCTGCTGACTTTATACACCGGTGCGGCCGCGCGTTACGTCCAGACATGGACAAGGCGAACGCTCTATGAAAATCAAAGCTCCCCTGGCTACTCAGACGACCCGGACCCGATTCTACTGAATGATGATGTTAAAGCGGCCATGCTACTGCTGATTGGTCACTGGTATGCAAACAGAGAGACAGTGTCCGTAGGACAAACCGTGGCAGAGGTCCCGTTTGCAGTTGAAGCATTGCTGCAACCATACCGCATTTACGGGGTGTAAAAATGTCCTGTTCAGGATGCGCTGAAAGGCGAGAGTGGTTAAAAAAATGGGTGAAAATTGCATATGAACGAGCTACAGGCAAACGAACTTATAGCGGCGATACGCGAACAGACAGCAGCGCAAATGGCACAAACGGACGCGATAAACCGACTGGTTGATTCGAATGTGGCACTATGTGACCTCATTATCCAGTCTCTGGCTGAAGATGACACCATCGAAATTTCTACGCTTGATGATTTGAAGCCACAATACCTCAGCCAAAAAGCAAGGGGGTAGTATGCAGGCCGGGAAATTACGGCACCAGGTCACAATCCAGGAGCCGGTGACGGCACAGAATCCTGATACAGGAGCTGTAAATAAAACCTGGCGTGATGTCGCAGATGTCTGGGCAGAGGTTTCCCCGTTGTCTGCCCGTGAATTTATCGCGGCGCAGGCATCGCAGGGAGAAATCACTACCCGTATAACGATTCGCTTCCGTACCGGGATTACTTGCAAACATCGCATCCTTTTTCGCGGTGGTATTTACAATATCGAAGGTGTTTTACCTGATCCAAAAAGCGGGAATGAATATCTTACTCTTCCGTGTTCAATGGGTGTAAGCGATGGTTGACAGGGTAGAATTTAAACTTACTGGCATTGATTCTTTACTTGGGAAACTGGACGCCATACAGAACGAGACCAAGCGCAAGTCTGGAAGGGCAGCTTTAAGAAAAGCGGCTAATGTTATCCTTGAGCAGGTAAAGCAGAATGCCATGCGATTAGACGATCCCCACACAGCGCGCAAAATCTCCAATAATGCTGCCGTTCGCTGGAATAACAGACGCTATAAACAAACAGGTGACTTGGCTTTCAGGGTGGGAATTCTTCAGGGAGCAGTTCTGAAGAAAGACCCAAGCCTGGCAAAAGATGCGCCCACGCCACACTGGCGTTTACTGGAGTTTGGCACCGAAAAAATGTCACCCAAACCTTTGGTTAGAGCAGCTGCGAATTCACGCATGAACGAGGTTTTTACAACCTTTTCTGTGAACTTTGAAGCCGGTATAGATCGCGCTATAAAACGTGCCCAGAAAAAGGGAACATCAGCATGATAGCCCCAATATTTACAATATGCTCTGCCAGTTCTGATGTCGTTAACCTGCTTGGTTCAAGCCCAGTCAGGCTGTATCCATTTAAGCTGCAGACGGATCAAATAGTCTATCCCTATGCGGTTTGGTCAAACCTTCCTGGTGGGGGGCCTGAAAATTATTTAAAGCAGCGTCCAGATGCTGACTCATTTTCCATTCAGGTTGACGCGTATGCGAAAAGTGTAGAAGAAGTAATCGCTGTCGCCAAAGCATTACGCGATGCAATTGAGCCTCATGCTTATATCGTCAGGTGGGGTGAGCAGGACCGGGATGATGAAACCAAAAGTTACCACTATTCATTTGATGTCGACTGGATAGTCCCCCGATAAAGTAACCTTCCACAAACCCGCTTAGGCGGGTTTTTTTATGTCCGGAGATAACTATGTCTGTACTGACGCAGGGAACCCAGCTGTATGGGTTAATTCGTGGGGTAATCCACGAGATTGAATGTATTACCAACTTTAACCCAGGTACCAACCCCGCTGACCAGATTGAAGATACTTGTCTGAGTGAGCGTAACAGCAAGAAGTTCAAGAAGGGGCTTCGCACGCCAGGGCAAGCATCGGCAACGATTAACGCCGATCCGAAAAACGAATCACATTTCTTAATGTGGCAACTTGCTGAAGATGACCAATATCAGGATGAAGTTATCCAATGGGCTATTGGCTGGTCTGATGGTGAAAGCGCTCCAACGCTGGTTAATGGGGAAATGGACCTGCCACCTGACAGAACCTGGTACACCTTCCAGGCGTATGTCAGTGACTTTCCGTTTGACTGGCAGCAGAACACGGTTGTAACGACGGCCGCAACTCTGCAGCGCAGCGGAGCAGGTGTCTGGGTTCGTAAGGTCGAATCCGGTAGTTAAAGATAAAACATGCGGGGGGATGCTCCCGCCTTTTTTAATGGAAGAAGACGATGAAACTTACTCTCGACACGATTAAAAATGCAGGTGCATTCACTGGCCGACCCGTAGAGAAAGAAATTGAATGGACCGACAAGGACGGCAATAAACATGTGGCCACCACTTATGTTCGTCCTATTGGATATCATTCTGCCAAATTTGACATTCTTGCTTTGAGCGGAAAATCAGACGGGGTAGCTGGTCGTATTGCATCTTCCATTTGCGATGAGAATGGAGAACCAGTTTTCACCCCTGATGATATTACCGGTCATGCTGATCCTCAGCGTGGGGCCCTCGATGGAAGCCTGACCATTGCCCTGCTTGTAGCAATTCAGGAAGTTAACTCTCTGGGAAAGGAGAGCTCAGCGCAGAAGACGAATTCTGGTGTGAATTAGTCCTCAATGGCATCGGTGGGCGGACCATTGCTGAAGCCCAGGAAAAGTTGAGCATCAGGGAATATCAAATCTGGTCAGTGTATCGTTCCAAGTTCGGCAGCCTTAACCCAATGATGCGCACCGAATGGGCTGCCGGCTTGGTTGCTTCTGTGCTGGCAAACATCAACCGGGGGAAAGATACCCCACCTTTTAGAATTACAGACTTCACCCCCCACATCAACGCGCCCGCGATCACTCTCGAAGAGGCCATGAAGGAGTGGACATAAATTATGGCTGGGAAAAATCTCGGTACACTGACAATCGACCTGATTGCAAAAACGGGTGGATTTGTTTCAGGTCTTAATCAGGCAGAACGCGCTTCAGCTAAGTGGAGCAAACAGGTACAGGATGATGCGGCATCAGCCAGTGCGGCGCTGGCTGGTATTGGTGCGGCAGCTGTAACTGCTGGTCTGGCCGTAGGTGCGGCAGGGTTTCAGTTGCTGAAAAGCACTTCCAAGCAGATAACCGAAACTGACCGTTGGGCAAAGTCATTAAGGATATCGACACAGGAGCTTTTAGCCTGGCAGTTTGCTGCTGAAAAGGCAGGCGTATCCGGTGATCAGATGGCCGATATTTTCAAAGATATTGGCGATAAAATTGGTGACGCGGTCCTTAATAAATCGGGCGAGGCTGTTGATGCGCTGAATGCTCTTGGCCTGTCTGCTGAGAAATTATCAAAAGTAAGCCCTGACAAACAGCTTCTGGCGATTGGTGAATCACTGGGTAAGATCAGTACCAATGCCGAAAAGACTACCATTCTGGAAAGTCTGGGCAATGATCTCTCTAAGCTGCTGCCACTGTTTGATAACAATAACGAAAAACTTAAACAGTTTATTGATCTGGCGAAAGACTACGGGGTAGCGCCAGACCCTTCCTCTATAGATGACCTGGTAAAGGTAAACCAGTTATTCGAAGATATGGAGGCACAAGTATCGGGTCTAAAAATTCAGATTGCCGCAGGCCTGGCAAAAGTTGACCTAAACCCATTGCAAAAATCTCTTGATAAGCTTCGGGATGTTTTAACCGACCCGGTAGTATTGCAGGGACTTACTGACCTGGTTTCTGAGGTTGCTCAACTCGCTGGATGGCTTGTTAAAGCGGCAGCAGGAGCTGGGCAACTGGCAGCAAGTACCGGAAACAGATTTGCTGCCTTAAGCGGTAAAATTGACCTGAACAATATCGATCAGGTTAATGAGCGCATTGCTTATCTTCAAAAAAATCTTGAGGGTAGAAAGAGTATTTACTCTCAGGATAAATCAATGTTCTCCTGGTTCACCGGTGGTGATGATAGCGTTAAAGCTCTCAACGATGAGCTGAGTATGCTCATTCAAACCCGAGATAAACTTGCTAAACCAGTTGTTGGAGCCCTTCCTCTGGGTACAGCTACTGTTGGAGCAGCCGGACAATTTGGACTACCTCCAGGTGGCACTAACGGTAAAGTTACCCCTGACGCAGGTGCCAAGAAACTTGAATCTGCATTCAAGGCTCTGGAAACAAGTTATCAGCGTCAAATAGCGCTAATTGACGTAACCGGTAAAAAAAATCAGGAAGTAACTGAGGTTGAAAAACTCCGATTCGATTTAACAACTGGAAAGCTAACCGGTATTAATGCCGCACAGCAGGAGAGGCTTCAGCAGTTAGCTACTGAGGTTGACAGGCTTAACGCTCTCAAAAAGGCCAATGAAGAAAATCTGAAGCTTGCAGAGTTCGCGGCAAATCTCAGAAAGCAAAATAAAAACGATAAGGCTGCCAATGATGCAGAATTCGTTGGTGCAGGTATGGGCAAGAAAACCCGGCAGCGTATGCAGGAGTTGCTGGATATCCATAGCGGGTTTATTGAGAAACAGGCCGACCTCCAGAAGCAATATCAGAGTGGTGACATAACGAAATCACTGTATGACCAGGAAACTCAGGCGCTGCAGGATGCGCTGAATGAACGTCTGGAAATACAGGAGGACTATTATCAAAAATCTGATGACAAAATGGTTGACTGGCAAAGCGGAATATTCGACTCGTTGAATGATTATGCGGAGAAGTCTTCTAACTATTATCAGATTGCCGCCGATGGGATGACATCTATCCTTGATAGCGCAACGTCTTCCATAGCAGATAACCTTCAGGACTTAATCACCGGGGCAGAAGATTTAGGTGATTTCTTCAGTAATATTTTTGCTGACCTTGGGCAGGTTGTTATTAAAACACTCACTGAAATGGCGGCGCAGTGGCTGGTGTACCAGGGCGTTCAATTACTTGTCGGTAAAACTGCTCAGGCTTCTGCAGCAGGAACACTTATAGGTAATGCCCAGGCTACATCTTTCCAGGCTCAGCTCGCAGCCTACGCATCAACAGCGGCAATCCCTATCGTTGGTCCAGCGCTTGCGCCTGCATCAATGGCAGCAGCAGCAGCTATAACTGCTCCCCTGGTAGCAGGTGTCAGCGTGTCAGCTCTTTCTGGTATGGCTCACGATGGTATTGATAGCGTTCCTGAAACCGGGACATGGTTGTTGCAGCAAGGTGAGCGAGTTACTACGGCGAAGACCAGTGCAAAACTGGATGCAACGCTTGACCGGGTAAATAAACAGACCAGTGAGGGCAATGGGGGAACATACGCACCTCAGATTTATGTGAATGGGGATCCTGATGCCAGAACAATTGAGATGCTAAAGCAAGCTGTAAGGGATGGCGCTCAGCTCGGCTATAAGATGGTGAATGACGATCTGGCAAGCGGGAAGGGTAAGACATCAAAATCTCTTTCTGGTGGCTGGGGAGTAAGGAGAAAGGCTGGCTAATGGCAATCACAACCAACATTACCTATCCGCACGATTACCTTCCCGTTCCTCTTCAGGATGGATATGGATTAAAACCAGTAAGCCCGCTACTTCGTACCACTCTGACATCAGGACGAGCAAGGCAGCGCCGCCGTTATATGTCCACCCCGACTATGGCCAGCGTAACCTGGACGCTTACTGAGAAGCAGGCCCAGACCTTTGAAGCATGGTTCAGGGATGCCCTAACTGATGGTGCGGCATGGTTCAACATGAACCTCCGTACTCCGGGAGGTGAATCACCAAAGGTCTGCCGGTTCACGGATATCTATGATGGGCCGAGTCTCATCGGCGGTAATTACTGGCAGTACACTGCCGAGCTTGAGCTATATGAACGTCCTCTTCTTCCGCCGCCATGGGGTCAGTTCCCTGAGTTTATTGCAGGCATGGATATTATTGATATTGCTCTTAACAGGGAGTGGCCAGAAGCATGACTGTACTGAACAGGCTTTACGCCAGCAGCGGTAGTGAGGTGATCATTGACACTCTGCAAATAACTGTCGGCGGTCAGGATTATTGGTTAACGCGCGGCTGGGATGATATCACAGTGACGCTGGAGAGTGGTCAACAGGCTACATTTCTTGGTTCAGCTATAGATATCGCTTTACCAGCGCGAAATGCTGATGGAACTCAGGATCTAAAATTTGCCATAAGCAATATTGATGGAGTGGTTTCAACAGCTATCAGGAATGCTCTTGATAACCTGAATAATGCGAGCCTGACATTCCGCCGTTATGTATCTTCTGACCTTTCTGCACCTGCAGCTCCACCATACACCCTTGCTATCAAGAATGGTTCCTGGACGGCGACGGAAGTACAGATCACCGCAGGGTATATGAACATCCTTGATACCGCGTGGCCTCGTTACCGTTACACACTTCCTGACTTCCCTGGTCTTCGTTATCTGACGTAAGGACTAATCATGTTTGATCCTGATAAATACCGTTCAGTCATCTGGCTGAAGGGTGGTCGCGCTTACCCTGAACTTGATTGTTTCGGGATTGTTAACGAAATCCGAAGTGATCTTAATTTGCCTCTTTGGCCTGAGTTCTCAGGGATAACCAAGGATGACAATGGACTTGACAGGGAAGCGCGCGGACTGATGTCAGAACTCACCAGATGCGAGCCAGCACCAGGTGCGGGGATTGCGTGTTATTCTGGTGGGATAGTAACGCATGTTGCTATTGTAGTGGATATTGGGGGAGCTCTCTATGCTGCTGAATGCAACCCTAAATCCAATGTCACGTTCCTTCCTCTGTCACGTTTTGAGCGTCGTTTTGTGAAAGTGGAGTATTACCAGTGACGATTCGAATTTACCCATCAAGATTACCCGGCGAGCCGCTTGAAACGCACGAGCACAGAGAAATACTGCTTACCACCTGGTTTACTGAAAACGTAGAAGGATGGGAATTTGAGCGGCAGCACCCAATTTCTGTTGAAGTAAATGGCGAACCCGTTCCCCCTGAGGAATGGTCATCGCGGGTCATCACCGAAAAATGCAATGTAAGCATCTATCCCGTTCCATATGGCACGGGTCTTGAAATTGTCGCATGGGTTGCCGTAGGTGTTGCTGTTGCCAGCGCCGCTTATTCCATCTTCATGATGAGCAACATGCAGACTGGCGGCTACAGCCAACCAGGTAACGGGGACCAGATAGACCTTAACCCGGCGAAGGCCAATAGTGCCAAGTTGGGTGATCCTATCCGGGAGATTTTCGGGAAATATCGCGTTTGGCCAGATTATGTCGTTCAGCCAGTAAGCCGATTTGTTAACGAAAAAGACATGATAACCAGTATGTTTCTGAACATTGGTGTGGGTAATTTCACCCTTCCCGTATCAGAAATGAGGATCGGTAATACGCCCTTTTCAGCATTCGGTGCCGACGTCTCATATACCGTTTATCAGCCCGGTGCAGATGTCTCTGGAGACAGTCGTTCAGAAAACTGGTTTAACTCCCCGGAAGTAGGCAACACAACTTCAGGGACTGCTGGGCTTGATTTAGGTTCGAGCGGTCCAGAAACAGTCAGCGTTGTTGCAGATGGTCTTTTGCTGAATAACAATACGGTTACACTTATTGGCTCGTCATCAAGTGATGATGATACAGAGATCCCTCCGGCATGGACCACAGGAACGATTATTGATATTGAGGCACCAGATACATATACCGTTGACCTAAACAACGGCTATAGCGTCATCTACGGCTCTGTTTCTGAAATGGCTCCGGTTGTTGGCATGGCCATGACTTTGGAGTTAAACAACGATACCTTTGATTTATTTGTTGCAGCTTACAGTCCGTCAGTTCCTGCTGTACCAGGTGTTGGTGGTAGCACGGCAAGTATCGCCGCGAGCGCATCCCCAACAACCTATGATTTCAGCAGTGCGCCACAGACATTTACTATCACCTGGAAATCCATAGCGTACACGGTATCGCTCACCAGTAATTACGTTACGATGAGCGGCCTCGTAAATGCGATTACCAGTCAAATCTCTGCATCGGGTTTAAGAGCGCGGGATAACTCTGGTCGTGTGGTTATTGATGAATTAAGCAGCCCTTACGCGGGGGGATCAATAACCCATAGCGCTTTGCCGGTGAGTGTCTTTGGAAGCTCGCCAGTAGATACGGCTGGCGTTGCATCAACAGGTGGGACAGCGGCAGTTCCGGCCAGCATCCGTCTTGCATATGATTCAGCAACAGGCACTAAGTTTGCTGGCATACCTCTTGGGCTGCAGAGGCTGACACTTTACCCGACTGATTACAGTTATAAAATCATGGCCATTTCAGGTCTGACAATCACTGTCAGCAGGGTGCTTGTTACTGAAGACGGTTCAGGGAACAAAGTCATAACCAATGACCCAACGTGGCCTGGCTTCATTCAGCGTACAGTTCTTGATGGTTCAGTTACCGGCATTAATGATGATTATGACTGGGTTGGGCCATTCCTGACTTGCCCCGATGGAGAAACAACAAACCGCATTGAGTTCAATCTTAATTTTCAGAATGGGCTCGCAAAATATAACAGCAAAGGCAAAAAACGGTCACAGACGGTTGCGTTGTACGTCCAGTACCGCTTGTCTGGTTCAGCAACATGGACAACCCTTGAGCTCAGCTATACGCGGAATATTGAGGACCAGATCGGCTTTACTCGCGCAATTGATGTTACCCCTGGCCAGTATGAAATAAGGATGAGAAGGAAGGATCCTCCTGCAGGTGGTTCAACGCGCGATCAGGTTTACTGGCAGGCGTTGCGCTCACGTCTCGCCAAGCGGCCAGCAAGCTATCGGGATATAACTACACTGGCGCTAAGCATCAGGACTGGTAACCGCCTCGGGGCTCAATCTGACAGGCGGGTGAATGTAACTCCAACACGTCAATATAACGAAGGTAGCCCGCGCAGCATAAGCGCTGCCCTGTACCATGTACTTAAGTCTCTTGGGTATCAGGATAACGAAATAGACAGGTCTGCAATTGATTCGCTTGAATCCACCTACTGGACGCCACGCGGAGAAACATTCGACTTTGCAACCACGGATACTGTGTCTGCCCTTGAAATGCTGAAGACAATTGCCGGGGCAGGTATGGGTTATTTCCTGCTTTCTGACGGAATGGCATCAGCAGGAAGAGAAGGTGTCAAACCATGGACGGGAATCATCACACCTCAGGAAACGACCGCAGAGTTAACAACTTCTTTCAAGGCTCCTAATGAGGATGATTATGATGGGGTTGATGTTACTTATATCAACGAACTGACATGGTCAGAGGAAACCGTTCAGTGCCGACTGACCGGTAACCCATCCCCGAAAAAAGTTGAAAACTTCCAGCTTGATGGCGTTCTCAACCAGGACAGGGCATACAGGATAGGAATGCGACGCCTGCTCGGTTATCAGTTGCAAAGACTGTCACACGATACATCAACAGAAATGGATGCGTTGTGTTACCAGTTTATGGACAGAGTCATTTTCACCGATGACATACCGGGAAACCAGACATTGAGTTGCCTGATTGAGGACATGAGTTACAACAGCAGCACCATAACCTTGACGCTCAGTGAGCCGCCAGACTGGAGTTTTCCAGAACCAAGAGTAATTATCAGGGACCAGGAAGGTAAAGCTTCAGCGTTACTCGTGCCAACACGAATCGACGATTTTACTCTAACAGTGCCTTACTCCTCTTCTTTATCTCCAGAAACATGGATCATGGATGACCCTGCAGTAGAGCCATTGCGTCTTATGTTTTGCTCATCTACCCGTGTAGGTTATGACGCCCTGATAGGGGAAATATCTCCCGGAAGTGACGGGACAAACGATGTAACGGCCATTCAGTACAACCCAGCAAAATACCAGTATGACGATGCCACTTATCCAGGTGATGTCGTTTAAACGGAAATTCATAGCAAACCCGCTTCGGCGGGTTTTTTTATGCCCGGAGCATGCATGACAACCTACGCCACGAATAATCCTCTCGGCTCTACAGATCCTCGCGACCTGTATGATAACAGCCAAAACTTCGATCACCTCTCACTTGACCGTGAAAACGAGACCTGGCCTGACCGATTAGGTAATGATCGGCTGACATGGCATGGCATTGAGAAAATGAGCACGGAAGCCATTAGTGCGTATGGCTGGATCACTCTTGATTCATTCCAGTCTGGGCAGACTCTTACTTTACCTAATCAGGTTTTGCGTTGGGCATTACCTAATGGTGATGGGGAATACTACCGCTGGGATGGTGAATTCCCTGTTGGTGGTAAAATTGTCCCTCCCGCTTCAACTCCTGCATCAACAGGTGGTGTTGGCCCTGGTGCGTGGGTGTCGGTAGGCGACGCAGCATTGCGTTCGCAGCTGTCAGATGTCGGTGGTGTAAATTACGTTAATGGTGCGGTAAAAAACGTCCCATATTTTTCTAACTTGAAAAATGGGTGTCACGGGCTTGCTGAAGTGGTGATGACTATCGAGCACCATGCTGGTGGTCTTGGCGGTGCGAGTTATCGACGTAGCGGTACAACCGGCACACCATCATCCGGGAACGAGGCTTTAGTGTATGACGCAGATGGTGTTGGCTGGAAGATGGTTAAACAACCTATTCAAAGCGCCAGAGCTTTTGGGATTCTTGGTAATGGCGTCGATGACAGGGCAGCCTTAAGACGAGCAGTAGACTTCGTAGGTCAGGCAGGTGGTGGCGTAGTTTACATTGAGGCTCTTTCAGGATTTGATGACGTGAAGATTTCAGACACGCTTACCATTGTGTATAGCGGGTTAGAAATTAGACTTGACCCTACGGTCCATATTCATACAGAAGCAGCAACCACAGATGGTGGAGCTATACATTTTTCCGGACCATTAAACAATGAAACCACACGGTTAAAGCGAGTAGGCTTTGTCGGTGGTAAAGTATCCGCTAACGGTTCAGGGATCCTTGATAATGCTATTGGATTCAGCGGGTGCGAGGATTTTTACGTTTTCGACACAAATATCCCTCATGCAGACAGGAAAGCGCTGACTGCTCAGGTTAACGTGGTTAACGGCCATTTCAGAAACTGTCAGATAGGGACCACCGGATATTCTGCCATAACGTTCGAAGGTGATACTCTCGGAGCTGGGATCATTAGTCGTGGCATGGTTATTGAAGATTGTACTATTGATTCTGCCGGTCTTTATGGGGTAAGCAGCGAGGGAGGTGTTAACCATGAGAGGAACGACAGAGTTATAGTTAAGAATGTCAGGGTTGGCCAGTCAGTAAGAAGTGCATTCAGATTCCTGGACACCAACAATATCTACACGGATAAAATGTGTCGTGCTGTTGCTGCTGGTATTTACGGCTTTGAGTACAGTTCTTGCACCGGAATAAACGGTTATGCTTATTCACTTAACTCACAGCAGGCTGGAGTAGTTTATAATGCATGCAGCAACGTAGACCATGACGTAACTATAAGTGGTGCCGGTCTAAGCGGTGCTGGTGTCTATGATGCAATTTATACTCAAAATCCGACATCGCCACATGTGATCAGGGCTTATGTATCAGGAACAACTCACCGCTGGACGGTAAATAACTCAGGAACATCGTTGCAGCATTTGATCACGTTCCCAAATAGATCGTTCATGGTATCCGGTACAAGTGGACTCCTGAATGGTGGCACAACGGCCATTATTGCGACAGACTCAGGCGAGGTAACATCAACTGCAACAGCAAACCCTTCTGTTGCAGGGGTGGATAACTTGCTTCTAAACCCACCTTCCGCGTTTACTTTGACATCTCTGTCAAATCCATACGTTGGTAAAAAAGTGGCGATCAGATTTGCGACAAGTACAGTTACTGTCCAGCATGCAGCTGGTGGAACATTCAGATTGAAAGGGGCCGTTAATGTGACCCCTGCAGCAGGAAGCATTATGGTCTTTATGTACTCATCCGATACAACTTGGATTGAGATGTCAAGAAACTTTTAACACTCTCGTAAATTGAATTGCATAAGGCTGGTATAACAATGGATAGTGATACATATAATGGTACGGTGTACCATGATTTAAAGTGTACGAATGCATCTGTTTTTGAGATGTTATACACGCCAGCCTTATAAAACACCATGTCAAGTAATACAAAAACAAATATATGATAAGACATAATTGTTTTTGTTCGTCTTCCTATGTACGTAATCCATTTGTAATTTACTCCAGATAAAAACATGGAAATAAACATAACTAAATATATACCACAAAGTGATTGAGTGATGGTGACAACTGAGCCATAAGGATATGATGATAATGACATTATAAAATCACTTGTCATTCCATAACTACGCAAAAGATAGACTACAATACAAGCAGATAAAGCAAGGAAAGGACTGCTAAAAATTTGCATGTACTTACGTAGAGCACATCCAATCATAAAGAACATCAATGCCACCATGGTCTGTATCATCACATTCTTTGCTTGAAACATGTCTCCTTTACTAAAAATATCTATAGCCATAAAACCTATCAATATTCCTGAGCAAAATATTACTGCGCCACCACCTTCAAGGTTAAGTTTCTTAACCGACTTGCAAATTACTGTACAAAGTAACGATGCTAAAGAGTAAGCTAACAAAAACCAAGCAACTACAAACAGTCTGTTATTTGCAAAATTATATTTAAATGCAGTATTGATAGTTGTTATTGGGTCAGACAAAAATGCATTTCCAAAAACTGGCAAGTTAAATTTAGAAGATATGATTTCTGATAATATTCCAGTAATTATGTATGTTATTGCAGCATATGTTATTAGTGATTTAAAAACTGTTTTTGTAAATGTTTTTAATGGCTTGTTGTAATTTAAGGTTAGACCACCTATCAGGAAGAACAAAGGCATATGGAATGTATAAGGCTTAAAAACGTTCATCACACTTGCATCGTAGTGCCCAAGCACGACAAAAAAAATACCAATCGCCTTAGCGTAATCCAGAGTAAGTGATTCAGAACTAGAGAATTTATGCATTATGTTAACCATTAAACTCATTTTTTTTGAGTTTATCACTTTATCGCCACTTGATCGATATAGCCGATTGACGATACTGTATATGCATACAGTTATTTTTGAGGTGAACATGCCACGTACAGCAGACATAAACACCGCCTTCAGTGCAGCAATACAGCTCAACGAGAAGGGTTACCGTTACCTGAGCACAGACAACTTCATAGCGAAGTTGCGAGAGATGAACTGGCACTTTAGTCGGGAAGACGCGAACTCCTGGATTGAACGCTACCAGCCAGATTTCGCTGACAAGACGACAGACGGAAGCGATAACCGTTACTGGATCCTGCGCAACATGGGGAGGGTTTTCTAATGGGCTTTCCTTCACCGGCGATGGATTACCAGGAACAGCGGTTGACCATTGAGCTGCTGTGTGGAATTGATGGGAACTGCAGGGTAATAGAAACTTCATGTGGATGGGCAGTAATTAATATTGGGTTAAGGCCAGAGCAGGGAGACACGCTACTGGTAAGAATGGATAACAGAAATGAGTTTGCAAAGCTTTATGGTGAGGCACTAATTACTGAGGATGGTGAAGCTATAGAGGGTGAAGCTCTGGATGACGTAGAGGTTTTTGGCGTGCTAACCCATAGTCTTAACCGGGTTGGGAATACCGATTACGTGCCAATTTAATATGGTGTTCAACCATCATTTCACCATAGTTTCACCTTTGAGATTTCACAGCAATAAAAAAACCAGCCATAACCGGCTGGTTTTAAAGAGTATTTTTGGTCGGCGCGAGAGGATTTGAACCTCCGACCCCCGACACCCCATGACAGCGTTTACTCAAACTGAAGAAAGGTTTGCCCTTTGTGCTGAGTAATGAGCAAAGTCGGATTTTCTTCGCACCCTTCGCAAGTGAAATAAATTTTCAATCCATCCCTTCTGGCTGATGGGTTTCCTTCCATCGAACGATTGATAGTCACATTGGATCCATCAACAACTACGTGGTTACCTTCTCGTGCATCCTCTGCACGGTCAAAAATTTCATATTTGTATTGGTGCAGATAAGTACCCTTGCAATGAGGGCAGCAAAGAAGGTGCTCGAAATATGTACTTAGAAGGAGATCGCCAGTCATTTCATTCCCCAAAACTAAAAACAAAGATAGTGGTATCAGCAAGTTAGCACATGGCGTTAATGTCGTAAAATGAAACAAAGATTGTTGATAATTATCTGTGAAAGCAGTAACTTAAGTAAAGCCCAAACATGTAATGCTCCGTCATATGGAATGGTTCGAAGCGGCAGACCTGATCGTTAAAGGTATGGAAGGCGCGATTAACGCCAAAACCGTAACGTACGATTTCGAACGTTTGATGGAAGGCGCTAAGCTGCTGAAATGCTCAGAGTTTGGCGACGCGATTATCGCGAACATGTAATCCACTTGCTGGGTTAAACAAGAACGGGAGCCGATGGGTTCCCGTTTTTTATTATTCGACTTCGTACGGTTATCAAAACCCCTCCCTTCAATAGCATTTACCGTCCACGCTTTACCGGGCCATCATGCGCTTTCGTCGTCTGATTCGGCGATGTATGCCCCAAAATTTCTTGTATATCTTAATTCCACGTCTCACTAAATTCATTGTTATGGTGTCCGGCCTCACCCGGTGCCGCGCTCATGAATACCTGATCTAACTTATCGGGTACGACGATTACGGTGAAACCCTCATTAATTCTGTTGTCAGCATAACTTTCTGGTGTGCGGAATATCACTCGTATTACGGGAGATAGCACAACGTGAATTAGCATCATTTTAAGCAGGCGGCTGATATAAATATCCCTGTCGCAGCAAGTTATTTAATCAAACGGTATTGCTGTGCTGGCACTTTCCGCGGTAGTGGGAAAAGCCAGACAAACTGTACGAAAAAATAAAGCCGGGTAATGTCGGTTTTATTGTGTACGTAGCAAACACGCATGGTCATTCATTGCCATGTATTTTCCAATCGAGACGTAAGGATATTCTATAAATGAGTACTTTTACTGTAGTACCCGCAAATCAGTCTGCAGATAATAATGCGAAAATGATTTATCAGTGGTTGAGTGGTCTGTCCGATCGACAGGGTAAAAAGCTCATTTCAGGTATTTTTGGTGGCTATAGCAATATCGGCGGCGTCGATGCTTTTTCCCTGCAACAAGGAAAAGACCTGCAGGCCCTGACCGGGAAATTCCCCGCTATTTATAGCGCTGACTATGCCCGTGGCTGGGATGCCTGTACCCCTGGAGAGGAAGCCAGTTTGATCGATTTTGGTTGTAATGCCGATCTGATCGACCACTGGAAAAAAGGCGGACTGGTTGCGATCAGTCACCATTTACCAAACCCTTGTTTTGCGGGGAATAATCCTGGTGATGGAAAGGGGGCTCTCAAGCATCCTGTGAGTAATGATGAATTTTCTGCAATCTTACAGTCTGGAACACCGGCGCGTGGGCGCTGGCTGGCAATGCTTGATAAGGTCGCTCAGGGCCTACAGCAACTGAATGAGAAAGGTGTCACCGTCTTTTATCGACCCTTGCATGAGATGAATGGCGAGTGGTTCTGGTGGGGGGCAACCGGTGAGAATACAAACGATACTGTACGTATGGATCTGTATCGACGCCTGTATCAGGATATCTTTAACTATTTCGTTAAAACGAAAGGGTTAAACAATTTACTCTGGGTCTTCTCTCCTGATGCAAACCGGGATTATAAGACATCTTATTACCCTGGCGCAGAGTATGTTGATATTACTGGCCTGGACTTGTATACAGACAATCCTGCCACTGTAAACGGTTACGATGAAATGGTGGCATTGAATAAGCCGTTTGCCTTTGCAGAAGTGGGGCCATCAACAATTAACGGCCAGTTTGATTATGCAAACTTAGTGAGTGTTATTCTTCAGAAATACCCTAAAGCAACCATGTTTATCCCCTGGAACAATGACTGGAGCCCGCTGAAAAACCTGAATGCCTCTGGTGCATACAATAATGACCGGGTAATAAATCTCG
>Ga0308157_10002211_pt1 | contig 33352 bp, 31 predicted proteins | sample PhyBR1_FD_201035 | JGI IMG/M metagenome (GOLD analysis project Ga0308157, IMG submission 201035) | Phyllosphere microbial communities from UC Gill Tract Community Farm, Albany, California, United States - DLSLB.R1 | ecosystem: Host-associated > Plants > Phyllosphere > Unclassified | place: USA...
CCCTTGGCGCGGAAATAGGGCACGGCTTCTTCCATGCCCAGCGTGCCGGTGGCGTGGCCCATGTCGCGTAATACCTTGGCAACCAGTGCGTAGGGGTCTTCATCTTCCTGCCAGCCGCGCACATCGTTGCCAAGCTTGATCTGCTCAAGTGTGCGTACGCGCTCGAACTCTGGTGTTACATAGACCGGCTCGCCCTTGCGCGGCAGGATCACGCCGGTCAGGCGTTCGCTGTCCCACCAGCGCATGCCGGTGAAATAGGTCAGTGAGCTGCCAGCGCCAATGAACACCGCATCGATGCCGTGCTCGGCCATCAAGCGCTGGGCCTTTGCCACGCGCGCTATGCGCTCGTCGTTGCCGATCGGCACTACCTGCGCGGCGACAGACGTCAAGCTGCGCATTGAATCAGGCAGGGCATCGGTGCCGCTGTTTGCAGCCTGCGCTGACGCGATCTGTGACAACGGCAGCGCCGCGGCGCCGGCGATCAGCGAACTGCGCAGGAAGTTGCGCCGAGCGGGATTGATGTTGTCGTGCTGCATGGTTGCTCTCTCGAAAGACTGGTAGCTGATCAAAGCCAGCCGGAACGTTTGAACAGGCGGTACAACACCACGCAGATCACGCCGACACCGAGCATCAGCAGCGGATAGGCGAAGCGTCCGGCCAGTTCCGGCATATGCGCGAAGTTCATGCCGTACCAGCTGGTGACCAGGGTTGGCGCGGCCAACAGCGCCGCCCAGGCACCGAGCTGTTTGACGGTCTCGCCCTGCGCCAGCGTCACCAGCGACAGGTTCACGCTCAGCGCGGTGCCCAGCATCTCGCGCAAGGTATCGATGGCATCGTTGACCCGCGCGGCGTGGTCCTGCACGTCGCGAAGATAGAGCCGGACTTCCTCGTTGATCAGTTGCGCCTGGTTGCGCTGCAGCTGGGCCAAGGCATCCTGCAGCGGAGCAACCGCCAGGCGCATCTTGTTGAGCTCGCGCTTGAGTTCATACAGGCGGATGACCGTGCGGCGCTTGTAGCTGTCGGCGAAGATGTCCTTCTCCAGCAGGTCCAAGGTGTCGCGGAAACTGTCGGTGATCGGCAGGTAATGATCGACCACGGCGTCGAGCACCGAGTACAGGCAGAACGAAGGCCCCATCGCCAGCAGTCCGGGCTCCTGTTCCAGCCGCGCGCGTACCGGCGCATACGACAGCGAGGCGCCGTGACGGACAGTCACCAGGAAGCGCGGGCCGAGGAAGGCATGGGTTTCGCCGTAGCGGATGCGCTCATCCACGACCTGCGCGGTGTGTACCACCACGAACAGCGAGTTGCCGTAGGTTTCGATCTTGGGTCGCTGGTGCGCCTTGCGGGTGTCTTCGATCGCCAATGGATGCAGGTCGAATTCTTCCTGCACCTTGTCCAGGATGGCGTCGCTGGGTTCGTACAGGCCGACCCAGACGAAGCCCTTGGCGTCATCGGCAAGTACGTCGCTGATGCTGTCCAGGTCCAGCGGACGCTGTGTGCCGTCGGCACCGTACCAGGTGCAATTGATCACGCAGGCCGGGTTGGCCTGTACGGGAGTTGGAGTGATGCCGGTAGTCATCCCGGCATCGTGCCTCAGCTGGCCGTTGACGCCAAGCTGCGGCGCCCAAGCAGGAACGCCAATACGACGTGGATGGGCAGCAACAGTACGATCCACTGCATGTTGAACTGCGCCTGCAGCGACAGCCAATGCAGTGGCAGTGCCAACAGTGCAATGCCGGTCATCGCCCACAGGATGATCCGGAACCAGGCGCGCGGCTGGCGCCCGCGCAGCAGGCTCCAGGCACCGGGAATCAACAACAGTGCCAACGGACTGAGCAGCAACAGGTTACGATTTGCCCATGCCGCCTGATGCTCGCTGAAGCCCCAAAGGAAGGTCAGCAGGCCGCCGGCAACGCCACAGAACAGCCAGAACGGCAGGGCGAACCCGCCAATCAGGCGCGGCTTGCGACGCGCGGCATACAGCGTTGCGGCAACGGCCAGCCCGACCAGCAACCACGGCCACCAGAAGCGCTGTTTTTCCTTTGGTTCGGGCGGCAGGCGCTGTGGCAGCAGTTCCTGTTCGGCCTGTACCAATGGCCGGCCTTCGCTGTTGCGTACTTCGCGCAGGCTGTCAGCCAGGCGCATGGGCACGAAGGCTTCCTGCCAGCGCGACAGCGGCTGGTCGGCGTTAGGCCCAAGGCCCAGGTCAAAGCCCAGCCACATCCATGGCGAAGGCGAGGCCAGTCGCACCGATTCGCTGCGGTAGCTGTTGCCGCGCGAGCGGCCGGCCAGCTGTGATTGCAGGGCGCCGCCCATGGCCTGATCCAGGCTGTCGCGCACCATGGTGGCGCAGTTGGCGGTGAAGTAGTCGTAGCGATAGCGCGCGTTCTCGGGCTTGGCCCGTTCGGCCAAGGCATCAGCCAGCGCCTGTGCCTGTGCGTGCGGCAGGTCCAGCCACTGGATGCTGGCGCCGCGACCGACGCTCTCGTATTGCGCCAGGTCCTGCTCCAACGGCAATGCGACCAGGTAGTACATCATCCTGCCGCGCACGAAGTTGCCGATGAAGTCCGGCTCGGACGGGTCGAAGAAGCCGAAGTTGTACGAGGTTGCCTGCCCGGTTACCGGGTCTAGCACCACCAGCGCGTCATGGCCGAAACGTTCGAAAAACACTTCGCCCGGCAACATGGTCACCACGCCGATGCGGGGTGCCGGGTGTGCAGTGGGTTGGCTGGGCGGGTTGGCGACCGGTTGTGCGCTGCTGGCCATCGCGGCCAGCAGCAGGAACAACGACGCGAACGCGGACAGCAGCCGCGGCAGGCGCAGGGTGATCAATCTTCGTCCTGGGCTTCTGGCGGCAGCACGGTGACATGGAAGGCCTGTACGCGTCGCGCGTCGGCCTTGGCCACGCGGAACACGAAGCGCTCCAGGGTCAGCTCGTCGCCGATCTCCGGCAGATGGCCGGTGGCTTCGGTGACCAGGCCACCGATGGTGTCGTAGTCATCATCGGAGAAGCTGGCACCGAAACGCTCGTTGAAATCGCCGATGGTGGTCAGGGCGTCCACCACGTAGCGGCCATCGGCGAGGATGGCGATCTGCGAGGTGTGGTCTTCGGTCTCATCGTGCTCGTCGTCGATCTGGCCGACGATCTGTTCAAGCACGTCCTCGATGGTGACCAGGCCGGCGACACCGCCGTACTCGTCGACCACGATGGCCATGTGGTTGCGCGAGAGTCGGAACTCCTTCAGCAGCACATTGAGCTTCTTCGATTCGGGGATCAGCACCGCCGGGCGCAGCAGCTCACGAACGCTGGCATGGCTGTTGTCGGCGACCACGCCGCGCAGCAGGTCCTTGGCCAGCAGGATGCCGAGGATGTCGTCCTTGTTCTCGCCGTGCACCGGGAAGCGCGAATGGCCGGAATCGACCACCTGCTTCATCAGCTCGATGAAGGGGCATTCGATGGGCAGGGACACCATGTGCGAGCGCGGGATCATTACGTCGCCGACGGTCAGCTCGGCCACCGAAATGGCGCCTTCCATCATCCGCAGGGTGTCTGCGGCGATCAGGCCGTCCTGCTGTGCCGTCTGCAGGAGCGCCACCAGCTCGTCGCGGGTGTGGGGTTCGCTGGAGAACGCCGAACCCAGGCGCTCCAGCCAGCTGCGTTTCTTCTCGCCGTTCTCCGGCGAGGTACTACTGTCGTCTTCAGACATCTCTTGGTTTGACTGCACCCGGGACACCGGGCGGTAAGCGCAAGTCTAGCAGGATGTCCGCGGGCGTCTGCTCAATCGGCCGAGGTGGCTGGGGTCTTCAGGTCTGGCGCTGCCGGGGCAGCGGCGGGAGGCGCCGCCGGGGCGTCGTCCTCGGCAGGCAGGTCAAGGCTGTAGGTGCAGCCGGCCAAGGTCTTGCCGGGGTGTGATTTGACGTTGGAAACGCCCAGGATCACCGATTCGATCAGGGCCTCGCCGGTTTCGGCGTCCTTGACGTCGCGGCTGACCAGTTCGCGCCCAGCCATGAACTTGTCCGGGGCGTCGTAGCCGGTTTCCAGCTCCAGCTGCGTGGCCAGTGGGCGCGGATCGGGCAGGTCGAGGATGGCGATGATGGTGCCGCCGGCCATGGCGACGTGATCGGATGCATGGCCGAAGACGGTGATCGGGGTGTTCAGCTGGTACTCGGCCATGAACAGATTGCCCTGCGGCAGTGGTCGCCAACCCAGCGCCACGGCTTTGAGCGGGTCGTTGACGATCGGCGCCAGCGCAGCGAACTCGCTGACGCTCTGTCGGCATTCGATCAACGCGGGCAGGTCGATGGTGGGTTGGGCTTGGGCCGAGCCAACGGCAATGAGCAGGAGTGGCAGCAGGCAGGTTGAGCGCACGGCATTCATTCGGGTGAAGTCCTGTGCCGATGATAGCGATATCGCGAAGCAGTGGAGACTCGCGGGGAGGGGGCAGCCACGAAGCTGGAATCCCATGAGGGTTGGCAATGATGGTGACAGGACGCTGCGCCGGTTTCGCTGCTGATGCCGCTGCGGCGGGCGGCGGCGGGTTGCCTGATCATGGGCAACGCCTCTACCGGGCAGGGTTCGGTAGTTCCCTGCGCGCTCGGCACTACAACAGGTTGTTATTGCTCGTTGGCGTACGGATCACCAATGCCGAGATCAGCCAGGATCTCGCGTTCCAGCTGCTCCATGGCCTCGGCTTCCTTGTCGTCCTCGTGGTCCCAGCCGAGCAGGTGCAGCACGCCGTGCACGGTAAGGTGGGCGTAATGGGCATTGAGGGCCTTGTCCTGCTCCTCGGCCTCGCGGGCAACCACCGGCGCACAGATCACCAGGTCGCCGAGCAGCGGGAACTTGACCCCCTTGGGCAGGCCTTCCGGAACCTCAGCTGGAAAACTCAGTACGTTGGTTGCGTAGTCCTTGCCGCGGTAATGCCTGTTCAGTGACTGGCCTTCCTTGGCATCGACCACGCGGATGGCCAGATCGGCCTCGCGGATGCGGCCCTTGAGCGCGGCGGCCACCCAGCGACGGAAACTGACCGCTGCCGGCAGGCCGGCGCGGGGGAGGGCGTAGCTGACGGCTACATCAAGGCGGGTAGGGCCCTTGGTCATGGCAGGTTCCGGCAATCAGGCAATACAGATGCGCACAGTATCGCGCGCCCGGCGCGCTACTGCGACTTCCATTCGTCCGCGTTGTAGCCGATCTCGACGATTTCGGTGTCTTGGCCAGGGCGCGGCAGGCCTGCTTGGTCGGCCGACGAATGGCAGTTATAACCGGTGTGCAGTGTGGTTTGCCGAACCAGTTCAATGGCGCCGGCTTCCGGTTTCGCGTCCGGAGACAGGTAGATCGTTGCGTTGGCACAGTCGCCGATGTTGGCTACCTGCAGGGCGGGGATCAGGGTCTGTGCAGCGCGATCGGCGAGCGCATTGAATGTCGCCTGTGTGATCCGTTCCTGCGCCGCGCTGGCGCGCAGCTTGAAATAGTAGAGCTGTTTGTAGAACAGGTAGCCACTGGAATACATCGGCCAGTCGCGCGGCTGCAGGTTCATGCTCAACTGCAGTTTGCGGCCGGTGATCTGTTCGGCCTCGACCTTGGCCCTGATCACCTCGGCATCGAAGTCGTTGGCGGGTTTTGCCGCAGGTTCCGTCGATTGCAATGGATAGCTGCTGTCCTGCAGTTCGCGGAGTTGGGTATAGCTGCCGTGGGTGACCGCCCGTTTCAGGTCATCACGAAAGGCTTTCATCCCGGCTTCCACGGCCGTGGTCTGTTGCATTCGTCCGGCCGGATACACATAGACGTCGAAGCGGATCTCCTGATGATCCTTCAATGCATAGCGGAAGCCCGCGCCCGCGTACTTCTGGTCAGGGTCGTAGGACGTCCCTTCGAGTTCGAAGTCGCCCACCAGACGAGGTGCTGTCAGATAGCTGGTCTCCACGTAGGGGCGGTCCGTTGGCTTTTCCTTCGCAGCCAGGGCGGGCAGGCTGGCGGCCAGCAGCAATGCGCATAGTGGTAGCGGATATGGGCGGGACATGGCACCTCCTGTGCTTCCTGTGGAGGTGCCAGTCTAAGCTCACTCGGCGCCGGGTTTTACCTGCTGCAGATCACGCTTGTCGTAGGCGTTGACGATGCGGGCAACAAGCGGGTGGCGGACCACGTCGCGGGCCTCGAAGAAGGTGAAGCTGACCCCATCCACGTCGCGCAGCACTTCGATGGCGTCGCGCAGGCCGGATTTGACGTGCTTGGGCAGGTCGGTCTGGGTCAGGTCGCCGGTCACCACGGCAGTGGAGCCGAAGCCCAGGCGGGTCAGGAACATCTTCATCTGCTCCACCGTGGTGTTCTGCGCCTCGTCCAGGATCACGAAGGCATCATTGAGCGTGCGTCCGCGCATGTAAGCCAGCGGTGCGATCTCGATGACGTTCTTTTCCAGCAGTTTGGCGACCTTTTCCACGCCCAGCATTTCGTACAGGGCGTCGTACAGTGGCCGCAGGTAAGGGTCGACCTTCTGGCTAAGGTCGCCGGGCAGGAAGCCCAGCTTCTCACCGGCTTCCACCGCCGGCCGTACCAGGATCAATCGCTGCACGCGTGACTCGTTCAACGCGTCCACCGCCATCGCCACCGCAAGGAAGGTCTTGCCGGTGCCGGCGGGACCGATGCCGAAGTTGATGTCATGGGTGGTGATCTGGTGCAGGTACTTGGCCTGGTTGGCGCCGCGGCCGCGCACGGTGCCGCGCTTGACCTTGACCGCTACTTCCTGCGCCTCGTAGCCCTGCTCGACGACGTGCTCGACGTTGGCGTGGTTCAGGCGCAGGTGGATGGCATGGCTGTCGAACACGGTGTCGGCGGCCTCCGCGTACAGCGCCTTGATCAGTTTTTCGGCTTCGGCGCTGGTCCGGCCAGGACCGCTGGTGCGGAACACGTGGCCGCGGTTGGCGATCTCCACGCCGAGCTTGAGCTCGATCTGGCGCAGGTGTTCGTCGAACGGGCCGCCAAGATTGGCCAGCCGCTCGTTGTCGATCGGTTCCAGGGTGAAGTCGCGGTGGTTGGTCGTGGTCATCTTGATAGCAGCTCTCTTGTCGGCGGCGCCGTGCCCGGGCCGGGGCAGCGGTGCTGCCGGGGCCGTGGCGCCAACATGGGCCATCCGCGCCAGCTTCTCCACAGAAGGTGTGGATGTGGCGGCGGCGAAGCTGTGGATATCGTGCCGGAAGCCTTGGAATGCAAGGGGGTGGCAGGGTCTGGTCAAAAAATCGTCATGGTGGAGGGGTTGTCCACAAACGGTGTGGATCGAAATCACACCAACATGTGGATAACCGTGCGCAGCCCAACAAGGGCGGGGGTCTTCGTTGCATGGCGAAAAAATGACCGAGTGCCGGCCTGGCCCTCTGTCCCGGGCAAGCGCGGGACAGAGGGTGGATTACAGCCTGGACGTCCGCGCATCGCGCGCAGCCCGGGTGCGCTTGCGCTTACCCGGGCTGCACGGTCCTTGCGGGTCAGTCCTGTGTCACCACCCGGCCGCGCAGTGAATTGCTGAATGCCTCGGTGATGAGCACATCGACGAACTGCCCGATCAAGCGCGAACTGGCCGGGAAGTTCACCGAGCGCATGTTCTCGGTCTTGCCGGTGAGCTCGTTCGGATTCTTGCGCGAAGGGCCTTCGACCAGCACGGACTGCACGGTGCCGACCATGTTGGCGGAAATGCTGGCGGCATGCTCATTGATCTGCGCCTGCAGCTTCGACAGTCTGGCGTGCTTGTCGGCATCGCTGGTGGTGTCTTCCAGGTCGGCAGCCGGCGTGCCCGGGCGGCGCGAATAGATGAAGGAGAAACTCTGGTCGAAACCTACGTCCTCGATCAGCTTCATGGTCTTCTCGAAATCGGCATCGGTTTCACCGGGGAAGCCGACGATGAAGTCCGAGCTGATCGAGATGTCCGGGCGTACCGCGCGCAGCTTGCGGATCTTGGACTTGAATTCCAGCGCGGTGTAGCCACGCTTCATCGCGCTGAGAACGCGGTCGCTGCCTGCCTGTACCGGCAGGTGCAGGTAGTTGGCAAGTTTTGGCACGTCACGGTAGGCATCCACCAGCGAATCGCTGAACTCCAGCGGGTGCGAGGTGGTGAAGCGGATGCGGCCGATGCCGTCGATTTCGGCAAGGGTGCGGATCAGCAGGCCAAGGTCGGCGACTTCACCGTCGCCGTACGGGCCGCGGTAGGCGTTGACGTTCTGGCCGAGCAGGTTGATCTCACGCACGCCCTGCTCTGCCAGCTGGGCGCATTCGACCAGCACATCCTCGAACGGGCGGCTGACTTCGGTGCCGCGGGTGTAGGGCACCACGCAGAACGAGCAGTACTTGGAGCAGCCTTCCATGATCGAGACGAAGGCCGACGGGCCTTCGGCACGCGGCTCGGGCATGCGGTCGAACTTCTCGATCTCGGGGAAGCTGATGTCCACCTGCGGCTTGTTCTGCTCGCGGCGGGCGCGGATCAGCTCCGGCAGGCGATGCAGGGTCTGCGGGCCGAACACCAGGTCCACGTAGGGCGCGCGTTTGACGATGGCTTCGCCTTCCTGCGAAGCCACACAGCCGCCGACGCCGATGATGACGTCGCGGCCATTGGCCTTGAGCGCCTTCCAGCGGCCGAGCTGGCTGAATACTTTTTCCTGCGCCTTCTCGCGGATGGAGCAGGTGTTGACCAGCACCACGTCGGCTTCTTCGGGGTTGTCGGTCAGCTCAAGCCCTTCGGATGCGGCAAGCACGTCGGCCATCTTGGTCGAGTCGTACTCGTTCATCTGGCAACCGTGGGTCTTTATGTAGAGCTTGCCGCGCGCGCCGCCGGCAACCGTCGGCCGCTGGCCGGGCAGGGGAATCAATTCGGGTGTGGTCATTTCAACAGTAGGCACGGCGGAGCCGGCCGTGATCGGCAGGGGAGTTGCTGGCGTCCCGGGCATGGCGCTTATTCCAGACGGGTGGGCGGGCACGCAGCCGCTGAGGGCTGCATTCGTAGCCGGGTATTGTATCGGTCTGCCGACCAAAGCACGAAAGCAGCTGCGTCAAATACTTGGCAAGCCTTGGCGAAGCTGGGAGACTCCCGCCCATGAAGGGGATTCTGGGGATCACCGTCGTTCTGGCAGCAGCATTGGTCGCGTTTCCGGCCAGTGCCGGCACGCTGTACAAGTGCATTGGCAGCGACGGGGTGCCCAACTACGTCAGCAAGCGTGTCAGTGGCGCCAGCTGCAGCGTGGTCAGCAGCTACCGGCAGACGCGCGAGACGCCACGGCGTGTGCCAGCGGTGGTGCCGGCTCCTGCGGCTGCCGCTCCATCGCCCGCCGTGCACGCATCGGCCGGCGATACGGGGGGTACCGCAGTCGTGGCCGCGCAGGTGGCACCAACCGCCTTGTCGCCCACCCCGGCTCCTGCCCCGGTGGCGCGTGCGCAGCGGGTGGTCAGCGGGCAGGTGTACTCCTATATGAAGGACGGGGTGCGCCACTACACAAGCAGCCGGCCAGCGCAGGTGGCCAATGTCGGCGCGGTGCGCACCATCCAGTACAGCTACATCGAGCGCTGCTTTGCCTGCGGCGTGAACTCCACGGTCAACTTTGGTTCGGTGCGCCTGAACACCCAGGCGTACAGCGCTGAAATTGCGTCGGCCGCGCGTGAGTTCGGTGTCGAGGAGGCCGTGGTCCGCGCGATCATCCACGCTGAGTCGGCCTTCAACCCGACCGCACTCAGCCGTGCCGGAGCCCAGGGCCTGATGCAGTTGATGCCGCCGACGGCGCGTCGGTTCGGGGTCTCCGATTCCTATGATGCCGGCCAGAACATCCGTGGTGGCGTGCAATACCTGTCTTGGCTGCTACGCCGCTTCAACGGCAACCTGACCCTGGCGGCCGCCGGCTACAACGCCGGCGAAGGTGCGGTGGATCGCCATGGTGGCGTGCCTCCCTACAAGGAAACCCAGTATTACGTGCAGCGCGTCGCACAGCTGGCCGACCGTTACCGTGGCGAGCAGGCCAGCCGGCAGTAGTCGCCGCTCCCGTGTTGCAACGGGCCGTGACAAATTCCGTGGCTTGGTGTTTCATCGCGTTGTGCGGGCGTTAAGCGTTCCGCTACACTCGTGGATGATTCGATTCAAGCGGGATGGCCCCCACCAGACCGCTGGCAGCCTATAGCTACCTAATCAATATCGGAGTGCCGGATGGCCAACGATGGGGTAAACGATCCAGTCAACACCGGACGTCGGCGGTTTTTGACAGCGACCACGGCCGTGGTCGGAGCAGTCGGCGTCGGTTTCGCAGCAGTACCGTTCATCAAGTCGTGGAACCCCAGCGCACGCGCCAAACTGGCCGGTGCCCCGGTGACTGCCGACATCAGCGCCCTGCAGGAAGGCCAGCGCCTGATCCTGGAATGGCGCGGTCAGCCGATCTGGATCGTCAAACGGTCCAAGGCCATCCTTGAAGCCCTGCCAGGCCTGGATGGACGCCTGAAGGATCCCGAATCCGGCAACAAGGACCAGCAGCCCGAGTACGTGCTCAAGGCCAGTCCCGAGTACCGCTCGATCAAACCGGATGTATCCGTGCTGGTCGGCCTGTGTACCCACCTGGGCTGTTCGCCGGAAATGGTTGCCGAGATCCGTCCCGAGCCTTATGACGCGCAATGGAAGGGCGGTTATTTCTGCCCTTGCCACAAGTCGCGTTTCGACATGTCCGGGCGCGTGTTCCAGGACGTGCCCGCGCCGATCAACCTGCTGGTGCCGCCGCACCATTACGTGGATGACAACACCATCGTCATTGGCGTCGATCCGCAGGGGGCAGCCTGATCATGGCCGACAACATCCTTACCCGCACCGTCAGCGGCGTGGCCAACTGGGTCAATGAGCGTGCGCCAGGCCTGATGCCGGTGTACCGCAAGCACGTCAGCGAATACTACGCACCGAAGAACTTCAACTTCTGGTACTACTTCGGTTCGCTGGCGATGGTGATCCTGGTCAACCAGATCCTCACCGGCATCTTCCTGACGATGCATTTCAAGCCCAGCGCGGCCGAGGCATTCGCCTCGGTTGAATACATCATGCGCGACGTGGAGTGGGGCTGGCTGATCCGTTACATGCACAGCACCGGTGCCTCGCTGTTCTTCATCGTGGTCTACCTGCACATGTTCCGCGGACTGATGTACGGCAGCTACAAGAAGCCGCGCGAGCTGGTGTGGATACTCGGCATGCTGATCTACCTGGTGCTGATGGCCGAAGCGTTCATGGGCTACGTACTGCCGTGGGGGCAGATGTCGTTCTGGGGCGCCAAGGTCATCATCTCCCTGTTCGGCGCGATCCCGGTGATCGGCAACGGCCTGACCGAATGGATCATGGGCGACTACCTGCCTGGCGATGCCACGCTCAACCGCTTCTTCGCGCTGCACGTGATCGCCATGCCGCTGGTGCTGTTGCTGCTGGTGGTGCTGCACCTTGGCGCGTTGCACGAAGTGGGCTCCAACAATCCAGATGGCGTGGAGATCAAGAAGGGGCCCAAGGGCAACCGCTGGTCGCCGACCGCGCCGACCGATGGCATTCCTTTCCACCCGTATTACACGGTGAAGGATCTGGTCGGTGTTGGCTTCCTGCTGACCATTGCGGCGTTCATCATCTTCTTCGCGCCGGTATTCGGTGGCTTGTTCCTCGAGCATGACAACTTCACCGAAGCCAACCGGCTGGTGACACCGGAGCACATCAAGCCGGTCTGGTACTACACGCCGTACTACGCCATGTTGCGCGTGATCCCTGACAAGCTTGGTGGCGTGATCGTGATGTTCTCGGCGATCGCCATCCTGTTCCTGGTGCCGTGGCTGGACCGGGCCAAGGTCAAGTCGGTGCGTTACCGCGGCCCGATCTCCAAGGTGATGCTGGGCATCCTGGTGGTGTGCTTCGTATGGCTGGGCGTTATCGGTTCCGGTCCGGGCACGGCGATCTGGGAGACCTGGGTGGGCCGCGTGCTGACCTTCCTGTACTTCGCCTTCTTCATCACCATGCCGATCTGGACGAAGATCGACAGCACCAAGCAGGTACCGGACCGGGTGACGACGCATGACTGACAAGTGGATTGTGCGGCTGGCAATGGCCGCCGCGATGCTGTTGTGCGGCTCGGCTTCCGCAGCTGGTGGTGGCAGCCTGATGCAGGCTGGCAATGACCTCGGGGATCGCGCATCGCTGCAACGCGGTGCCCAGGCCTACATGAGTTACTGCTCGGGCTGTCATTCGCTGAAGTACCTGCGCTATTCGCGCATGGCGGATGACCTTGGCCTGAGCGAGCAGCAGGTGATGGACAACCTGAACTTCACCGGCGCCGCATTCGGTGAGCAGATCCAGGTGAGCATGCCGCATGACGAGGCCAGCAAGTGGTTCGGCAAGATGCCACCGGACCTGAGCCTCATCTCGCGGGTGCGTGGAAGCGACTGGGTCTACAGCTACCTCAAGTCGTTCTACATCGACGAGTCGCGCCCGCTGGGTTGGAATAATTCAGTGTTCCCGAATGCATCCATGCCGAACCCGCTGTGGGAGCTGCAGGGCATCCAGCACCCGATCCATGGCAAGGCCGAGCAGGAGGGGATTGATCCCCCGGTGACCGGTTTCACCATCGGCCAACCGGGTAAGGTCGATGCTCGTCAGTACGATCAGACTGTGCGCGACATCACCAATTTCCTGGAGTACGCCGGCGAGCCGGCCGCGCTCAAGCGCCAGAGCCTGGGGGTTTGGGTGGTGTTGTTCCTGGCTCTGCTGACGTTCCTTGCGTATCTGGTCAAGACCGAATATTGGAAGGACGTGCATTGAGCGGCGTTCGCTTTCGTTGTCCGGGGTGGGTGCAGGGGTCTTGGCAAGCGCGCCCGTCCGTTGGCACACTCAGGGTTGACCGTGGCGATCGTCGGCAATGTGCCGACGGGGCCGTAAGGCCGGCGGATTCCGGCCGTTGGAGAGCCTTTGATGGCGGCGAGTGTGCGTATGCGTAATACCCTGACTTTGTTCTCTGCCAATGACGATGTGCTTTGCCATCGTGTGCGGTTGGTACTGGCGGCCAAGGGCGTGAACTACGACCTGGTACCGGTTGACGCGCAGAACCCGCCTGAAGACCTCATAGACCTCAACCCGTACCACTCCGTGCCGACCTTGGTCGAGCGTGAGCTGGTGCTGTACGCGGCTTCGGTGGTCAGCGAATACCTGGACGAGCGCTACCCGCACCCGCCGTTGATGCCGGTCGATCCCTTGTCGCGCGCGCGCCTGCGGCTGGCGATGCTGCGCATCGAACACGATTGGGTGCCGCAGGTGCAGGCCATCCAGCTGGGTAACAAGACCCAGGCCGAGGCTGGGCGCAAGCGCCTGAAGGAACTGGTCGCGCAATCGGTGCCTTTGTTCAAGGTCAGCAAGTTCTTCCTCAACCCGGAGTTGAGCCTGGCCGACTGTGCCATCGCACCGATCCTCTGGCGGCTGGAATCATTGGGTGTGGCGTTGCCGAAGGATGGCAAGCCGATCGAGGATTACGGCAACCGCTTCTTCCGCGGCCCGGCCTTCATCCGCAGCCTTACCGAGCAGGAAAAGAAGCTGCGCGAACTGCCGGTCTGAGGTTTTCCGGTCCTGCTGTACGCCGACTTATCGATTGCCGCCTGCGGGCGGTGATCGGGCTCCAAGGCCGCGTACACTTGGCGCATGACTGAAGAAAATTTCCGGATGAACAGCCATCGGCCCTACCTGCTGCGGGCGCTGGTGGAATGGATCAACGACAACGGCATGACGCCGCATGTGATGGTCGATGCCGCGGTGCCTGGCGTGCAGGTGCCGGGCAGTGCCATCAAGGACGAGCGCGTGGTGCTCAACATCGCCGAACGCGCGGTGGTCGGGTTGCATATCGACAATGAGTACCTCAGCTTCACGGCGCGTTTTGGGGGCACCAGCTTTCCCGTGAGTGTTCCGATTGCCGCCGTGCTCGCAGTCTATGCGCGTGAGACGGGGCAGGGCATGGCGTTGCCGGATGACATTCCCGGCACCGAAACGCTGCCAGGCGACGATGACGACATGCCACCACCGAGTGCGCCGGAACCGCCGCCTGCTGGCAAGCGCCCGTTCCTGCGGGTGGTCAAGTAAGCATCAGCCGCCACCCGCAAGGTGGCGGTTTTTTTTTGTGGGGATGGGCTGCAGGGCCAAGACTGGAGGCGATGCTCCGTCGCTCGCATTGCCCTGGCCGGGGGCGCTTCGTCGCTGGCGCCGTCGTGCGTGACTCAGATGTCTTCGGCTTCTTCGGTGCTCTTGCGCAGACGTCCGATCTGCGCGGCGGCCGGGCCATTGAACGACACCAGCTCGCGGCCACGCAGCACCATTCGTCCGGTGTGGCGGTCCTGGCCGTCGTAGGAGTAATCGAAGCGGAAGCTGCGTTCGAACCCCAGCCAGCCATTGGGCAGGCGGCACAGGCGCAGGCCGGTGGCGTGGACGCTCTGGTCCAGCCATTGCACATCGGCCGCGCGGCAAGCATTGCGGCCCAGTTCGGTGGCGCGGTCGGCGGCGGCCCGGGAGCGGTCCCAGAACGCAAAACCGATGGCGCCGACAATCATCAAGACAAGCAGGGTAGGCATGCGCTCACTTTAGGGCATCCGCTGCAGATTGGCGCAGCACTTCGCTCAGTCCTGCACGTGTTGTCGCATCCGGGCCTGCCTCAGCGGGTCGGTGGTATCGGTTCGTCTGCAGGGGGTGGCAGCGGTGCGGTGGACTGGAACACGGGTGCAGGAGTGGTCGCAGGCGCGGTCGCGGTCAGCTTCAGTAGTGCGGCCCAGTCCTGGCGATTGAGGTTGCATTCTTCTTCCTGGCCGGGTGAGCAGCCCACTTCCACTGACGTTACCAACGGCTCCTGGCTGGCTTTGTTGGGAAGTTCGATCAAGCCGGTGCGATCAAGGGTGAGCTTGCGCATCACCACGGTGTTGGCGACGTTGCCGCCGACCAGGTACAGCGTGCGGTCACCGCCCATGTTGGCGCTGACCACCACTTCACAGTGGGACTTCCAGTTGCCAGCCCGTCCGCTGCCGAGGGCCTGGACCAGCCCGTCGTAGTTCAGCGACGTACTGCGATCACGCAGGAAGCACAGCATGTCGCCTGGCGCTGGTTTCTCCAGGCGCGGATCGGCGAGGCGGTAAGGCGTCCCGCTGGCACCGCCCTGGTAAGCGGCACGGATGTAATCGATGTGGCGCGGCGAGCGCGCGAAGCCAGGTACCGCTGCACGTGTCATTACCCAGGAAATGAACGCTGCGGACCATGGGTTGTCGATCAGGAACGCCCTGCAGTCGCTGTCGGTGTATCGGTTGCCAGCTGGCTGCATGCAACTGGAGGCGCCAGCGATTGCGCCCATCGGCGCCAGCGTGCCGCTTTCGCGCCAATAGCCGGCAACCCGTTGCCAGGCAATCAAGCCGTTGTCGGCCAGATGGTCGTTCTCCGCTTCGGTGACGCCGAGGCTGGCGATACGACCCTCGCGGTCGATGAACGGCCGGTACCACAGCCGGTGTTCGTCGCAGGCGACGCGCACCACTGCCTTGGCGGTTTCGCTCAGGCCGTAGCGGGGCGGAATGTCGCAGGCTTCCGCCGCGTGGGCGGCGACGCTGGGGGCAAGCAGGGTAAGGCCGCACAACAGATACCGGTAAGCCACAGCGAACTCCGCGGGGGTGAGGGGGCAGTGTCGCAGTCGGGGCCGTGTGCGGGCCGTGAGTCAGGCCGGCGGCGGGCCCAGTTTCAGCGACAGGTCGATGGCCTGGACGTGTTTGGTCAGGCCGCCAATGGAAATGCAGTCCACGCCGTCTTCGGCGATGGCGCGCAGGCCTGCCAGGTCGACGCTGCCGGAGACTTCCAGCGGAATGCGCCCTGCGGCGATGCGGACCGCGTCGCGTCGCATGGCCGGGCTGAAATCGTCGATCAGGATGCGCTCGCAGCCAGCAGCCAGGGCTTCCTGCAGCTGTGCTAGGTCCTCGACTTCCACCACCAGGGGCAATGTCGGCTGTTGCACGCGCGCTGCCCGCACCGCGGCGGTAAGCGAGCCGGCGGCACGGATGTGGTTTTCCTTGAGCATCACCGTATCGAACAGGCCGATGCGATGGTTGTCACCGCCGCCGCAACGCACGGCGTACTTCTGCGCCAGGCGCAGGCCGGGCAAGGTCTTGCGGGTGTCGAGGATGCGCGCCTTGGTGCCTGCGACCGCGGCGACATGGCGCGCCGTGGTGGTGGCTGTGCCTGACAGGGTCTGCAGGAAATTGAGCGAGGTCCGCTCGGCGCTGACCAGGCTGCGGCTGCGGCCGGCCAGGGTCGCCAGCACGGTGCCGGCCTTGACGTGGTCGCCTTCAAGCACCCGCCAGTGGATCTGCACCTGTGGGTCGAGCGCACGGTGGGTGGCATCGAACCAGGGGCGGCCAGCAACCACGGCATCCTGTTTGCACAGCAGGTAGGCGACATCGTCGCTGTCCGGCAGCAGGGCTGCGGTGACGTCGCCGCTACCGATATCCTCGGCAAGGGCGCGGGCGACGTCGGCCTCGATCAGATCCTGCGCCGGTGCGCGGGGCGGGTGCGGCAGCATCACTTGCCGGGGAAATCGGTGATCTGCGCGGTGCTGATGGCCTCTTCGGCCAGCAGGACGGGGATGCCGTCATCCACGCGGAATACCTGCTTGCGATCGCGGGTGACCAGGCCTTCGCGCAGCGCCTGCGCCTGGGCGGTGCCGTCGTCGCGGTTGACGCCACCTGCAGCAATGGCGCGGTTGAGGGCATCCAGGCCAGCGCTTTCCAGCAGGGCAAGCGGCTGGCGGGTGCCGGGGGAGACGAGCAGGTCGAGCAGTTTGCGGTCCATCAGGTCGTGGTCTTGCGGGGAAGACGGCTAGAATACGTCTTTGCAGCAGGTGACGGCCAATGACCCCCAACCACCCCGCGCCGCTAGTCGGCATCGTGATGGGTTCCCGCTCGGACTGGGAAACCATGCAGCACGCCGCCCAGAAGCTTGATGCCCTGGGTGTTCCCTACGAAGTAAAGGTAGTTTCAGCGCACCGCACGCCGGATGTGTTGTTCAGCTATGCCGAGCAGGCGGGTCCGCGCGGGTTGCGCGCGATCATCGGCGGCGCCGGTGGTGCGGCGCATCTGCCTGGCATGCTGGCTGCCAAGACGGCGGTGCCGGTGCTTGGCGTGCCGGTGCAGTCCAAGGCGCTCAATGGCATGGACTCATTGTTGTCCATCGTGCAGATGCCGGCCGGTATTCCGGTGGCGACCTTCGCCATCGGCAATGCGGGCGCATCCAATGCAGCCCTGTTCGCTGCCGCCATGCTGGCTGCCGAGCAGCCGCAGATTGGTGCCGCGCTGGAGGCGTTCCGCGCCCGCCAGACCGAAGATGTGATGGCTGCGGACGATCCGCGCCAATGATCACGGTCGGCATTCTCGGTGGCGGGCAGCTGGCCCGCATGATGGTGCTGGCGGGAGCTCCGCTGGGCCTGCGCTTCATGGTGTTCGATCCGGCTGCCGATGCCTGTGCAGGGCAGGTGGCGCCGTTGCAGGTGGGTAACTTCGATGACACCGAGGCGCTGGCTGCGTTCGCTGCCAAGGTCGACGTCATCACCTTCGATTTCGAGAACGTGCCAGCCGCCAGCGCGCATTGGCTGGCCGAGCGCAAGCCGGTGTTCCCGAACCCGGCTGCGTTGGCGGTGGCGCAGGATCGGCTCAGCGAGAAGATCCTGTTCCAGGAGCTGGGTATCGCGCTGCCAGCGTTTGCTGACATCCGTAGTCGCGACGAGTTGGCTGCCAAGGCTGTCGAGTTCGGCATGCCGTGCATCCTCAAGACGCGGCGGCTCGGCTATGACGGCAAAGGCCAGTTCCGCATCCGCGAAGCAGCGGACATCGATGCTGCATGGCAGGCGCTTGGCGCGCAGGCCGACAAGACCGGGCTGATCCTTGAGGGTTTCGTGGCATTTGACCGCGAAGTCAGCGTGGTGGCGGTGCGCGGCCGCGATGGTGAGTTCCGCGCTTGGCCGCTGACTACCAACTGGCACGTGGACGGGGTGTTGTCGGCCAGCCTGGCACCGGCGGTGCTGTCGGTCGAACAGCAGGCCACCGCGATCGGCTACGCACGCCGCGTCGCCGAGCGCCTGGACTACGTTGGCGTATTCGCGCTGGAGCTGTTCTGCCGTGGCGATGCACTGCTGGCCAACGAAATGGCGCCGCGGGTGCACAACTCTGGCCATTGGACCAGCGACGGTGCTGAAACCTCGCAGTTCGAGAACCACATCCGTGCCGTGCTTGGCCTGCCGTTGGGCGACACCCGGATGCTGGGCCACGCCTGCATGTTGAATTGGCTGGGGCAGATGCCTGAAGCCAGGGCAGTTCTGTCGGAGCCTGCCGGTCACTGGCATGACTACGGCAAGCAGGCCCGCGAAGGCCGCAAGGTTGGTCACGCCAATCTGCGTGATGACGCGCCAGCGGCCCTGGCCGATGCGCTGCAGCGTGTAGGTGAGGCGCTGGGCCGGCAGGATCAGGTCGCCCCGGTGGTTGCGGTGCTGCGTCGTGGTGAGATGGCGTCGCGCTGACTGCGCCGGTGCGGTTCTCCGGCACTTGCCGGAGAACCGCCATGCTGGATTGGGCTGATTGCCGTTCGGATGGAGCAGTGCGTTTTCAGGTCGCCGCTCGCGCCCGGGCGGGGCGACATGCTTTTCAGGTCGCTGTTCCCGCCTTGGTAGGCCGGAACATTCCCGGATCGTGACTCCTTGCATCCAGGGCGCTATCCCGCGCAGGTGGATCGGCGCATTTGCAGGTCATCATTCCCGCGTAGGCGCCAGGCATGATGAGGGACCGTCATTCCCGCGTAGGCGGGAATTGCTCGTGATCGTGCTGTTGCTTGAACGTCCGTGGGGGAGCAGGAGCCAGGGAGATTCCGGCCAACGGCAGCTCGGGATGGTTCCGCGCAGCGCTGCGGCGGGCGTTCGCGGGTTCTGGCGTCTGCTCAGCGCAGCTGCGCCGCCACGAAATCCCAGTTGACGAGCTTCCAGAATGCCTGCAGGTAGCGGGCGCGCTCGTTCTGGTAGTCGGTGTAGTACGCATGTTCCCAGACGTCGCAAGCAAGCAACGGGGTGCTGTCGCCGGTCAGGGGGGTGTTGGCATTGCGCGTGGATGTCACTGCCAGTTTGCCGTCCGGGTGCTGCACCAGCCACGCCCAGCCCGAACCGAATACTGCCATCGCCGCGCGGTCGAACTCATCGCGCAGCTTCTGCACGTCGCCGTATTGGCGGTTGATCTGATCCGCAAGCGGGCCGTGGGGCTCGCCCCCGGCGCGTGGGTGCAGGCATTGCCAGAAGAAGCCGTGGTTCCAGGCTTGCGCGGCCGCGTTGAACAGCTTGCCCTGGCTGCTGCGCACTATCTCCTCCAACGTGGCGTCTGCCATTTCGGTGTCGGCGATAGCGGCATTGACCGCGTCCACGTAGCCCCGATGATGGTGGCCGTGGTGCAGGTCCAGCGATTGCGCGGAAATGTGCGGTTGCAGCGCAGTGCGCGGGTAGGGCAACTCAGGCAGTGCTAGGGGCATTGGGTATTCTTTTTCGTGGTGGAACGCCGGGAGTTGGCCGGCTCGGCTTACAATTGGCGGCCACGGAAAGTCTATCCGACCAGGACAGGCCGTTCTTTCGCAACAGGGAGAATTTGAATGCCGGTGATGGAGCAAATCCAGGCAGAGGTGGACCAGCATCCCCTCGTCCTGTTCATGAAAGGTACGCCGCAGTACCCGATGTGCGGCTTTTCCAGTCGCGCGGTACAGGCACTTCTGGCCGCTGGGGCGGCCAACCTGCGCACGGTGAACGTGCTTGAGTTCCCCGAGGTGCGTGCGAATCTGCCGCGGTTCTCCAACCTGCCGACGTTCCCGCAGTTCTTCATGCATGGCGAGCTGATCGGGGGCTGCGACATCATCCTGGAGTTGCTGGAGGCAGGTGAGCTGAAGCGCATCGTCGCCGAAGCGGGGCAGGGTTGAACGCCCTGCCGCGCGGTGCCCCCGTGCTGGCTGGCCGGGTCATCCTGGTCGCCGGCGCGACCGGCGGTCTGGGAGCTGCGGCTACCAGGGCCTGCAATGCTGCCGGTGCCACTGTGGTGATGCTGGGGCGCAAGGTGGCCAAGCTCAATCGCGTGCACGACAGTGCCGCTGAATTTGGCGCGCCGCCCTTGTTGTATCCCCTGGATATGGAAGGTGCCGGCCCGGACGACTACGCCACGCTGGCCGAGCGGATCCACGCTGAGCTTGGACGGTTGGATGGCGTGCTGCATTGCGCCGCCGATTTTGCAGGGCTGACTCCCTTCGCGCTGGGGGATCCGGCGGCTTTCGCCCGCGCGATCCACGTCAATCTCACGGCCCGTGCTTGGCTGACCCAGGCGTGCCTGCCGCTGCTGCGTGAACGCCAGGACGCCGCCGTGGTGTTCGCGCTGGATGATCCGCAGCGCGTGGGGCAGGCCTATTGGGGCGGGTATGGGGTGGCCCAGTTCGGTCTGCGCGGCCTGATTGAAAGCCTGCACCACGAACTGCGTAATGGCCCGGTCCGGGTGTGCGGCATTCAGCCGGGTCCAATGCGTACCGGGCTGCGCGCCCGTGCCTTCACCCATGAGGAGGATGCCGCTCCACTGGATCCGTCCAGCTACGCCGAAGCCTGCGTGCAGTTGCTCTCCAGTGAGGGCGAGGACTGGCGTGGCAGGGTGATGGATCTCACTGCGTGACGATCCTGTCGGCGGCCCTGCTGCTGTTCCTGATCCTGGACCCGCTGGGCACCATCCCGGTCTTCCTCAGTCTGCTGAAGCCGCTGGCACCCAGGCGCCAGCGGGTGGTGTTGGTGCGCGAGCTGCTGATAGCGCTGGTGGTGTTGATGGGCTTCCTGTGGGGCGGGAAGTACGCGCTGGAGCTGATGCACCTGCGGCAGGAGTCGGTCGCCATTGCCGGTGGCATCGTGCTGTTCCTGATCGGCATCCGCATGATCTTCCCGCGCCCGGAGGGCTTGATGGGGGCGGTGCCGGACGGCGAGCCGTTCATCGTGCCGATGGCGATCCCGCTGATAGCTGGGCCTTCGGGCATGGCCGCAGTCATGCTGATGGGAAGTAATGAGCCTGACCGGCTCGGGGACTGGAGCTTGGCGTTGCTGCTCGCGTGGGGTGCCACCGCGGTGATCCTGATGTCCGCAACGCTGCTCTACAAGTGGCTTGGAGCCCGCGCGCTGACGGCCTTGGAGCGCCTGATGGGCATGCTGTTGGTCGCGATTTCAGTGCAGATGTTGCTTGACGGCCTGGCTGCCTACCTCGGTTCGCTGGGTTAACCGATTGATTTGTCGCTTTTTGTCATGTTGCGCTGCCGCAGTGCTGTCTTATTGCGGTCATAAACAGTCATTACCGTGTTAACCTTATCTTAACCGTTGCGGGTGAAACCGCTCCGGTAGGGACCCCCAGATTCAAGACGATCAGGCGCTCGGTTGACCCCGGGGCTGATGGATCGCGTTTTTTCTCAATCGCCAACTCGTATCGAGGCTACCCATAATGAATCACCCTCGCATCCGGATGTCCAAGCTTGCACTTGGTCTTGTCGTCGCACTCGCGGCCGCACCGGCTTTCGCTCAGAGCACCTCCGCCGGTGTCGGCGGCCAGGTCACCTCCGCTGCTGGCCAGCCGGTGACCGGTGCTGAAGTGACCATCACCCACGTCGAGTCGGGTACGGTCAGCCGTGCCACCACCGACGCTTCGGGCCGCTACAACGCCCGCGGCCTGCGCGTTGGTGGTCCGTACACCATCACCATCACCAAGCCGGGCGAAGGCACCAAGACTGAAGATGGTGTCTACCTGAACCTGAACCAGGTCAACACGATCAACGCCGCACTGACCGGCGACCTGGCTGCGACCAACCTGGAAGCCGTGCAGGTCATGGCCGTGGGCGGTGGTTCCGAAGTTTTCAGCTCGAACAAGATGGGTACCGGTACCAACCTGGCCCGTGAGCAGATCGAGGCGCTGCCGTCGATCAACCGCAACATCCAGGACTTCGTCCGCCTTGACCCGCGCATCAGCCAGAGCGACAAGTCGCGTGGCGAGCTGACCGTCGGCGGCCAGAACCCGCGCTACAACGCCATCCGCATCGACGGCGTGAACACCAGCGACACCTTCGGCCTGGAATCGAACAACTTCCCGACCAAGCGCCAGCCGGTGTCGATGGATGCCATCGAAGCCATCAACGTTGATATCTCCAACTACGACACCACCATCACCGGCGCTACCGGCGCTGTGATCGACGCGGTGACCAAGTCGGGTACCAATGAGTTCCATGGTTCGGTCTACGGCGTTTACCGCGACAGCGACATGGTGGGTGACAACCCGACCAACAACGCACCGTTCAGTGGCTTCAACAGCGAAAAGACCTACGGTGCTACCTTCGGTGGCCCGCTGGTCAAGGACAAGCTGTTCTTCTTCGTCAATTACGAGAAGTTCGAGCAGGACCGCGCTGCCAGCTCGTTCGGCCCGGTTGGTTCGGGTGCGACGAACGAAGTCCAAATCACCCAGGCTCAGATCGCCGAAGTGCAGCAGATTGCCAAGGACGTCTACGGCGTCGACATCGGCAGCTTCAATGCACCGAACAGCATCAAGCAGGAAATCGAAGAATACGCGGGCAAGATCGACTGGAACATCAGCGACAAGCACCGCCTGTCGGCACGCTTCTCCAAGCTCGAGCAGGTTGATCCGACCCTGGCCGGTTCCAGCAGCACCTCGCTGGGCCTGGACAGCCGTTGGTACGCAGTGAACAAGACCGTGGAGACCTCGGTCGCCCAGCTGTTCAGCGACTGGACCGACAACTTCTCGACCGAATTCAAGATCGGCCGTCGTACCTACGACTCGCTGAGCTCGGTCAATACCGTGATGCCGCAGATCAGCATCGGCTTCCGCACCAGCGCCACCGATGGCGACGTGGCTGCTTCGCCGTACCTGAACTTCGGTGCGGATGAATTCCGTCATGGCAACCAGATCAACACCACCACCGACACCGCCTACGGCGCCGGTACCTGGTACGTCGGCGACCATATCCTGAAGTTCGGTTTCGACTGGGAAAAGAACGACGTCTACAACCTGTACGCGCAGAACATCTGGGGCGCTTACACCTTCTCCAGCATCGAGAACTTCCGCCTGGGTCATTACGGCGAGTACCGCCTGAATGCACCGGTGCCGGGTCTGGGCATGGATTCGGTTGAGATGCGTTACAACCACCGCAACACCGGCCTGTTCGTGCAGGACAGCTGGGCTGTCAACGACAACCTGACGCTGCTGTTCGGCCTGCGTGCGGACATCCCGTCGCTGGATGACGTGCCGATCCACAACGAGCTGATCCAGAAGGCCTATGGCCTGGACAACCGTTACACCCTGGACAAGACCCTGGTCCAGCCGCGTTTCGGTTTCAACTACACCTTCGACAGCGATCGCCCGACGCAGCTGCGTGGTGGCGTGGGCCTGTTCCAGGGTGCTGCGGCCAACGTTTGGGTGGGTAACTCCTACCAGAACTCCGGTTTCGGCCTGATTGGTTACAACGCATTCCCGAACGGCATCAGCGGCCTGACCCAGGCTCAGCGTGAAGAGATCTGGGCGAACCTGCCGGTGTCGCTGGATGCCAACAACCCGACCACCCCGAGCCCGGCCGCTGGTTACCAGATGATGGTCAACCTGATGGAGAAGGGCATCGAGCAGCCGTCGGTGTGGAAGGCCAACCTGGCATTCGATACCGAGCTGCCGTGGTACGGCATCGTCGCTTCGGCTGAGTTGCTGGTGACCAAGGTCAACAATGCGCTGTACTTCGAGCGCCTCGACCTCGGCGCCCCGACCTACACGCAGGGTGCTGACGGCCGCAATCTGTACTGGCGCAACCTGTACGGCAAGGCTTCCGGTACCCGTGCCAACGGTGGCACGATCAATGGTCAGACCATTGGCCAGATCGCCGACACCCTGCCGGGCTACGAGAACGTGACCGGCTGGCACAACGACGGCGTGATCCTGCTGAAGAACACCGACAAGGGCCGCAGCAGCCAGTTCACCGTCAGCCTGAGCAAGCCGCTGGAAGACACCTGGGGCTGGATGGTTGGTTACACCTATACCGACGCCACCGAAGTCAATCCGCTGACTTCTTCGCGCGCCATCTCCAACTGGCAGAACATCGGTGTGTTCGATCCGAACGACGATGCCGTGGCAACCTCGAACTACGAGATCAAGGACCGCGTCACCGCGTCGATGACCTTCCGCAAGGCGTTCTTCGGCAACTACAACACCACCATCACCGCCTTCTACGAAGGCCGCTCGGGCACGCCGCACAGCTGGCGCTACCTGAACGACATGAATGGTGATGGTTACTCGAATGACCTGCTGTATGTTCCGGCCGGCCTGGGTGACGTGCTGTTCAGCGGCGGCGCCGACATGGAAGCCTCGTTCTTCGATTGGCTGAGCCGCAACCCGGACCTGGCCCGTTACCAGGGTCGTGTGGCCCCGCGTAACAGCAGCCGCAATCCGTGGGTCAACAACTTCGACGTGCGCATCAGCCAGGAGCTGCCGGGCTTCTTCAAGGGCCACAAGTCGGAAATCTGGCTTGACGTGATGAACGTCGGCAACCTGCTCAACAAGGATTGGGGGCAGATCGCTTACCAGTCGCCGTACAGCGACATGCGTGCGGTTGAGTTCGTGGGCGTGGACCAGGCAACTGGCAAGTACACCTACAACTTCGACGAGAGCAAGGTGTACAAGCGCTTCCTGACCGATCCGGAATCGCGCTGGTCGCTGCAGGTTGGCTTCCGCTACAAGTTCTGATCAATTGATTGATCGGATGTAAACCGAAAACGGCCGGGGCAACCCGGCCGTTTTCCTTTTGATGGGGGTAGCGCTAAAGTCGATCGCCAATGAATGGAGTTGAAGTGGAAATGACCAAGAACGAAGGGGCAGCGAGGGCGCTGCCGGTGCAGGACGCACGGATTTACCCGCGTGGCGGGTTGGATGTGCTGTCGCGGGCAGAGGTCGCGCGGCTGCGCGATGCCTCCGGTGGTGGCATGCATGAGTTGCTGCGGCGCTGTGCGCTGGCGGTGCTGACCAGTGGCAGCGCATCGGATGACCCGCGCGCTGCGCGCGACCTGTATCCGGACTTCGATATCCAGGTGACGCAACAGGACCGTGGTGTCCGCATCGACCTGAGCAATGCGCCGGCGGTGGCTTTCGTTGACGGTGAGATCATCCGCGGTATCGCCGAGCTGCTGTTCTCGGTGGTGCGCGACCTGGCTTACATGGCCATCGAGCTGGGCCCGGAATACGCCTCTGACCTGGAGAGTTCGGACGGCATCACCAATGCGGTGTTCGGCGTGCTGCGCAATGCGCGCATCCTGCAGCCGAGCGACCCGAACCTGGTGGTGTGCTGGGGCGGTCATTCGATTTCGCGCGACGAATACCTGTACACCAAGCAGGTCGGTTACGAGCTGGGCCTACGGGGGCTGGATATCTGCACTGGCTGTGGTCCGGGTGCGATGAAGGGCCCGATGAAGGGTGCCACCATTGCCCATGCCAAGCAGCGCAAGACCAATACCCGTTATATCGGCATCACCGAGCCCGGCATCATCGCCGCCGAATCGCCGAACCCGATCGTCAACCACCTGGTGATCATGCCGGACATCGAGAAGCGCCTGGAGGCGTTTGTCCGTCTTGGCCACGGCATCATCGTGTTCCCGGGTGGCGTCGGCACGGCCGAAGAAATCCTGTACCTGCTCGGCATCCTGCTGCGTGAGGAAAACAAGGACCTGCCGTTCCCGCTGATCCTCAGTGGCCCGGCAATCGCCGCCCCGTACTTCGAGCAGATCGACCGGTTCATCCGCTTGACCCTGGGCGACCAGGCGGCGGAGCGCTACGAGATCCTCGTTGGCGATCCGGTTGGTGTCGCACGCAGGATGTCGCAGGGCATCAAGCGCGTGCGCGAGTTCCGCCTGGCACACCGTGATTCGTTCTTCTACAACTGGCAGGTTGAGATTCCGCTGGCCTACCAGCAGCCGTTCGTGCCGACCCATGAGGCAATGGCTGGCCTGGACCTGCACAAGGGGCGTCCGGCGCCGGACCTTGCTGCCGACCTGCGTCGGGCGTTCTCGGGCATCGTTGCCGGCAACGTCAAGGAAGAAAGCATGGCGCGCATCGAACAGTCTGGGCCGTTCAAGATCCACGGCGATCCGGAGATGATGCAGGCACTTGACGCGCTGTTGCGCGCATTCGTCGAGCAGCGACGCATGAAGATCTCGGGCGAGTACCGCCCTTGCTACCAGGTGGTTGCCTGAGTAGTTGGATCAGGCGGGTAGGGTGATGGTGGTGATGTGGCGCCCGTTTTCGATCCGGGTCGTCACATCGCCACTGCCTTTTCCCATCGCCTGTATCCGCGCCCGGGTGGAGCCCAGCCCCACCTTGTGGCCACTGCGCACCGGCGAGCTGCCTGCCGGTGGCAGGTCGTTCTCGATGACGATACGCAGGCCGGTGTTGTCCTGTGCCACCAGGATCAGGATCTCCCCGCCGTTGGGCGAGGGTTCGATGCCGTGATGGATGGCGTTCTCGACCAGGGGTTGGATCGACAGCGTCGGGATCAGCAATGTCGGCAGTGGTTCGGGCAGTTGCCAGGTAATCCGCATGCGCGTGCCGAAACGTAGCGATTCGATCTCGGTATAGCGCCGGGTGAGTGCGATCTCTTCGGCAAGCGGGATTTCCTGGGGTCCTGCCAATGCGGCACGGAACAGGTCGGCGAGGTCCAGTAGCAGGCGCTCGGCTTCTTCCGGTCGCCCGTGGATCAGTGCGGCACAGGTGTTGAGCGTGTTGAACAGGAAATGCGGGCGTATCCGCGCCCGCACGGCCTCCAGCTCTGCCTGCTTGGCGCGTACCGCCAGTTGCCGTGCCCGCCAGTGGTTCTGGTAGCTGAGCAAGGTCAGCAGGCCGGCCACCAGTGCAAGCGCCAGGCAGCGATAAAGGAAGGCTCGGCCACCTGCTTCGGGTTGCTGTGACATGCCCAGCAGCTCCCAGCCAATCGTGACCACCAGCAGCGTCATCAACAGCAGCAAGCCCAGTGCCAGCCAGGCGACGTGTCCGGTCGACCAGCTGTTGAGGCGATGGCGTAGTAGATAGAGTGCGCCCAGTGTGCTGAGCAGTATCCACTGGGTACCCATCGAGGCGAGGCCGAACAGTACCAAGCGGTCCTGGATGGGCACTGGTGACAGCGCCAGGATGGCCGCCAGTGCTTCACCGGCCAGGATCATGGTGATCAGCGTGGTCGGTCGAAACAGAACATCCAGCGGTTGCTTGAAGGCGGGACTCAAGGCGCGGGCTCCATCAAAGGCCGTCTGTGGTTTGGTTTGGACCGTCCATCGTCCAGCGCTGGCTGGGGCCGGGAGCGGTGGCTTAGATTAATGGATGTAGAAAGACGGAGGTGGACGCATGCGTTCAAGGGGCCAAGGGGAGGGCGGGTGCAGGTCCGCCAGGGGATTCACGCTGATCGAGCTGATGGTGACCGTTGCCGTGATGGCGATCGTCGCGGCCATCGCTGCGCCAGCGATGCAGGGTATTGTCCGCGCCAACCGGCTCGCTGCGACATCCACCGAGGTGATCACCGCCTTGCAGCTTGCCCGTACCGAGGCGGTACGACGCAATGCGCGGGTGATGGTGTGCGCCAGCGCTGATGGCCAGGCATGTTCTGCCAGCACCACGTGGACGCGCTGGATCGTGTTGGGACGTGACAATGTGTCTGGCGCCGACACCGTGATCCGGGATTCGGAGGTCACCGGGGACATGCAGGTTTCCGGTCCGGCCGCTGGTATCCGCTTCCGGCCCTCCGGTTTGCTGGACGCGCAGCAGGTGGTGTCGGTCTGCATTCCTACCGACAACCCGGCCAACAACACGCGCACCGTGACGATGATGGCCAGTGGTGGCGTCGTGACGACCAAGGCTAATGGTGGTGGAGCATGCGGATGAGAAGTCCAATGAACGTACGTCGGGGCCGCGTGTTTGGTCGTTCGCTGCCACGCACGGCAAAGGGCGTGAGCCTGCTTGAAGTGATGATCTCGGTGCTGATCCTGGGGATCGGTCTGCTGGGCATCGCCGCCATGCAGGCGCTGGCGTTGCGCGGTGGCCAGAGCTCGCTGGAAAGCAGCCAGGCCGTGATGCAGACCAGTTCGATCGTCGAGGCCATGCGTGCCAACCGGGTCAATGCCAACAACTACGTGATCGGCATGAGCTGTGGTGCCGGTGCCACCGGCACGCTTGCCCAGAATGACGTCAGCGCCTGGCTTGCCGCGCTCAAGACAACCATCGGTGTCGCGGATGACGCGACCACCTGCGGCAGGATCCAGGCGCTCGGCAACGGCCGTTTCCGGATCACCGTGCAATGGGATGACACCCGCGCCGGCGGCGGCAACCAGCAGCAGGTAGTCAGTGAGGTAAGTATATGAGCCGTCGTTTCCGCGATGCTCCGGTCAGCCATCGCCGCAATGCCGGTTTCAGCCTGATCGAGTTGATGATCGCGCTGGTGCTTGGTCTGCTGGTGATTGGTGCGGCCTTCGTCGTCTTCCAGTCCAACCGCAGCTCGTTCCGCGCTTCGGAAGGGTTGAATCGCATCCAGGAAGGCGCCCGCGTCGCATTCGAACTGATGTCCTCCGACATCCGCTCGGCCGGCGGTGGCGGTTGTTCGTCCGAATCGGTGGTCGTTACCACCGATGCCGTTTCGCTGGCCTATGCGGACACGCCGATCCAGGGTAGCGGCACCGAGCTCACGCTGGTTTCGGGTGAAGATGCCAGTTACAGGGTCACTGCCTCGTCCAATACCTCGGTCACCCTGGATTCCACCCAGGTGCCTGATGCCACCGATCTGTTCGAGAGCGGTGACATGATCCTGCTGTGCAATGCCCGCAAGAGCTTCATCGTCGAGGCGACATCGGTAGGCGCCAGCACGATCACGTTCCCGGCATTGCCTGACTCCTATGACCTGCGCACCGACGAGCACGCGCCCCCGGCATCGGTGATGGTCGCCCGGCTGCGCAACACGCGCTGGTACGTGGCGGACAATCCTCGTGGCGGCAGCTCGCTGTATGTCGAGCGTTTCGGCCAGCCGGAAGAGGTTGCCGACGGCGTGGCCTCGGTGGCATTCACTTATCTGAGCGAAGGCGCGAACACGTATGTCACCGCACCGGCGACGTGGAACAACATCACTGGCATCCGTACCACGCTTGTACTGACTGGTGACGATGTTGATGGCACGGCATTGCGCCGCACCACATCGAACGTGGTCAATGTCAGGAGCCGCACACTATGAGCCGCAACTCACGTCATGGTCTGGGAGCCGTTCCCCGGTACCAGCAGGGTGTGACCCTGGTGGTTGTGCTTATCCTGCTGGTGATCCTGTCGGTACTTGGCGTAGCAATCCTGCGCAGCACCTCCATGCAGGACCGCATGAGCGCGAACATGCGTGACCGCAGCCTTGCGGTGCAGGGTGCTGAGACGGCAATGCGCTTCGCCCAGCAGCAGGTCCTGGCAGCGGATGTCGTATGGGAAGGCAAGGTTCCTCTGGCGGGCGACTGCGCCACCTCCAGTATCTGCCCGACTGGTTCGGCCGCGGCGTGGAGAAGCATGCCCGCCGGCACTTTCGACCCGCGCCTGCAGGACGCGCCGGAGTATTGGATCGAGTACCTCGGTATCGCGCCCGGCCGCAAGGGCAGCTGCGACACGCTGCCGCCCTCGGTTGATTGCCAAAGCCCGATGTTCCGCATCAATGCACGCAGTAATTCGCTCGGACGGGCGAATGTGATCCTGCAGTCCAACGTGTCCAGCCGCACCCCGACGCCGGGGCAATGATCATGGAACATACCGACATGAAACGTAATCAGCGCACTGGCTCACGCACCCAGCGATGGGTTGCCCCAGCGGCATTCATGGTGACCTTCATCACGATGTCCGCGCATGCGGGCATCGTGATCCCGGACGATCCGTTGACCACCGCCGCGCGCGTCGCGCCCAACATCATGTTCATCCTTGACGATTCGGGCTCGATGGCCTGGCGCAACATGAACAACCGTGATGTGACTACGGTGTCCGGCACCGGTTTCACCAGCTCCCCGGATGCCAACGGTGTAAGTACCGGTACCAGTTACACGTCGCAGAGCACCAGCAATGCCGCAATGTACATGCAGAGTTATGCGACCAACTCCCTCTATTACAACCCGTCGGTGAACTATCAGCCGTGGATGCAGGCTACCGGTGTGCGCATGACCGGTGGGCAGAGCTATACGGCTGCCTACAGTGATGCACTCGATGTGCCTTACTCGAGTGCGGGCACCACCAGCGGGACGACCAATCTGTCCGGCAGCACGCAGACGATCTACGTACCCAGGCAGCTCAACAACACCAACGGCACTTACCTGTCGTCAATTGCCAATTACTACCGCTACCAGATTCTGGCTGGTGGTGATATGTACCGGTCGGAGTATGCCGGATATACGGCAACCAATACGCCGCCCACCGAAGGCACCATCGGGACCGCGACAGGTACCGTTACCGCGGGCAATTACAGCGCGGTGTTTGCGTTGACGGTGCCCGCTGGCTCGAACAACCTTGTCATCTCAAGTTCCGGCGGTACGCCTACTTCGGGTACGCGCGGTGCTGACCTGTATATACGAAGCGGTAACAGTACGGTTACCACCTCCAATTACACGTGGCGCGCACAGACCAATGGCAATGCCGAATCGATATCGATCGGTGCTGCATCTGGCACCTATTATGTGCGGCTGTATGCGCAGACTGCCTTCACCGGGCCAGTGAGCATCAACTACAGTTATCTCGACGGTTCGCAGGGCTGCTTGGCTACCACGAGCGGGACCGGCTGGCGTGGCTGCGAGGTGGCCACACCGACCGGACGCAGCCAAAGCGCCGAGCTGAGCAATTTCGCAACCTGGTACTCCTATCATCGCACCCGCACCAAGGCGGCAAAGGCTGGTGCAGCTGAGGCATTCGCCACGCTGGACAGCAAGGTACGCGTCGGTTTCCGCACCATCTGGGACCGGAACAACTTCGACATCCCAGTTGGCGACGGTAACGATGGCCGGTTCGTCAACAACGTTCGTGATGCGACCATCCCGGGCAGCACCAACACAACCTCGCGCAGCACTTGGTTCAACCGCCTGTTCGCCGCAGGTGCCAGTGGCGGAACGCCGTTGCAGACGGCGCTGGATAGTGCGGGTCAGTATTTCAGCAAGTCCGAAGCCTCGGGTCCTTACGGTCCGGAATCCGGCAGTGCGCAGCTGTCCTGCCGGCAGAACTTCACCATCCTGACCACCGACGGTTATTGGAATAACAGCGTTGTCGCCAGCGGCAATGCCGATGGCAACGCTGGATCGAGGATCCTTGGTGCAAAGGGAGCCAGCTACACCTACGCGGCTGCGGCACCATACCGGGACACGTATTCCAATACGCTTGCCGACGTGGCGATGAGGTACTGGAAGACCGATCTTCGCACCGAAGACTACATGGGCAATGCGTCCAAGCCGGAGAACAATAACGTCCCGACTTCGGATGCGAATCCGGCGTTCTGGCAGCATATGGTCACCTTCGGCATCTCCATCGGGCTGAAGACCACCATGGGCTGGAGCAGTGTCAATGACGTGCCGGCGAACCCAACCTGGCCTGATCCGGGGACTTCCACTCCGGGTACGGACAGAGCCGAGCGCATCGACGATCTGCTGCACGCAGCCGTCAATGGTCGTGGCCAGTTCGTTGCCGCTTCCAGTCCGGCCGAGTTCACCGCGGGCCTGGGTCTGGCGCTGGCTGCCATCGCCCAGCGTACCGGCTCGTTCTCCAACGTCGCCACCAACTCGACCTCGCTCAACACCGGCTCCAAGGCCTTCAGTGCCAGCTATGTATCCGGTACCTGGACTGGACAGGTCGTGGGCCAGACCGTGACCCGTGATGGTGTCGCCGCGGGCTGGACCTCGACCATACCTGCGCCGGCCCGGCGCAAGGTGTTCACCTACCGTGCGACCTTCCCGACTTCGACGCAGCTGGCTGCATTGCAGCGTACTGGTGGCCCAGCCGACTACGCGGTGACCGGCTTGGACAACGCCAACTACATCAAGGGCGATGCCAGTCTCGAAGAGCGCAATGGTGGCCTGTTGCGCAGCCGGCCAACCACCGTGCTGGGCGATATCGTCGGTTCGTCGCCGGCGTACGTGAAGGAGACCGATACGCTTTATGTCGGTGCCAACGACGGCATGCTGCATGCGTTCGATGCCGATAGTGGCGAGGAGTTGTTCGCCTATGTCCCGGGCATCGTCGCCACCAGCCAGCTCGCTTCGATCAGCCGTGGCGATTACGCGCACAAGTTCCTCGTTGATGGGCCGGTGGTGACCAGCACCTATGGCTTGACCCCTGGCCAGAACATCCTGATCGGTACGCTTGGTCGTGGCGGCAAGGGCATGTTCGCGCTGGATGTCAGTGCGCCGAGCCTGGCGACGGCTGCCAGCGTGTCCAAGTGGGAGCGTGCGGAAACGCCTGCCAACAACATGGGGCAGATCCTCGGGCGCCCGGTCATGGCCCGCGTGCAGGGCGGAACCCCGTCGGTGATCGTTGGCAACGGCATCAACAGCACCAATGAGCGTGCCGTGCTGCTGGTGATCAATGCCGATACCGGTGCGGTGATCCGCGAGATCGACACCGGCGTGGGCTCGGCGAGTGCGCCGAATGGCTTGTCCGCACCCACGGGTGTGTACGGCCGTGATGGCAAGACCCTTGCCTATGTATATGCGGGTGACATGCTGGGCAACGTCTGGAAGTTCGATCTCACCAATGCGTCGCCGGGTGCATGGACCGCAACGCGCATGTTCCGGGCGGTCGGCTCTGATGGAAAGGCCCAGCCGATCACCGCAGGTGTGACCGTGGCGATCCATCCGCGCACCAACAAGCGCTGGGTGTTCTTCGGCACCGGCCGCTACCTGACGGTGGAAGATGCCGATTCCAGCAACCGCGACGTGCAGAGCATGTACGGTTTCATGGACACCGATACGCTGATTTCGCGCACCGACCTTACCCAGCGCACGCTTGCGATCACCTCGGCATCTGAAAGTGGTTTCTCGGTACGTGCATTCCAGAAAGCAGAGGCATTGCCCGTCGATTCCAAGGGCTGGTACGTTGATCTGCCTGACGGTGGTGAGCGGATCGTGCAGGATGCACAGGTGGTGTCGTCGTTCCTGATCACCGCGAGCATGGTGCCTACCGGCAGCGCATGTGATGCCAATGGTCGCGGCTACATCAATGCCTTGGATGCATTCACCGGGACAAGTGCGGGTGGTTCGT